>JACKQG010007044.1_pt1 | contig 11533 bp, 10 predicted proteins | sample 8237621 | NCBI WGS metagenome assembly JACKQG01 (sample SAMN15677084, study PRJNA649215) | marine metagenome | biome: marine; feature: Black Sea; material: saline water; isolation source: suspended particulate matter (SPM) from the Black Sea western gyre | collected 2013-06-09/2013-06-10 | depth... | reverse complement strand
CACCTTGCTCATATCAATAGACTTAAAACCAAGTTTTAAAGCAGGAGAGTTAGGTTTTAACCGAAAATCATATTTCTTCGTATCCACAAACATCGGGTCTGCGATAATTGAGTGTCGGTCATTACCCTTTGCCTGCCATTCTTCAAAACTCAGAGAAACAAACTTGATTTCACTTCCGCCAAGGTTCCAGTAGAGGTTGTTGTCAATACGATAGTTACCGTTACTCCAGGCGCGGCTCAACATATTTTCATGCTCACACAAAAGAATATTACTCTCAAAGTAAAATGATATATGGTCTTCTTCCCGGCAGCGAGTGGCTCCTGCTTCACCCGAAAAGGCAAAGATGTTGTTACGGACAAGATTCTCCCTGCCATAGTGCTGGAAAAAGCCGCTGGTCGTTACGTTGTAAACGATATTATTCTCGATAAGCATTTCTGTGGTGCCTTCATCCGGATAGATGCCTGAACCGTGAGAAATGTATGGATATGAGTACAAGTCGTGAAAGAGATTAAATCTTACTTTCGTCCCAGGAGAAATTCCCAGCGTATAAATTCCGCCGGAATCGCTCAATCCATCACCGTTGCCAAGGTGATGGACGTGGTTATACTCAATAATATTGTTGTTCGCTGAACTTGGAGCGTACCCCCATGACCAGCCAACAGATATCCCAGTGTAGTCAAAATCGCATATTTCATTGTGCGTAACGCTGTTGTAGGAACTTCGTCCAATCCATACAGGCACAGCCCCATGGAATAGGTAACAGCCATCATGGATGAAATTATTATCAACTACATTGCGCAGTGTAGCCAGGGATTCAGCTGAAGGGTCTGAGCCTTCACCGATGCGCACCCCGCCTGCACCCAAATCGTGGATATGACAATGAAAAATACGGTTGTCCTGACAGCCAGCACGCAACCATATTCCGTGTTCACCAACATGAGCAATTTCACAATTTTCGATGGCGCTGTTGCGTAGTCCACTTGCCATTATTGCAGCCTGCTGATTAAAGGCTGCTTGAGAACTATTTGGCATTATTTCAGGAAGATAAGCGTTCGTATGTTGGAATGAAAGTCCTTTCAAGAAGATATACTCAATGAAATCCTCCTCTTCTGGTCTGCCATTGAAGTTGAACAGCGTTACATCTAACAGTGGAGCGATTACCTCAACCGTTTCCAGATTCTCGCCGGGCAGAGGATAATAGTAGAGGATTCCAGTCTTCCGATTCAGATACCATTCACCCGGCGTATCAAGTCCTTCAAAAACATTCTCAACATAATATCTTTGCTTCTTTTCCCAATATCCCGTAGTCCACGGAGCAGGAGATTGAAATTTTACAACACCATTCTCTGTATTGAGTGAAGAGATGTAATGCATTGAGGTTTCCCACGAATGGTATAGAACAATCCTCACATCTTCTATGTTGTCCCATTCCTTCAAGTCGCCCTCCTCGTAATAAAAACCTCCTGCATCAAGCGGACGGGCTGTCCGGAAATAACATCCAGCCTTAGGAAGGCGCGCACATATACGGCGTTCTCCGTTTACGAAAAGTTGATTGAAATAACAAGCATCTTCCTTCACTCCCGGAATTTCGGCAAACCAAAGACCATCCTTGCCTTCTTTCCAGCCTTTAATCGGACGCCCACCGCTCAAGATTGGTCTCTCGTCTGGGTAGGCCTGATAAGTAACAGGGCATTCTTCTGTACCAGAGTCTTCGGAAGTCAAAACAAAAGCTTCATCCAGATAATATGTCCCTCCACGTACCATTACATTAACAGGGGCTTTTAATCCGTATTCACTTTTTTTCAGTTCACGGATTGCGTCTCTTGCCTGCGTAATTGAAGCAAAAGGGCCATCAGTACCTTCTTTGTTTGGTTCTGCAAGTTTACCTGACCAGTTATCATTGCCGTTTGCGGCAACATAATAAACCACTTCATTTGTTGATGCCATCGGCATCGTAAACATAGCCAATACAGTCAACATACAAATTCCTCCTTGCTTATTTATCGAAATGTTGGCGAATAAACCCCCAAACACCATCCTTGTAATACCGGTGGCCATATTCACCAATGTAAAGTTGACAATTATCCGGAACACCGGCAACTGTGTAAATTTCTTTGAGTCGCTCAAAAGCATATTTGACATGCTCAATGGGAAAAATAGTATCATCTTTACCCGCAATCGCCTTAAATGGACGCGGTACTATTAACCCAGCTACATCGTACATTTCGCCCAAACGCATAATGCCTGGAACATAATTGCAATCACAATGGTGGATACTACCGATACTGCCTGCAAACGTGCAAAAGTAGCTGCTCGGGACCGCCACCGAGATACGTCTATCACAGGCTGGAGCAAAGACAGAGATTGTTCCGCCGCCGGAGTTACCGGTAATTGCTATCCGTGTTGTATCAATATCATCTCTACTGGTTGCCCAGTCGATTAGTCGTGATATATCCCAAACGCGTTCACCTATAGGTGTTCTACCGACTAACAATCCGTGCATCAGTTCAATTCGACAGGATGAAACTCTGCCATTTTCCGCGTCGGATTTAGTCCGCGTTTCGCCAAAACCACGGGTAGTTGCGGCAATTACCATATATCCTTCATTGACTGCTTGCACAGCGATGTCTCGTTGCCCTTCTTGTATCGACTTCTTCTCGTCTTCATTCTGACTAATACCCACGTATATGTAAGGATGATTGTGCCCATGAGGTGTTAAAACCAGTGGCTTAGGCATGTCAGATTGTTCTTTCGGATACAGAAAATAGAATGGGAGTGGAACTGTCGGCTCTACCCATAAGTGCCATTCTTCCCGAATATAATTTCCCATATCGGTCGATGTGCGCATCTCAGCGGTCAGCTGATGCGCACGCAAATCGGCTTCCATATTGGTCAAGCCGAGAATTTCACGCAGACGCTGACGAAAATTTGAGTGCCAAGCGACAAATTCTTCCCTTGATTTTGCGCGAAATCCAAATTCCTTATGAACCGATTGATATAAACTCTCGTAATGTTTTACAGCATCAAACATAGATGGCTTCTCCTTCTGATTAAGGCTGAATCGTGATGAGGACACGGAAGTGGGAGGGAGGGCAAGGCTCCTGCCGCGCCCCAAAAGTTCGGCGGGAGCCTCACTCTCCCGGCGGTTCTATTTGAGTATGACCATTTTTCTCGTTGCCCTGAACTCTCCAGCATGCAAGGTGTAGAAATACAAACCGGATGCTACCTGCTGGCCAAAGCTATCTCTGCCATCCCAGTAGGCGGCTTGGTCTTTTGTCGTGTATAAGCCTGCATTATTGTTTTCTAATGTATTTGAATTCACTTCTGATAAGTTAAGTTTGATGTTTTTCCGTTAATTTAGAATAACAATATTCTATGACGAAATCAAGTAAAAAAATGTAACGTCTGGAACGTTGCAATCAAAATTGATGTGCAAATCATTTATGGAAGGTGACTTCCTCCACCCGTTTGTGACCAGAAATCCTGTGCTATTCGCAGGTCGTTCTGGCTTAACCAATGATGGATGTTGCGGAGTATACGCGGCAGTCCTTTCATTGGTAGGTTTTCATCTTCCCACTTTGCGAGATGTTTGCGAAGTTCAGAGTCAATCGGAGTTTCAGGTGTAATACCAATCTGCTTGCACACTTGTGCAAGCAGATTGTCATCAGTAGCAAGCTCCGAGGCTCCGATTGTTTGTGAAGTGTGCAAGAAAACCGCATCGGTCATGTCAATACGAAATGCGTCTGCTAGTTTCATGGAAGCGATAGCTGTGGAAAGATCGATTTCAACAACGGCAATAGGCCCGGGCGCAAACAGTTCGATTTTTCGAGTAACAAGAATAGTCTCTACGGCATATATCTTTGTAAGGACAGCTTTGACTTCGAACAGGGTGAGTGTTGTTGTGAACCAGCCTGTTTGGGTACGAATGAATTGTTCACAAACGGTAGAGGCAGGATGGTCATCAAGAAGGCTGTAGACAATTATCATTGTATCCAGTCCTCGCTTCATATCCGAATTAGAAGAGTAAATCATCTCCACTCACCTCCGATAAATCATCAAGTTCAAACTGCCGTCCTATTTTCAATTTTTCGGCAAAGATGTCGTCCCAGGTTGTCGCTGAATAAGGACGAATCAAGATGCCTTCATCAGTTTTTTCAAGCACAGCTATACTCTCTAATCCAAATTCAGTCGCCCATTCTGCGGGCAATTGGATTTTGTGTCCTGTTTCCAGTGATGTTATTCTCATATTTTATCGCCTCCTTTTGTGATTTAAGTCGGAAGCTGTTAGTTTTTAGATGGGATTTCTGCTCCTAACGGAGCTAACATGACGCATTTATAAAGCGTGGCGCCATTTGTAGGAAACCTACCTTTGTGAACCCCGTAGACGGTAAAGGAAACAAGGAGGAAGGAATTCCGGTAGTTGTGAGGACGGGTTTACTATCGTAAACTACATGGATTACAAATTCCCCATGATAGAATTTCCGTAGCCGAAGTCGCTGAAGACTTCGGGCAGCCCGAAGGTAGCCGAATACCTGAATTTTGGCAAATTCGGCTACATGAATCTCACTACTTTTTCGCGTGGGGAATTTGTGTTTTCAGGATTAGGTTATTTTTCAGTCAAAAACCATTACCGCTTACACTGCCACTATTTGAGTATGACCATTTTTCTCGTTGCTCTGAACTTTCCAGCCTGCAAAGTGTAGAAATACAAACCTGATGCTACTTGCTGCCCAAAGCTATTTCTGCCATCCCAGTAGGCGGCTTTGTGCTTCATAACATAGACACCGGTGCTTTGATTGTCCAAGAATAAGGTGCGAACCGGTTGCCCTTTTAGATTATAGATACTTATGGTGACATTAGTATCTTGTGCCAACTGATATGGCAGCCAGGTCTCTGGATTGAAGGGATTGGGATAGTTTTGCAACAACGCTGTATAACCTTGTAACGACTGCTGTAAAATTAGGCATTCTAATTGCTCTAAGACGTGTTTCAGCTCTGTTGTAAGAGAAATATTTTCAAGTTCAGCGATAATTTTAGTCAATATCTGATTCTCATTTTTAGTAGTGAGAATTGGCGCTCCTTGAACGGGAAATTGTGTTATCAATCCAACAGTGTATTGTAAGATTAAAGCAGCGTCAAGAGCGGTAATAGTATCATCATCTGTGACATCTGCAGCTAGTTGTTGTTCTACTGAAAGGTCAGTTAGCCCTACTACATATTGAAGAACAAGAGAAGCATCGTAAGCAGTCACTTCTCCATTACCCGAAACATCACCAGGAGTGTAGATAATCTCGGTCGTTTTAGTCAAAGTTCCGTCTAATGAGAAGTCAAATTCGATAATATCTCCCGGTTCAACGTCTTTCTGCAATATAATGAGGAAATTCCAAATGAACTCCGGGAGTGGGTCTAAATTGCCAGTTTCACCGGTGAAGTCACCGCTAACACTAAAGCTTCCGCTTGCCGTAAATTTTATGATGATTGTTGCACCAGCAGGAATATAAGCTTCCCAGCTATCGAATTCAGCGCTGAGAACCAAAGGTGGGTCGATTATTCCAAAAAATTCTTCTTCTACTATTCCTGAAAATTTCTCTTTTAGCTCATATTGACCGGCTGGCAAACCCAGGCTATCAAACTCAATCAGCCAATAAACCTCACCACCAGAAAAGTCTGATAATAGGGTCATCGGTGGAGGCTTGGGTTCTTCGGGGCCAATATATGTTAATGTTATTTCTGCTATACTGGTAATTCCCAGAGTAACACGTATAGGAGTACCGGCTCCTATGGAGCCAGGAGAAGTCCATTTTATTGTGATTGAGTCCCCAAAGGGGATTGTACCCGATTGCTGGGTCCAAGCTTCCGTTGACAAGCTGATTGTTAATAGCGGTAAACAAACTAAAAGGCCCATCATTCTAACCATTTTTATTGCCTCTAATTTTGAGTTTTTTTGCTTTTGTCGAACATAGGATATCACTATTCCGTGACAAAAGCAAGCCCAAAATACATAAGTGGGAATACAATCAATAAATATCAAACTCGATTACACTCCAGCGGAGGTTATCGAGGGGTATTACCCACCCCAAAACACGTAAGTATGCCTTCCCAACGCAATCCCCAAAATACTCCAGAAACTTCCCACAACAAAATCACCTAAAATCAACCCCAGGAAGAATGGCATCATACGACGGTAGGCGCGGACGCCGCCGAGTTTTAGAGCCGACCATTTTACGATAGAGCTAATTAACAAGGGAAACCACAGCCGCCCGATAATCCACCAGCCTGTTACAGCATATCCAACGGGATGTAGCGGCCACCAGAGAAATCTTGTGCGGATGAGTAGAATTGTTACAGTAAAAATGAAACCTATGCCCATAAAAAGCAGGTCGGTATATTCCACGCCTGTGGGATGAGTAATTCTCGAAGTGAGGATATTGTACCCTTCACGCGCAAACCAGGTTGTTCGATAGAGACGTGCTTCTGTTCCCAGCTTATATCCTGCGTGAAGAAAAGCCCAGAAACAGGAAATGGCTCCGATGAACGTTGCCAGTAGAATCGCCACAATGACTCTGTTTCCGCGCATGCCAACACGGTCGGCAAGTTTGAATCCCTCTAATTGATGTGGCATTGGATGGGCACGATAGGATTCTCGATTAATCCAGTAAAAAAGTGTCATAACAGTCAAATTTTGTTGTCCAATGCGCCGTGTGCCAAACATCGTTGTCAAGATATAGTCTGGTCCTGAACCATACATATCATGTGCTGGCGGACCGAGCTCTGCGCGGATGCGTGTGATTGCTGTTGAGAGCGCAAAATATATGAAAAAGAACGAAATAGCCATCCAGAGCGAAAATCCCGCCAGATAGCAAAACCCCAGAATGAATGCCATACCAAAAACGATTCCTATCAACGCATTCCGATATGTCATCGGCTCATTAGAATCGTCAATGCCGCGTCCTGTAAATGCTTTTTTGAATACGCTCGCAAAATGTTTGCGCCCTGCCCAAAGAGCGAAAAGCAGTAGCCCTATCCACACACCGCGTACCTGTGCCATCGGATATGGAAATCCAGGTAAATTGGCTATGCCCGCATAACTTCCCATGACACGTTGCGCCTGCCAGAAGAGATAAAACGCCCAATATGAAAATACTAAATCCAGGGGCATTATAAATCCCAATCCGATGACAAATGGATATAGCGTGATGTTCATCGAATAGATGGCATTCCAAGGCTTGCTGGTAAAATAGCGATTCAGAGATGTAACCCAGATAGGGATTCTGGGGATTATCGGATATAAATAGGAGAATCCGTTGAGCAGGCTAATCCCACCCGCGACTGCAATCCCAAGCCATAGCGCGCGATTGGAAAAGAATTTGGAAGTCTCTTCTACCGTCATGTCGAATGGCAACTCGGCGATAGGATAAGCCAATCTTTCATTCTCAATCCACTGTTTCCGCAACAGAACATTGATGCACACCATCACGAAAATGAGAGCCATCACGAAAAGAGTCCATGACGCGATAGGAAGTCCCCATCCACGAATATACTTCGTCACATAGAGGGAAGTTTCGCCTTCGTAGAACGGTAACAAGATCGACCGGTCTTTGATTACGAGCCAATTTGGAAGATAATGACCAAATAGCTCAGTCCACTCATTTTCCGGCGTGGCATACCAGGTTCCCGTTCCGATGAGTGAGACCAGACACTGCATCATGTCGTATCCATTCAAAGCTGTCGCGGCACACAACATGATGTAAATAGTCAGTAATTCTCCTTGGTGAAAGGCAATTTGGGGAAAATATTGTTTCAGAGGATAGTTGATGACAACGAGAAAAAAGAGAATGAAGATAACGTTGAATAGTAAAGTTAGAATCGCCGGGAAATTCATCAACCACACCAAGGTCATTTGGATATGCCAATAGCTGTTGATTGGAATTAGCAATAATCCGACGAGGATTGCGCGGATTGTGACGGGAGAATGTTTTTTGATAGAGAGAGGTTGTTTGTTCATATTTGGGAACTCATGGTTTATTTTCATAATTCGCCCAAAACCCGTCCCGAGAATCGGGACGAGTTTCTTACACTCATTAAATTAATAGAGCATTAGTATAGCAAAATAGGAAATGCGCTGTCAATAGGAAAAATTTTCTCATAGAATGGGTGTTGACAACCATCTAACGATATGTTATCCTTAACGGAAATGAGGGAGGAGGTTAAAATGTGTACTCAAAATCAACCCAAAGAAGAGAGAACTTTAAGGAAGGAAGATTTTATTATCCCCGATGATTGGGAGCCAACTTCGCCAAGCCTCAAACGGATAATTGAATTGAGAGAGAAAGTTATCGGAATCTTAGGACCCGATATCATCAGGGAAATCTTAGAAGAAGCTGGAGTCACACCAGAGGGGGACCTTGCGCGTGAAAGTAGTGATAGTCGCTGAATCAGGATTTCTAAAAGACCTTTGTCTAAATCAGAGCACCGATTCAAGGTATCTGTATGAGCAGATTGATAACCACCTCATTACGGGGGCTATACCAGAATACGCCTTTGCTGAGACCGATGGCGGTCTGCAACAGCAATACAGAAAGCAACGCATCCGTCTTCAAGAGACAGCGAACCTTGCCAACGAATTGAGTCGCAGCCAGAATCTACAACCGCTCACGGCTCAACTGAAGCAATTGGTGGCGGAACTACAAGAGCAAATTGATAATGGTTATGCACTCGTAAAGACAGAATTGGAAGAAATTCGTAGTCAATGCCTGACGATTCTGACAAACTTTGAGATTTTCCATCGCGCGAGACTCCGTGCATTAAGTGCAACACCGCCACCAGATGAGATTGATTGTCAAATTTTCGAAACGGTTTTAAGCTTTTTGCATGAGCATCAGCAAGATAAGGAATTATTCCTTGAAGGAAAGGGTTTTGAAAGGGAAAACCCTCGGTTGTCCCTTCATTATGATATTCGTTTGTTTTTAACTCATGATAGAAAAGACTTCGACTACCCTGAAATCCATAGGGAAATCAATGCGTTAGGCGCGATTATGGTATTTTCATCCAGCGAATGTCTTCGCATTCTTCGTGAACGTCTGCCGTGAACATGCCGCCAGTTTATCCTTAAATCTCATACTTCAATTCGACCCACCGCCCAGTATGCGCAGATTCGACGATGCTATCATGAACAAGCATCGAACGATAACTCATTGCACTCCAAAATGCTTCTTATTTTTACTCTATCCCTGTTAGATTTTTCGCTAACTGGAAGAACCTCCCCGTTAATTTCAAAAGATGCTCCGCGTTGGGAGGTGCCTCATTTACAATCTCATATCTAAGTTCCACAGCATAAGGTGTGAGTTTTGGAAACTCCTCTACATACTCAGGTAGCTCTATTCCTTCTTGCTCGCACATTTCCACTAACACTTCTACATCATGGGTTCTTGGTGGGTCAATCCCCGCAAACGACAACAACGACTTCAATAGTTTCTCTACAGCTTGCTGGAGGTGGAAAAGAGTTTGCTCTATGGGAATTTCCTCTGCTCTCATCAAAACTCCCGCGACCTTAAAGTCAGAGTCAGCTTTCCGAATGAATATCTGCCATTGCCGCAACATCATAAATCACAACTCCTTTCCGTGATGCCTCCTTGAAGATAGAACCTGGCTCGTCTTTGTAAAACTCGAACTCCTCGGGTCTAACGACGATGATGTCAAAGGGAATCAGAATTCCACGCAAAAGTTTCCTTATCCGAACTGACTCCTCCCTCTTTGAAACTACGTCTTTTTTTACCACAATCAGGTCGATGTCGCTGTTCTGCGTAGGAATGCCGTATGCGTGCGAGCCGAATAGGATTATCCTCTCAGGATGTGCTCCCTCCAATATCCGATGAACAATTTCATTTAGACGCTCTTCATTCAGCAATTGAGTAGTTTTTATCGTGGCGATGGAGTTATTCATAGCTCACTGCCTTCCTAATTTTTGTGCAATGGCTGAGTCAGGATACAATGACTGAATCATTACACTCTAAGATAACTCAATTATAAGAAAAATGATTCGATTTGTCAAATTTTTTCGTTACCCGATATTCAGCTTCTGGTATCTTGAAGAGATGTCATTGCTGTGAGGCGAAGCGAAAGGGAAGCGAAGCAACCTTCTTACCACACTTATTCGCGAATAACCCAATTTCGCATTGCATGATGCGTGAATTAAATTTCATACTGTAATTCAACCCACCGCCCAGTATGCGCAGATTCGACGATGCTATCATGCACAAGCATCGAACGATAACTACTTGCAATGTTGCTCTGTACGATACTTAGGTCACCCGTTTGCACCGCTTTGATGAATGCCTGTATCTCCGGCAAAAATCCCGACTCGACCAAGCCTTCCTGCCCCGCCGTGGTAAGATTAATTTGATGCAGTGTATGATACACGCGGTCATGAACAAAGGTCAGGGAATGTCCATCACGGACAAACAGCATCGCATCATCTTCGCCATAAATTATCACTTGCTCGTCAGGATAAACTCCGCTGGTATGAGCACAAAATGCTATTGAACCTGCCGCGCCGGATTCAAAAACTATCTGAATTGCCCATGTGTTTGGCTCAGGACTCAAAGCATGAACTGCTGTAACTTTTCCCATAAGCCACGGAGCGAGGTCGATGAGGTGGATGCAGAAATCCAGTAAGAAGGTACCTCGCGGCGAAGTATTGTTGTATCTGCTGAAGGAGCGCTGTATAACCAGCATCGCCGGCTTGCCAAATCTATCTGTTCCCATCTGTTCTTTCATGCGGACGTAAAGAGGCGTGTAACGTTTTTTGAATGCCGTCATACAAAGTTTTCCTGTTTCTTCCGCTACGCGTGCGACGGCTAACGCATCCTCCGCATTAACTGCGGGCGGCTTTTCTGTATAAACTGGCAACCCAGCTTTCAGCACAATTGGCGCAAGCTGCGCATGTTGTTCGGGACCGATACAGATGATAACGGCATCCAATTCAGCTTCGTCCAACATCTGTTCCATACGTGTGAATACCAAATTCGCGCCGAATTTCTCGGCATTACGTTTGGCTTTGTTTTCATCCAAATCACATACTGCTTCAAGTTTGACTTGGGGGATATATGACAAAGATGGATATATTTTCTTCGTTGATAATCCTCCTGCGCCGATGATTCCTAATTTTACTGTTTTCATAATTTAAGGCTCCTTTGAATGCGTCAGGAAACATAATATTCTTGTTGTTTCACAAATCAATCTTCGGCGGACGTGTTGCGTGTTGCGTGTTGGGCAACAAAGGTAGCGAAAAGCACGACAGAAGCCAATGAGATGTGGTCATAATCTTTCGCGTCCTTTCGTGTCATTTCGTGTATTTCGTGGTCACATTTCACCTGTCATTCGAGATTCCGCGCTTTGAATAATCCTTTCAATTTCTGATGCAATGTCATCCTCAATCGGTTCAGGTTTATGGGTATTTAGAATTTCAGCAACTTTCCTTTGTGCTCTCTTTTTCAAGGTCATTTCCCCATCCTTTGACCAATCCTCGTAAGTT
>JACKQG010007043.1_pt1 | contig 11534 bp, 9 predicted proteins | sample 8237621 | NCBI WGS metagenome assembly JACKQG01 (sample SAMN15677084, study PRJNA649215) | marine metagenome | biome: marine; feature: Black Sea; material: saline water; isolation source: suspended particulate matter (SPM) from the Black Sea western gyre | collected 2013-06-09/2013-06-10 | depth... | reverse complement strand
TCATCCGTATCCAATCGCCCGATTGAGTAAACAATTTTTTTCTGATGCCAATAGGGAATAAGATACCGCCGTTGGTAGGCATCTTTGATACCACCTGACACCTTGACAAACATCCCCGATAATAACAACTCCCTTTCGCTATATTTTTCACGCAATCGTTTAAAAAGGAAAGTGTCATCATTGGGAGCGTAACCAAGCAACTCAGTATCTATTGTTTTATCACTCAATCCTCGTCCTCGAAAGTAATCCCGATACGCTTCGTCCATTTCATCATGATAGATTTTGAAGGCATCATGTAGAATATTGCCGATGACTTCCTTCTCAGATTGTCGTTTCTCAAACTTTGCCTTTTGCTCTGGTGTCCAAGCAGGCAATGGTACATTAAATTTCTCAGACAGCCAGCGCATAGCATCCACGAATGAGCATTCATCCCGATTCATGATGTAGCTGATGACATCGCCTCCAGCGCTACAATTGAAACAATAAAAGGATTGCTGGTTTGGATATACCTTCAATGACTGACCACTTTTACTTTCATGCGTAACATGCGCTCCGCATAATCGAGAGCCGTCTTGTGATAATGCACCGTCTCCACTTATCACATCCACAATGTCGATTTGATTTTTGAAATATTCAATATTCATTTCTCAACTCCCTGCTCCCGACGTTGCAAAATCCGCAGGCACGAACTGACACGGGAGTAATGTCAGTTCTACACCGCCGGCGGTGTGCCTGCGGACGTTCCCAAAAATTTTATTGACGAAAATCTGAATGAATGCTAAACTTAGCCTTGATAATGCAAATGTGGCATTATCAAAGGCCTTTTGCCGTCAACGCTGATACGGAATATTGACGTTGGCGGCACGCCTCTACGATAGTTTCTCATCATCGTATCATGTGCACCTTCCAACGTCAAGAATTTTTATCCAAGCGTTTCACACTGCTGTTGATTCTGTTCGCCCGGCGTTTTTGTTTTAAAATGGAACTTCACCGCTACCCTCATTGCTACTCTCTTCGTCATCGTCAATGCTAATCCTACCACTCTTTGCCATACGGTAAAACTGCTCTGCGAGTTGCCTCGTCTCTTCATCGCTAGCGGTAGGCTTGCCATCTGTGATTTTCTTCCTAACAGCCGCGACATAGTAGGTTCCCTTTGCATTACTTTGCTTAATAGCATAAAACTCGTAGACCCAGAACCATGCCGGGCATCTTGCTGCCATCATCAACGTGTTGAGTGCTTTTCCGGCTTTAAAACTGGATTTCATACACGATACGATAGCCGGGAACGGGTCATCAATGGGTAGAAGTAAATAATTGTATGCTTGCGCACAAAGAGGTGGTATCCCATCCTTCCATTCCCACGCCCGATTGTGTGGACATTCGGTCATGCAGCGATGTCCATCAACAGATATGAATCCATCCGCGCTTCGACAGAGAGGCGAATCATCTCGATTTTCTGCGAATAGTGTTCGCGATTTCCAGACCGAGATGGGGATAAATTCAAATTGAGTTCCATAGCTTTGACCTGAAAGTGTATTCAGCCACTCACCAGCCACGGCGTTGTCATCTGTAACCTCTTGAGACATCGCTTGCAAAAGTTTCACGCGCGGCAGAGTGATGTCTGCGCGGTCAAGTCCTTCAAGCCCAAGCATCGCATCAGGAGCTACTATATCGTGGCTTGTGGGAGCTACAACCAACTTTGTTTCAACTTCTTGTTCGCTTTTATCGTTCTTTTCTGTGGCGCTTTGCGCCGGTACGTTTTCGTACATTTTTAATATCCTTTATTTTGCCGAATCATCTCGGCTTTTTTCTCGCCGCGTTCAAGCGCGGCGGATCTTTTATAAAGTTCTTGACTAATCATATTAAATAATTTACAATTATAAACAGTATAGCCAGCCCGTTTCCGCTTGCCTAAGTCAGATAGTGCAAGCTGTATGGGCTTGTGCTGTCTGTTAAAATTGCTTATATGTCAATATGCCAGCCGACGCCTAAATGCCCAGCGTTGGCTGAATTCTTATCTACCGACCGCCCCATTTTCGGGATCTTTATTCATTAGACCCGCCAACTCGTCAAGGCTGACACTCAAAAACTTTGCCACTTTCACAACTCATGTTTTTTCGCCAGCCTTTTCTTGACTGTTCGCGTAAAACTGTCAATTGGTTCGATTAGCTTCTCATAGAGCGCAAGCCCCTCGTTCCGATTGTTGGGCGAAGTCACGACCTGCACTTTCTCTACCCCTCGCTTGGATGTCACAATAATCCTTAGCTCAGGGTTATCAAATTTCATGTGAATCGCCTCCCTATTTATAATAACTCGACAAAAGTTCTCAAATTATTCCATTCCACACAAAAAATTTTTGATTTTCTTTATTTTTTTGCTAACCCATGGTTGAGTCCTGCCTAGTTTCTTTGCTATCTCCTCTTGCGTATATCCCTCTTCAATAAACTCTATTACCTGGCGCTCATCTTCATCGCACAGAGCTAATAGAGCTTCCCTGTTTATAAACTCGATGTTAGGTTTGGTTTGAAGGGCTGTCTTAGTTCTCTCTAATTTTTCCCTGCGAGTAACTTCCCCATCCACAACTCTATCGAGGTATTCAAATCCACCAGGTGGTCGTCGCTTTTGCCTATTTTCCGACTTAACCTCATCTAGCACATCATTTTTTGCAAACTCAGGTAAAGTTGCTCCAAAAAAGCCATTTAGCACCTTTTCAAGCAATTCTGCATAGGGCTTTTCTTCTTCCCATTTACGTTCTTCTTGGCATAACAGAAAGTCATATCCCCCCTGTCTGGTCTCACTATCGAAAAATTTCAGTTTAACCTTTTGGTCCAGCTCATTCAAGAGTTTTTTAAGCTCTTTTTGCGTCAGATTCCCATCAACCATCTTGAAAAATAAACTGTCAATCCGCGTTGGTGCTTCTGTTGCGATTACCTGATGAAACGGCTCCCTGAGGAATGTAGTGAGCATGGCCTCCCTCATTGGTTCAGAGTAAACAAAGTGATATAGGGCAGAAATAGCCTCGTGGTTGCCTTCTTTAATTCCGCTTTCCACCTCAGCAAAAGTGTAACTTTTCTCAGGTGGTGGGAAGCGGCTACGAATCTTTTCATGAGAGTCAATCAGTTCTACGCATTCTTTCAGAATGCCCGGGTCTTCTCCCTTCTTGATTCTCTCCTCATCCATAAGACCGAGGTATTCATATATGCGGCAGTATGTTGCGGCTCGAGCGTGGTGAGCCTCGTCACTCACAATGAAATCAAAGTCGGTTGGTAGTTGTTCTAACCGATTTTCTCTGGAGACCGTCTGGACGGACCCCACAACCACTTGTTTATCAGTTTCATTCCGCTCGGCTTTCACCACCCCAACGTTGACATTATCCCAAACCATCGTCAGCTTATCAACTGCTTGTTGTATCAGTTCATCCCGATGCGCTAATATCAAAGTGCGCCCGTTGCGGTTCTTAGCCAACGTGCAAAAGATTACCGTTTTACCCGTACCCGTTGGAAGCGAAACTAACTGGCGATTCGTGCCGTCTTTTTCCGATGATTCGATTTACGTCTTGATTTTACACCCAAGTCGACTTCTTTTGTAAAATCAAGACAAAGATTGCTTCAATACATTCATGTTGATAGGGTCGGAGTTCTATCATGAATTATCACCGCCTATTTTGTTTGATAGTCCTCTTTGCATTCGCATTCGTCTTGTGGTAGCCCGCAGCCTTCGCAGTCTGCTTTGATTAGCGTTATGGTCTTTACCTTTGCCGCTATATCGGGTCGCATTTGAGATTTTAATTTCTCAAACAATGGGTCGCCTTCCCTGATAATCTTATGTTTCTTTCTTGCTTTCATTTTTTGCCTCCTTCAGTTCATGATACGCTTGACGTATTTTATCTGCGTTCAAGTCACCATCATGATAAACTTTAATACGTCCGCGCACGCCTGGAATAGTCACATCAGTAACAATATAGCCGAGTGCCTTTACAGCCTTGTAGAACCAGCGTTCAAGGGATCTTGCTGATGGAAAATTAGTTTTCGCACCGTTGTAATAGAATATATATTCTATTACAAGCTTGCGAAAACTAATTTTTGCGTAGTCCATCCACACTCCACTATGCTCTGACTGTATTCTCGCCACTTCGCCTTTGAATGCTACGAACAACGGGTCAGTCTCTGCTATAATTTCATTCAAGTCTGTCACTTTTGTAGGTGGTAATTCATCAATCGGAAGGTTAGTCAACAACCAAATCTTCCTCTCGCCAGGGTAGAGTAAAGGTCTAATTCGATGCGCCGCTTGCGCTATCTCATACTCACGATAAGTCTTTAGCAGTAAATTCAACCTCTTGTCTTTAAATTCCCTAACCTCCACCGCATAGCCGTTGCCTGTCGCCTCTTCTCTGTATTGATAGGGTCGAAAGTTGCCATCCTTTATCATCGTGTCGTCAAGCGGTTCAGGGTCATCATGCCAAATGCAATTGGCTATTTGTAGCAAGTCTTCAACTCGAATACTTGGCGCGCCTATGATGATAACTTGCCGTTTGTTTTCATATTCACCTGACCCTCTGACATTTCCGAAGTGGTCAACGACTACCTTGTTATCAAACTTGTCTTCTTTTTGTAACTTCTCAATATGTTGATGGATTAGTTTCCATGTGATTATGAGTGTGCCTTCTGGGTCTTGTGATGCGATATTCTTAGCGGCTGGGATTAACCTTTTTTCCAACGTCTTCTTTGGAATGCCTCCGCCTTCTGATTTCGCTTTCTTTTTCCACATGGTGGTAATGCCGTAATAACCGTCCACGATTTGAATAACTTCAGCATCAATCGCCATCGGTATAGTCCATGCCGCAAGTTTTCGGTTCGTCAGTTTTGAGAGAAGCTCTACATCTCCAAAAGCGTCCAATAGAATCAATCGACAATTTGAAATAGCCAAATCTTTTCTCAGGTTCATGCGCAAAACCTCTCTTTTAAGCGATGTTTCCGTCATCGCTAACTGACTGTTATAGTCTTTGCCTTGCTTGCACTTTTGAAGCTCATCATATAGCACAGTCACTAAATCGGGTAAAAAGTTCAGTGGAATTTCCCCTTCGGTCTCGGTTGTTTCCCTATTCTCGGATTCCACTATGATGTAATCCGCTCCGATTTGGTCAGCAAGCCAAAAGGGAATCATCAGCTTCTTTTCTGAGATATCAGATTCAAAGCAGAGAGAGCGCGCTAGGAAGTGTTCTCTTCCGTCGATAACAACCAACCAAGCTTTTTCAGTGGATTGGGTCAAGATGTTATCAACTTGAATTTCAACATAGTCTTCAGGGACAGATAGCCATGCAATCATAGCGTCAAGCAACCTTTCAAAGTCACTGTCATAGGTATCAGTAATCTTCTTGATAATTGCCTTGCCTGTTGTATCTTCACCATTATGGCTTTCAACGACACTCCGAATCACTTCTAGAAAAGTGATAATTTCGGGGGCTTTGCGCCTCGCTATCTCTTCGGTGATAATATCGGGGCTGATATTCACTTGCTCAATAAAACCTGTTGGGGTTGGTTCGTCAAAAATAATGGTAGGATTATTGCTACCGATAAGACTTTTCATGTGATATGGGATAGGCAGATAATGATGGGTTACAAGCGATGACCCAAAAACTTTAAATTGTTGCCAGTACGGACATTGTGCCATCCCGATATCGCATCGTTTAGAGCATAGCGACTTTACAACATTCCATCTTTTCGCCGCCAGCGCTTCTGCATGCTTGTAATGCTTGCAAAGCGCCGCCGCTTCCCACAGAATCATATCATCGGGATGTTCGGGTTTATCTCCAATGGGTCCACGGGGTTTGATTAACTCGCAGGCGCTATGTGTTATTAGATTCATCGGATGGTCAAGCATCTCACGGCGTGGTGGGGAATATAAAATATTCTTACTCTGTGCATCGACTGTAACAAGTGTCGTCTCGGTTTTACCGCTTCCGGGTGGGGCGTGAAGAAGTAAATTGCAACCGTTTTCGGATACCTTATCGGCTAAAGCCTTGCGAAGTTCCTCAATAGAAATCATCACCGCCTTATAAGTTGGTGTGAAGTTCGGGATAACTTTAACGCGCTTATGTAAGCGTTGGAAAGCCTTCTTTTTATAGAGTTCGCATGCTTCCCTACTGCATTCTAAGTCAATAGAAATAGCATATCCACAAGCGAATTTATACTGTTTCCCGCGATAGACACTCTCCACAACCGACTTAGTAGCAATGGCACGCTCCCTACCACGCTTTCGGTCTGTCAAGGTGTCAGGTATGCGTTGGACCCATTCGTTGATGGTGGCAAAGGCATCATCTTTTGACACTCCTGTTGATTTGCAGAAGGTGGCGTCCAACAGTGTAGCTTGGTTTCTGGTGTCATTGTCTCGGATGGTATTCGCCCGTAGGTCTGCGATGCAAGCGGGTAGTTCCGAAAGGTCTTTCAATGCTTTTAGGTCTGTTGGAACGTGTTCACGCTCCTTCTGGAGTTCCTGAAACTCTCGTAGTCGTTCCTGATACCACTCTACAGCGTCAGGTATAGGGTCTGTCGGAATCTCTGAAAGGTTATACAGCGGCGGTCGTGGTTCTTTTGCTAATTTTCGCAGTTCCTTTTCGGGTAGATCGACTTCTTTGGGCGATATTTCTATTTTCCATGCGTCATGCTTGGGATAGTAAGAGTTTGGCATCCGAAACATTCTGGGATTGGAATACAACGATTCATCAAGCGGATGGTATTCATCGCCGTAAAGCAGACCGTCGTTGAAATATTTGGCGATATGTTTCATCACAAGATTAAGCTCTACCATCGGTTCAACTCCGAAGGGTTGATTCATCACTATAACATGAATAGACCGTCCACCTGTGAAGAAAAAACGGATTTGCCCGTCCTCGATGCTCAAGTCTGCGAAGAAGTCGTATAATTCACTGATTGTGTTTTGCATACGTCGGAAGTTCTGTTTTCTTTCAAATTCAGTGTCGCCAGAAACGTCGCATTCCTGACACAGGTTTGATAATTGAAGCGATTCCTTATCAGGTTCAATGAAGTGATTGATGGTATGAAAAATCAAGGTGCTTTTACGTTGCTGTCTGAAGTCAACCAGTTTGTCAACTGTTGTCCATGCCCATGTCGTCCACCCTCCACTGGGGTATCGCTTAGCAACCTGAACCCATTTGTAATCCCGGAACACATTCAAATCGTAATGAATATCTGCATAATCTTTTATATCATTAGGTTTCATTCGCGAACCTCGCTTCCTCGCTAATTAAAAGCCCACCGCACGGGCGGTGGCGAGGTAATCACCGCCCATTGCGTGTACATCGCAAGCGGTGGGCTTGCTTAAAACTTTATTGACATGAATTTATGGTCGTGCTACAATCGGCTTTCGATAACTCATACTTTGAGTTATCCGAATTGCCGTCAACGTTGATATTGTTGAATATGTCGTTGGCGGCACACCTACCAATTTTTTCAGATGTGTGCTGTACAGGCGGGTTTGTCACCGCAGATAACCATAAGCGACCATAATTTCTTGTTCTATTCTCATTTTTCTACTCCTTCAAGACGGACTGAGGCAAGTCCCATGCCGTTAACAAATCTAATTTCCAGTGGAGAGAGCGGTTGCGGTAAGACGAAGTCGTCCGTTGCTTTTTGCACTACCGCGTTTAATTGGCGTCCATTTACTCAATGCTGGCTGCTAACGCCATCATTTTCTCCGGCATGGTCGCGGCGTATAGCCTCGTTGTTGAAATATTGGCATGTCCTAAAACTTGTTGTATTACGTCCAACGGCACACCTTCAGCAAGCAAAGTTGTCCCTACTGTATGGCGTAAGCGGTGCGAATGGAAGTCAACCCCTGTCGCCTTCTTGCATTTGTGGGCGTACACCTTTAGCGTTCCACTAAGAATACCAAATAGCGACTTACCAGGATGTTCTTTTGCGCGGTCCAACAGTTTTTGCGCAGTTGAAGCTTCAAGCACAGGCACATATCGCTCCTTCTTTCCTTTTCCAGAACGGATTCGCAAGAAAACCTTTCCTTCCATGCGTAGCACATCCGACCCAGTGAGCGCGGCGGCTTCAGATACTCTGATACCAGTAGCTCGCATTGTCTCAAATGCAAGGGTAATATGCGGTGGTGTGTTTTTACGCAACCAATTGAGAGCGCTCGCCTCTTCCTCTTCGGATAGAAACGCAGGTAGCCGCTCTGGTTCTTTCACATTTAGCCGCTTGGACACAGGATTCCCTTTCACCACTCCTTCGAACAAAAGAAACTCGTAGAACGCTCTTACTGCTGAAAGCGCAAGGTTCACAGTAGCAGGTGACCGCCCTTGCCTGGCTAACCAATTCCTGAAATCTGTCAGTTCTTTGTTGGTAACTTCTCTGTGGTCAATCCCTTTCCTTTCAAGAAAAGTAAAGTATCGCCTCAGTTGAAGCCGATAAGTCTCTATGGTGTTCTCTGCCTTCCCTGAAAACTTAAGGTCGTCAAGGAACTGTTTCAATAGCATAATTTCAACTCCTTTGTGTTCGCTGCGCTCACCGACGCCTTCGGCTTACGGTATATTATAACATAAGGTTTGTTATGTTTGCAAGAGTAAAAGCGATAAAAATGTTCGTCTTGATTTTACGAACCCCTCGACTTCTTTTGTAAAATCAAGACAAAAATGTGAATAATACCTAGATATGTGATTTAGGATGAAAAAAAGATGGTTATCTGCGTACAGGCGGGTTTGTCACCGCAGATAACCATAGACAAACCCGCCTGTATGACTTCTGAGTTTTACTTTATCTCGCATAAGTCAAACTCATATCGGAAACAAAAATGATGGAACACTAATGAACGACCCCAAATGGGTTGATGGTAAGAATAAGCCTGGCAAGGCTTTGGAGTTCGATGGCAAGGATGATTATGTCATAGTTCATATTGGTACTCCGCCGCAAAGCATAACCTTGGAGGCATGGATTTATCCTCTAGAAGGAGGTATTGTTTTCGTTGAGGAGGGTCAGCAAGCATTAGATGGGGGATGGTATGATTCGCACATGGAAATCTTATCCTCCGGCGAAATTAAGGTTGGCTTTTGGACTGGAGCAGAACAAGGTATTTCTTTGGGTATATTCGGTTTTAGTGAATGGTATAATGTGGTTATGACTTACGACAAAAGCAAGAATAGTATAAAAGGATATGTCAATGGTGAGTTAATGGAATCTGGAACGCTTGTCAAACTAAATCCGGGAGACCTTTGGTATGCTATAGGCGCGCGCACCGCTACCAACCTTGGCGATGGAACGCATTTCAATGGTATCATTGACAAAGCTGCCGTTTACAATGTTGCTCTAAGTGAAGAAGATATCAAACAAAATTACAAAGCAGCCAGTACCGTTTTCCCCGCAGGCAAACTCACCACCACATGGTCAGACATAAAGCAATAATAGCTATTTTAGACTTAATCATCAAGGCAGGGATAATCCTTGCCTTTTTTAATGCCTGTAATCCAAGCCACTGATGTCGCCGTAAACGCCCCTATCTTGTAACGTTTGCTATCCCAACCTATCCCACCACGCCAACGCTTGCCTATGGACGCCTCAGACGCTCTCTGCACACGTTGCGCTGTTTCTCCCGATGAAGTAAAATTTTGGATTGACTTCATCCAAGCATCTGCTATAATCTTGCATTGAAGTAAAATAAAAAAGGGCAGCAGACGTAGGTTTACCAACCATAACCACGAAATTGCTGCAAATTTAATTTTTGCCGTTAGTGTATTGCCAAAACTCAGAGGTTATGTCAATAGAAAAATACGGAGGTATAACGATGAAATTTATAATGTTCCTGTTTGCCCTGCTTTTCCTCTGTGCCAGCTCCCTTTATGCCTTGGACAAGGAAGGGCTTATGCTTTACCTTCCTTTCGATGAGGGAAGCGGCGATGTGGCGAAGGACGCTTCAGGCAACGGAAACGACGGGGAACTTCAGGGAAAAGGCAAATGGGTTGAAGGAAAGTTCGGTAAGGCTCTCCATCTTTCAGCGGCAGCTGACTACGTGGAAGTCCCTCATAGCGACTCTTTGGATATAAAGCAGGACATAACTATGGAGATATGGGCGAAGGTAGATTCCATAAGTGCTGACCCTTATTGTTCTTTTATCACCAAGTGCACAGCCGATAGTGTAGGAGCTTATATGCTGCATGTCGATGGTTCGGCAGGTGAGGTTGTAATTGACCCACTTGTATTTATAAATAACAGTTACGCTCAGTGGCCATCTGCGCGAGGTGCGGCGCCTTTTGGCGAATGGCATTACTTTACAGGGTCATACGATGGCTCTGAATATAGGACCTATATAGACGGAAAACTGGAAGCTACATTCAAAAGAGCACCAGGAGGTGAAATTGATCACAGTGATGCCCCTGTCGCGATAGGACGCGATAACAGATCTCCAATCCCTGGAGGCCGGTTCATGGATTGCATCGTTGATGAAGCCAGAATTTGGAATCGCGTATTAAGCCAAAGCGAGATCAAAGAAGCAATGGAAGGTATTCTTCTCTCCGTTGAGCCCAAAGAGCTCCTCACCGCTACGTGGGGGGAGATAAAAGCGAGGTACTGAAAATCCCAATCTTTGTCTTGATTTCACAAAAGAAGTCTTTTTGTTGATTTTACAAAAGAAGTCGAAAGGAAGTGTAAAATCAACAAGAAAGTCGATTTGGGGTGTGAAATCAAGACGAAAATCTTTCCTAACGGGCAGTGACGTGCCCTCACGTCTATTAGAAATTCATTTGGGGGCGCACACTTAAACGAACACCTTGTTACACAAGGGGAGGCCCTTCGTATACGAAGGGTTCCCTTTGCGGAAGCAAAGTCTGCCGTTATGTGCGCCCCGCTCCCGTTGCTTCCATTATTCCCCTTTAACTTCTCTTGAATTGCTTTAGCTTCAACACTACCACAGTCATTGGTTATCTTGCTACCATTTCCACCACCGTGATTTACGTCTTGATTTTACGGGCGCGGTGTGGTGGTTATCTGCGCACAGGAGGGTTTATCACCTCAGATAACCAAAGACAAACCCGCCTGTCGCGCCGACCATTCGCCCGGTGGTACAGGAAGGTTTGTACCATCAGAAAACGCCGAGGGCGTACCGCCCGTTGATAACCACGCGGTATCGAACTTCCCTAGTCGGACTAACCTAAGCGCGGTGTCAGCGCCCTGGGCAGGTGTCAGCGCCGCACAAGGTGCGGACTGACCTTCCTGCCAAGAGTGGGACTGACCTTCCGCGCACGCGCTAAGAGTTCGGTTTGCGAAATCAAGACGAACATCGTATTGACTATGAACACGAAAGAGACCGTCATCAATTCTGCTAACCTTGATGGTCATCTGCGGTGAAAGACCCGCCTGTTCGGTCTCAACTAAATCAGAGGCACTCGGTATGACTGCCGTTTCTCCTTCAGAAAAACTCACCACCACTTGGAGAGATTAAAAAATAACAGCCATCATTAAATAATCTTTGTCTTGATTTTACACCCTAGTCGACTTCTTTTGTAAAATCAAGACGAA
>JACKQG010007042.1_pt1 | contig 11535 bp, 17 predicted proteins | sample 8237621 | NCBI WGS metagenome assembly JACKQG01 (sample SAMN15677084, study PRJNA649215) | marine metagenome | biome: marine; feature: Black Sea; material: saline water; isolation source: suspended particulate matter (SPM) from the Black Sea western gyre | collected 2013-06-09/2013-06-10 | depth... | reverse complement strand
AAGTATTTCGACCAACCTTTCACCCCTGAGAAGCTGAGCTTGTGTAGCTTTATCAAGCTCAGAACCGAACTTGGCAAAAGCTTCCAGTTCAGCATACTGAGCCAGATCCACACGTAACTGACCGATAACGCTTCTCATTGCTTTTATCTGAGCGCTTCCGCCTACACGAGATACCGAAAGTCCGGCATTGATTGCAGGTCTTACTCCCGAATAGAATAAACGGCTATTCAGAAATATCTGTCCGTCGGTAATCGAAATAACGTTTGTAGGAATATAGGCTGTGAGGTCATCAGCCTGTGTTTCAATAATAGGGAGTGCAGTTAAGGATCCTCCACCCAGTTCTTCATTCAGCTTGGAAGCTCTTTCTAAAAGACGCGAATGCAGATAAAAAACATCACCGGGATAGGCTTCACGTCCGGGAGGCCTTCTTAGAAGAAGTGATAATTCACGGTAGGAAACAGCATGTTTGGAAAGATCGTCGTAAATGATGAGTGCATGTTTGCTGATATCTCTGAAATACTCACCCATTGTACATCCGGTATAAGGTGCCAGATATTGCAGTGATGCTGATTCTGAAGCAGATGCCATAACAATAATCGTATAATCCATTACTCCGTGATATTCCAATATTTTCACGATTTTTGCAACAGACGATTTTTTCTGTCCAATCGCAACATAAATACAGACCACATCAGTGTCTTTCTGGTTAATAATCGTGTCGATCGCAATAGCTGTTTTCCCCGTCTGTCTGTCACCAATAATAAGTTCCCTCTGCCCTCTGCCAATCGGTATCATAGAGTCAATAGCTTTTAATCCTGTCTGAAGAGGTTCTTTCACAGGTTGTCTTTGAATAACACCCAGGGCTTTCCTTTCGACGGGTTTATATTCTTTAGCTTTGATCTCACCTTTACCATCTATGGGTTGTCCAAGTGAATTCACCACACGTCCCAGCATTGCTTCACCCACCGGAACCTGAAGAATTTTCTTGGTTCTTTTGGCAATATCACCTTCTTTGATCTTCCTGGTTTCACCAAAAATAATGCACCCAACATTATCTTCTTCCAGGTTCAAAGCCATGCCCACAACACCGCCGGGAAATTCGATCATTTCTCCCGCCATTACATTATCCATTCCATAAATACGGGCAATTCCATCACCAACCTGTACTACTTTTCCGGTTTCAGCAATATCAATCTCAAATTTAAAATCATTGATTTTATCTTTTAGTATTGCACTTATTTCATCTGGTTGTATTTTCATACTGTCCTCATTTATTTTTAATTTTTACTAATCTATCTAAACTGTTTTTGATAGATCCGTCGATTAATATGGAATTTGTTTGAGCAATAAATCCCCCGATTATTGAAGAATCTATTTTAACATCCAAAATTACATCCTTTTTTAAAATATCTTTTATCACTTCTGCTATATCGTTCAGGATTTTATCGGTTTGTTCACGTGCGATCTTCAGTGAAACTTTGATCTGATTTCTACTATCGAGAATTTTTTCTTCTAATTCAATGAGGATATCCGGGATGATCGTGAATCTATGTTTTTTTATCAATATTCGAAAAAGATTTTTCCAGATATTTTTATTATTAAGTTTATCAGCCACATCCAGTGCTAAATCTATACGTTTCTTAAGAGGATATAAAAATGAATCAAAAGATTTTATCAAAGAAGGATCTTGAGAAAAAATCGTTTTTAAGGAATTAGTATCTTCAAGAAGGGAATCCAGTAGTCTCTTCTCCATGTTCAAAATAATTGCTTTAGAATAGCGTTGAGCAATAAGTTTGTTTCTCACTTATTCTCTCTTTCTGTAAGCATTTTCTTTATTAAGTTCCTGTCATTTTTATCATTCACTTTTTCAGAAAGGAACTTCGCAGAAAGATTCGTGACCATTTCTGTAAGGTCACTTTCGATCTCTTTCATCGCCTTTTTCTTTTCGTGAACCAGTTGTTCTTCTGTATCCTTCAGAATTTTCTTTTCCTGATCTTTGGCATTTTTCACAATATCTGCTGCCTGATTTGCAGCATCTCGATTGGCAGCTTTTTTCATTTTTCTAACATCTTCTGCCGATGCTTTCAGTTCGTCTTCCTTTTTCTGAACTAGTTTTTCAGCTTCCAGTTTGGAAGCTTCTGCATTATCCATGTCGGAAGCTATCTTTTTCTGACGCTCTATCAAAAATTTCTTAATTGGTTTATAAAGAATTTTATTCAAGACAATTAGCAATAGAATAAAATTCAATATTACCAGAATGAAAGCATAATTTATACTTATCATAAAATCTCCAGTTTAGTGTTCGCTTGGAAGTGAGTTTTTATTCCCTTCCTGTTTTGCCTTCTTTTACGTAGAAAATATTAACAGAAGAGCAATAACCAGAGAATAAATACCTGTAGATTCAGATACAGCCTGACCTACTAGCATCGTCCTGGTGATAAGGCTTGCATTTTCGGGAGAGCGAGCAATACCTTCACAGGCTTTTCCTGCTACGAAACCTTCGCCGACTCCAGGTCCCAAAGCCCCCATTCCCATACATAGACCGGCACCCAGAAGTGCAGAAGCTTTTACGATTCCTTGTGCTAAAGTTAAATTCATGATTCCTCCAATTTATTACATAAATTATAATGCGAAAATTAATAAAAATGCCACGACCAGTGAGTAGATCGCTGTCGATTCCGAAACAGCCGCACCCAAAAACATTGTTCTCATTATCTTGGGCTTTTCATTAGGAAATCTTCCCATCATATCACTGGCTTTTCCTGCCACATAACCAATACCTGTTCCTGGGCCTAATGTACCAAATCCAATTGAGAGTCCTGCTGCGATCAAGGCAACCGATTTAACAATGATCCTGCCCATTGATATGTCTGCTGCTTGATTGGGTACAGAATATATAAGCAGGAAAGCAACAACAAGTGCAAAAATGGCAGAAGTTTGCGACAGAGCCTGACCGATAAGCATATTCCCCATGATCGCATTACCGTGTTTAGGCATTCTTGCTACAGATTTACAAGCTTGCCCGCCTGCATATCCTGCTCCCAGAGATGGACCTACAGAACCCAGTCCCATAGCAAGGCCCGCAGCTAAATATGCTGCAGCTTTGAACCACCCGCCTTCAGGAGCATCTGCTCTGCCGTAAATAAGCAGCATCGAAATTACAAGAGCAAAAATACCGGCAGTTTGAGCAGCTGCCTGACCTATCAGCATTGTCCTGAATATTTGCTCATTTGCTTTGGGCTGCTTAACGATTCCATAAGCACCTTCTCCGGCAATTATACCGGATCCAATTCCTGTGGTAACAGCACCAATTCCGACGCAGATTCCTGCTCCCAGGTACGCTGCAATTTGAATATGCTCAACCGAAAGTGCCATTTCTTACTCCGTTATTTCCACACTGATATATGTTAATGCCAGCATTGTAAAAACAAATGCCTGTATCGTTCCTACAAATATTCCAAAGAATAAAGTCAAACCTATCGGGAAGACAACGAAACTCACCAGGGAAGATACAACCAGGATAATGATCGCTCCACCCAGAATATTTCCAAAAAGACGGAAAGAGATCGAAACAACTTTAGATACTTCTCCCACAATATCCAAAAGGAATAAGGGATTTTTTACCGGATTAATATAATTTTGCAGGTGATTCCAGGCACCTTTAAATTTAATAGCAGAAAAATGAACCACCACTACGACCATAAATCCCAAGCTAAGCGGGACATTCAAATTTCTGGTTGGCTCCATAAATCCGGGAATCGGGATCATGCCAACCATATTACAAACCCAGATGAACAGGAAGAGCGTAACTATATAAGGCGTATAATAAGCCTTATCCTCTCCCAGGGTTTCGGAAACAAATTCTTCCAGAGAAGTATATATTAATTCAAAAATGATTTGCGATTTTGCAGGGCGGCGAGCCAGGTTTTTCCTGATAAAAAGAGCTGTGAGAAGAAGCACAATATCTACGATCAGCAGCATACGCAGCAGTTGGAATGTTCCAACAGCACCTTCCACACCAAATATGTTTTTGAAAGTATTATAGATTTTTTCACTTCCATAAATTTCGGGTGTTTCACCATGTTGTTTATAATACTCATCTATCTGGAATTCTTCGGTTATTTTTTCCTGCAGGTTATACTCTGTTTCTACATGCCTGATGCGGAATTTTCCGTGTTCAAATCCTATTTCCAGTTGCTTACTGAAATTCCCGGACAAGAAAACCAGTATAATTTCGATAACGAAAAATATCAAAATTATTCTTAGCATCGGGCTTTTTTTCTTCGTCATTCTACCCTCTGAAAAGCCTGCTTCTTTTCAAGTTTTTTACAAATTCATTCAGGTATATCACCATCTGAGCTGCCAACAGCCCTAATCCGAAACTTATAATATTCGGTTTAACAAAATTTAAGATCAGAACCGAATAAATCAAAAGGAACAATAATCGCAAGTAAGTTCCCTTCACAGCGTTCAGTTTGGATTTCGTTGGTTGCAAATCTAAGCTCATTTTCACATTATGAGCCAGCCAGAAAAAATTTATTGCACTGACTGTAGAACCCAAAATCCAACCCAGGGCTTCCCTGAAAAACAACGGCAAACTCAAAGCTGCAAGTATGTTTGTCAAGAGAATAATGACCAGAATTCGTTTAACGTATTTTCTATTTTCCACAATTAGTTAGTAGTTTTTATTTTTCATAAAATCTTCGAATCAATCTATATGCTGCCACTATGCCTGCAATAACTCCCAATATCACACCAATTATTATCAGTTTGCTTTCAGTATGAAGCTTTCTATCCAGGTATATGAAGCCAAAAGTAAAGATCAGGATAGATGTTATAACAGAAAGTCCTAATTGTGTTATCAGGCCAAAGTACTTCAACAGTTCTTTATTCAGTATCTTTTGTTTCTTCCACATTCTTTACCGGGATTATTTTTCTTAAAGAAGATGATTTGATCTCTGATTTCATAGAACTATTGCCATTGAATACAGCTCCTGTATGAATCTTCAGGACTTTGGCAATAATATCTCCAGTAAGATCAGCGGTTTTATCCAACTCCAGTGCATCCTCACAGACTATATTTCCCACTACTTTACCGGAAACCAGACACTCATCCGCTTTAATGTTTGCATTGGCAACCCCGGATAGACCAATAGTTACAAAACCGTGCGATTCTATGACACCTTCTACTTTTCCATCAATGCGAACACCACCTTCAACAAATAAAGTACCTTTTACTTTACTTCCCTTACCAACAATGGTAGAGAGTTCTACTTTTCTGTTTCTGTTCATATTTTCCTCACTTTATATTAAGAATTTTTTCCGGATCGATATTTTCTCCATTAACCAGGATTTCAAAATGCAGGTGTGGAGCAGTGCTGTTTCCCGTATTTCCTACCAAAGCAATAGTTTCCCCTTTTTCAACAAAGGTTTTTGCTTCATAGATAGATGTGGCAAGATGTGCATATAGTGTAGCATACTCATTAAGATGATCAATGATCATTACATTTCCCAGATATTTATCATAATAAACACTAAGGATCTCACCAGCGGCAGAGGCAACTACTTCCGTGCCGGTAGGAGCAGCAAAATCTACAGCTTTGTGCTTCTCAGAGAATTTCTGACTGAGCGCAAAATTTCTCTGCACAGGAATAAGATCGGGAATGAATCTTTTTTCATTTTTCTGCTGTGATATTTTATCGATTGCAGGTATTTTGTCTTCAATTCTTTTCTCTTTCAAGTAACCGTTCAGCAGGTCACGTATCTTATCCGGATCACTTGTTTGTTTTAGCTTTTCCTGGGGAATGGATTTCAATTTCTGATTCAATTGCTGAATGTACCTGGTGGCAATATCAAGTTCCTGCTGTTGTTTTTCTACTTTGTTTTGAATTTTGAAATACTTTGGTAGAACAATCACCACAATTATTAACAAAATCAGAATTACTGCAAGTAGAATTTTATTCATTTTCCAACTTATTTAGGAGTTTATCCAGTTCAACTTTGTCCGTATAATAAAATGTAATTCTGCCTTTATTATTTTTATCAGTGATCTTCACTTTTGTTTTATAACGATTTTTCAGTATTTTTTCATGTTCGGCTAATTCGGGAATTATGTGTATTTCTGCTTTAGGTTTTACAAACAAACCGGATTCTTTTATACGTTTTGCTTCCATTTCCGTTTTGCGGACAGAAAGACCGTTTCGTATGATCAGGTTAGCAAAATCTTCGTGGAATTGATCTTCTACCTGCAAAATAGCTCTAGCATGCCCGGGAGAAAGCTTTTCATCCAGGATCATTTTTTGAATATTATCGTTTAATTTGAGCAATCTTATCAGGTTGGTGATAGTTGCTCTATCTTTACCTACTATCTCGGAAATCTGGGCGTGGGTCAGATTGAATTCCTCATTCAATTGTTGATAAGCCTGTGCTTCTTCAATGGCTGTCAGATCTTCTCTCTGTACATTTTCTATGATGGCAAATTGCAGTTGTTCTTTTAAAGAAACACTTCGAATTATTACCGGTATTTCGTCAAAGCCGGCTAATTTAGCGGCTTCCAGTCTGCGTTGACCGGCTACCAGTTCATATTGTGATTCATCTCTTTTAGTTACGATAATAGGTTGTATAATGCCGTTTTCTTTCAATGAGTTTGCCAGTTCTTGCAGTTTTTCCTGTTTAAACTTTTTACGGGGTTGAAATCTGTTTGGCTTGATATGATCTATCTTTAAAGTGGTTATACCTGTAGTTTTATCTACTGATTCCGGTCCCGAACTAATTAATGCTTCTAATCCTTTTCCTAATCTTGTCATCGTGATATCACTTCCTTTGCTAATTCTAAATAGCTTTTAGAGCCGGGTGATTTAATATCATAATGAAAAATCGATTTTCCAAAACTGGGCGCTTCACTTAGCTTAACGCTTCTATGAATAATAGAATCGAACACCTGTTCCTGAAAATATCTGCGTACTTCTTTGGCTACCTGCTGTGATAGATTCAGTCTTCTATCATACATCGTAAGAAGGATTCCCATGATGTTCAGATCGGGATTCAAGCCTTTCTTGATGAGCCGGATAGTAGTGAGAAGCTGGCTTACGCCTTCCAGGGCATAATATTCACATTGAATAGGAATAATAACATCCGTGCAGGCAGTAAGTGCATTTACAGTTAAAAGTCCCAGCGAAGGTGGACAATCTATTATAATATACTCATACCCGTCATGGAGAGCTTTCAAAATTGTCTTCAATTTATATTCCCTGGAATATTCCTTCACCAGTTCAATCTCTGCACCGCTCAGGTCTATATTAGCAGGAACGATAAACAGCTTTTCCAAAATAGGAGATTCTTTAATTACATCACCCAATTCAACCTTGCCAATAAGAGCTTCATATATATTTGGACTTTTCTTTTCCGAACCGATGCCACTTGAAGAATTTCCCTGAGGATCAAAATCCAACAGGAGGGTTTTTTTTTCATAAATAGCCAGAGCAGATGCCAGGTTGACGGCGGTGGTGGTTTTGCCAACCCCGCCTTTCTGATTTACAATCGTTATTATTTTTCTCATAATTTTCAATTATATTAAAACAGCTACCAGCTTTCTTTATCTGTTTTTTCCCCTTCCTTCATTATTTCTATGATTTTTCTTTTACCAAGAACTGGCTGGCTGACATCATGAATTTTATAATTCCTAAATTGTAGCACATCATCCAGCTTTCTGCTTTTATAAAGAATTATCCTGCCGTTGTTTTGTAGCATCCTGAACATTGCTTTTTTATACTTCGGCAGAATCCTTACTGACCGGCACACTATGAAATCAAAATAATTTTCCCACTTTTCATCAAGATCTTCCAACCGTGAAACAATCGTGAAACACTCTTTTAAGTCAAGTTTTTTGACAATATTTTTTACAGCCCTTATTTTTTTCTGGGTCGAATCGAGCAGGTACATTTCAGAAGTTGGAAATAGTAGTTTCAATGGTATGCCCGGCAAACCTCCACCTGTTCCAAAATCAAGTATCTTTTTCCCAGTAAAATCAAATAACTCGGCTGGGATAATCGAATCCAGAAAATGAACAGTCCAATAATCCTGAACCGGAGTTTTACGGGAAATAAGATTTACGTTTTTATTAGCTTCGGAAATCAGGTCAAAATAAGTGTGAAACGAATCCATTAATACATCAATATTTTTACTCTTTTCTTCAAGAAAAGTTTTAAAAATTCTTTCCTGCATATTTTTCCCCTAGCAGGAAAATTTAAAAGATGTGCTTCAATGTCAAGCGGATTTAATCTGAGATGAGTAAATTTCTTATAATTTATTTGACATTAACTCACTCATATTTTAAGAATGCAAAATAAAAAAATGAGTTCGTTTATGCAGAAATTAAAAATCGTTGTCACTGGGAGAGTACAGGGAGTTGGTTACAGGTTTTATGCCGTTCGCCAAGCCCATGTTTTCAATATTCGTGGCAGAGTGCAAAACTCTATGAATGGAAAAGTGGAAATTACTGCAATTGGAAATAAAGCAGACCTGGAACTATTTATCCAAGAATTATGGAAAGGTCCTTCTATGTCCAGAGTAAAGAATGTCGAAGTGTCTGAATTATCTTCAGCCAAAGGGTATTCAAATTTTAGTATTGGATACTGAAATCCGTTATTTTTCGGTTTGAGATTATGATAAAAAAGTTAATATTCTCCTCATACAAAACAACGGTTTTTTTAATATTGTTTGTTGTTGCTGGTAATATCTTTTCCATGTCCAGTAATCCAATTTATGTTACTCCTTCAGAGGAATATCATATTGTAAAAAGAGGAGAGACACTCTCAGCCATAAGCGATAAATACATCATTTCCACGGATAAACTTAAGCTTTTCAATAATCTTACTTCAGACCGGATATTTATCGGACAGAAGATCTATCTTACCCCAAAACCAAATGGGAAAAGCGAATTCGTTACAGTGCGTTCCATTCCCAAAAGAGGCTATCATCTGGTTAAGCAGAAAGAGTCGCTTCACCGCATTGCAAAAATGTATGATGTCGGTATTCTGGACCTGCTCGATTATAATAGTATAACTTCATACGATTTAAAGCCGGGAATGAAGATCTGGCTTGTGGCAGGTAAAACCGAAGTTGCATCCATCCAAAAACCAGTAGAAGAAACATATTCTGTAAAAGAAGAAATTCCAGATAAAGATTATCAAACATCCGTTCAAAAAAAGATCGATCTTTTCCTGCCGGTAAACGGAGTTGTGACATCGGAATTCGGAAACAGAAATGGCAGGCCTCACAAAGGGATAGATATTTCAGCATCTGTGGGAGAACCGATCTATGCAGCTCTGGACGGGAAAGTAGCCTATGTGGGAACCCAGAGAGGATACGGAAATGTTATTATCCTGGAGCATGACAACTATGTGATGACGGTTTATGCTCACAACGAATCTAATCTTGTCCGCCTGGGGGAGACAGTAAAAAAGGGACAGCCCATCGGTACTGTAGGGAAAACCGGAAGCACTTCCGGTCCTCATCTTCATTTCGAATACAGAGTAAAGGGTAAGGCATTGAACCCCAGAAACGTTTTACCGGCTTTATAAAAGAGGAAATTATGCCACAGAAAGAAGGTTTTTTTCTAATTGGTGAAGTTGCAAAAAAACTGGGAATCCACGACCAGACTATCAGGATGTATGAAAGAAAAAACCTGATAAAACCTCTCCGTTCCGACCATAACACCCGTCTTTTCTCAAAGAATGATGTGACAAAAATCACTATCATTATTACCTTTACCCAGGAAATTGGAATGAATCTTTCCGGTGTGAAGATGGTTTTTTCACTGGCAAAAAAATTGAAAATGACCGATGATGAACTTCTTGATTTTATTTATGATCATAAAAGCGATTTTCAAGTATGATTAATCCGAGGAGATATGACAGAGAACGTTTTTAATGATAGAGCCCTGCAAAGCTACTTGAGTGAGATCGCCAGGATCAAACCTCTTTCCAGAGAGAAGGAGATCGAGCTTGCCATCAAAGCTAAACAGGGTGATAAAAAAGCGCTTGATAAACTCGTTACTGCCAATCTGAAATTTGTAGTAAAAATAGCTGCCCGCTACCAAAATAGAGGATTAACTCTTTCCGAACTGATCAGCGAAGGCAACATGGGATTAATAAAAGCTATCGAAAAATTTGATCCTGAAAGACACAATAAATTAATTTCTTATGCTGTATGGTGGATCAAACAAAAAATACTATTTGCCTTGGCGGAGAAAACAACTGTCATTCGTATGCCTCTGGGAAAAGCCAATATAGCCAACAAAATCAAACTTGCCCGGGATAAAGTCTTTAGCGAAACCGGACATCAGGCTTCCATCGAAGAAATTTCCGAAATGACCCTTCTGGATGAAAAAGCTATCGATAAAATCAGCAAACAAAGAATTAATACTCTTTCCCTGGATGATTCCAGTTTTACAAGTAAACATGAAAAAGTTTCATTGCATGACTTCCTGGAAGATTCAGAAATTCTCGATCCCAAAACTCTTTATTACCGAGATAAAGTTAAAGACAGTATCGAAGAATCTATTAAAAAGCTGCCCCCTCGGGAAGCATATATCGTGAAACAGTATTTCGGTTTGGAAGGCGATAAAAGTAAAAATTTTGCTCAAATAGGTGAAGAGCTGGGTTTATCTCGCGAGCGGGTTCGGCAGATCCAGAAAAAAGCACTTCAAAAGATCCTGGAAAAAACATACAAAGAAGTTGAAAACGATATTGATTATCTGATAAAATAACTATACTCTCAGTTAATAGTTAATGCAATTTTTCAGCTATTATTTGCAGCAATTTCTCTTTTTGTTACCATCAGGAAATCAAGTTCTTTGAACATTTTCGCAACTTTTGATATTTTACGGTAAATCGCTTCAATCCCACGTCCATCAAAAACATTGTCCTGCATAGCTGCTAATAGCATCAGTTCAAAAGAGGTAGAAGATATCCAGGGCACAATACGCCTGTATCCACAGATTGCCAGAGCATTTGTTTTTCTCAGAAATTTTTTCAGGTTACGCAGATCGGTTTTTACTGTAGTGCAGGAAGCAAATAAAATTACCCGGTTCTTACACTTCCCTGCCAGCAGATCACCTATTTGCTCAAGCGTAAAGACGTCTTTCTCAATTAGTAGTCCGTTTTCTTTTCCATGAAATGCCAGATACAAAATCGGGTAGTGATTATATTTTGCTGTTTTCCATTTGTTAATATAGAAATTGAATTCTACTTCGGTAGCGCAGTCTGAGTGCAGGAATGAAATATTGGAATTTAATTCTAAAAGTTCCAGGATCGGTTTTACTGTGGAACGCTTTCGCAGATCATCGTACCATAAACCTTCCAAACAGAATATTCCTTTTTTTTGCATATTTTCTCCCGCTATTCTCTCGTTCCCAAACCCCTGTTTGGGAACGCATATTTCACCCAAAGCCTACTTTGGCGATAATCATATTTCTAAGCCCCAGCTATCATCCAATACATCCACTTTAAAAGAATTCTACAATCAAAAAAAAAA
>JACKQG010007041.1_pt1 | contig 11535 bp, 9 predicted proteins | sample 8237621 | NCBI WGS metagenome assembly JACKQG01 (sample SAMN15677084, study PRJNA649215) | marine metagenome | biome: marine; feature: Black Sea; material: saline water; isolation source: suspended particulate matter (SPM) from the Black Sea western gyre | collected 2013-06-09/2013-06-10 | depth... | reverse complement strand
TTATGCTCATCTGCACGAAGATTCGATTGTTCATACAGTTGGAGATAGCGTTTCGGCAGGTGATTTGCTGGGAACACTATATCCGTGGGGCTGGTATGATTTTACTCATACCCATTTTGCCAGACTGCAAGATGAAGGAACTCAATGGTATGGGAATTGGTGGACTATCGATAACCCTCATGTTGATGTAACAAATATCCAGGACACGATCCCTCCAACGTTTGAAAATGCTATCAATGAATATCTTTTTGCTTTCAGAACTGATGGCGGAACTTACCTCGATCCGACTGATCTTTCCGGTGAATTTGATATAATAGCCAAATGCCATGATATTGAAAATTCAGATTGGCGCATAGACATCTGGGATATCAGTTTCTCACTTCATCCAGCAGGTGTTCCCGATTCCACAGTATATGAACAATTCTCATTTGCTTTTGATATGCCCATCGATACATATTTTTCCAATTATTGGACTAATATCGTCCTTAACACTATCTATTCTCGCGATGCAACCTGTTATTCTATTGGGAATTATGAAGACCGGGAATATTATCACATTATTACTAATTCTAACGGCGATTCATTGATCACAGAAGAAGATGCGGAGGAGATATTTGATTCGACTCAATTCCCGGATGGCTATTATTATTTTAAAGTTACTGCCAGAGATGCTTCTTTGAATGTAACTGTTGATTCGATGCTGGTATATTTTAATAATGGCATTAGCAATTCAGAAGATCACCAGTTACCAACTACGAATTACCAATTAACCAATTACCCCAATCCCTTCAATCCGGAAACAACGATTTCATTTTCCACCGCAGAGGACGCTGAGAACACGGAATTAACTATCTACAATCTGAAGGGTCAAAAAATCAAAGTCCTTTCCCCGAGCTTGTGTCATCCTGAGTTTATCGAAGGACGAGGGGGTAGACAATCTTCAATTACTTGGAATGGAACAAACTCCAACAACCAGCCCGTTTCAAGCGGAATCTACTTTTATAAACTAAGAATTAATAGTAAAAATGTTGCATCAAGAAAGATGATATTATTAAAATAAAACCGAATAAAAAAAATAGGAGAAATTAGATGAGCAAAAGAACCATCGTAGCAATGCCGGGTGATGGTATTGGAAAAATCGTTTTAAAAGAAGCGCTCCGGGTATTGGATGCAGTTATATTCGAAGCAGAATATGTACACGCCGACATCGGCTGGGAATTCTGGTGCAAAGAAGGAAATCCACTTCCACAGAGAACTTTGGATTTATTAGAAGAGCATAAAATTTCACTTTTTGGAGCGATAACTTCCAAACCAAAAAGCGAAGCTGCCAAAGAACTCGACCCCAAGCTGGAAGGGAAAGGATATGTTTATTACAGCCCGATAGTCGGACTACGGCAACATTTTAAATTGGATATCTGTCAGCGTCCGTGCAAAACTTTCAAAGGAAATCCGCTTAATTTCATCAGAAGAGGAGCAGGTGATACTATCGAAGAGCCGGAAGTGGATGTGGTGGTTTTCCGCCAAAACACGGAAGGTCTTTATGGCGGCGTGGAATGGACAGATCCGCCCGATCAGGTTTATGATGCATTGATGACTCATCCGAAATTTGTGAAGAATTTTGGCTGGTCTCCCAAAGAAGAAATTGCAGTTTCCACCAGGATCTTTACCAAAAAATATTCTGAACGAATCTGTCGGGCTGCTTTTGAATATGCTAAAAAATTCGGATATAAACGAGTTACTCTTTGTGAAAAACCGAACGTAATCCGCGAAACTAGCGGTATGTTACTGGCAATTTGTCGGGAAATGGAAAAAGAATATGAAGGCATCTGGTTCGATTACACGAATATCGATGCTCAAATGATGTGGCTCACAAAAAATCCTGAAACCTACGGGATAATCATCGCTGGTAATATGTTCGGAGATATTGTTTCCGACGGATTTGCCGGACTGGTTGGTGGTCTTGGTTTTGCTTGCAGTGCAAATATCGGTGAGAATGTTGCTATCTTTGAACCGACCCACGGTTCCGCTCCAAAATATGAAACACTCGATCCATCCATCGTGAATCCGATCGCGATGATACTTTCTGCTTGTATGATGCTCGATCATATTGGAGAAATCGAGAAAGCGAAACAGATCAGGAATTCAATAGCAAAAGTTGTAGAAGAAGGAAAAATGCGAGCTTATGATATGCTGAAATTACGAGGAAGTCAGGAAGTTCTGGAGCAAGGTGCAGCTTCTACCACTGAAATGACGGACGCGATAATTGCGGAGTTGTAAGAAATTATTTGGGTTACAAAGCTGGGGCTTTGTAACCAGAAGTTTAGTAACACTATAAATCCTTGTTCCCAAGCCCTAGCTTGGGAACTAATTTAGGAGAGATAATGAACATAAACAAATTATGGCCTGAATTGGCTTGGATCAAAGACGACGATCTGAGAGAGAAAGTAGCAAAAACCTGGGAGCTTGCTTTAGAGAGAAGTGTTCTTACCGGAGAAGATTTGCAAAAAATTCCTTTCACTTTACTTTGTGGACCAGACCTGAAAGTAACGTTCATGGATCACAAACGCAGCGTGGTGCACATTGCCAAAGCTGCTGGAGAAAAAGTTAATGAATTCTATCACGGAGAACTTCCCGTGGATATGGATGTTCTTATCGCTGGAGCGATCCTGGCAGATGTTGGAAAACTTATGGAATATGTTCTGGATGAAAACGGAAAAGCGGTGCAGGGAACTTATGGAAAATATTTGCGCCATCCATTCAGCGGGGTTTCCATTGCGGAAGAATGCGGCGTTCCTGCTGAAGTTTGTCATATCATTGCCACTCACGCTGGTGAAGGTGATATGGTTAAAAGAACCACCGAAGCATATCTCGTTCATCATGCTGATTTTATGACCTTCCTGCCGTTTAAAGAAAGATTGAAAGTGTAAAACCTTGCGAATGGTCGTAGACCTTCGCGATGCTTGAAAAAATGTCTTTCTGACGCATCTTGCACGTTGTTCTTTGAAAAAATCTCAATAATTATCAGAAGTAAAGCTAATAGAAATTTCATGAGATTCTTCGTAGGTAAAGCTATTAGATTCCTCAGAAAGACGAATTGATTATAAGGAGAAAAAAATATGGGATTAACATTAATAGAAAAAATCCTGGCAAATCATTCTGATAAAAAAGTAGTAAAACCGGGTGAGATAATAGATATAGGGATCGATGTACGAGTCGCTAGAGATTTCGGCGGTGCAAATGTTGTGAAAAATCTGGTGAATAACGGACTGGAAGTGGACGATATTTCTAAAACATTTTTCACATTTGACTGTAACCCAACCGGTTCAGATCAAAAATATGCCGCTAATCAGCAATATTGCAGGATGTTTGCCCGGGAGAAAGGAATTAAAATTTATGATGTGAATTCCGGAATCGGAACGCATCTCGTCATTGATAAAGGGCTGGCACTGCCGGGAAGTACAGTTATTTCCACGGATTCCCACGCCAATATTCTGGGAGCGATCGGAGCTTTTGGACAGGGAATGGGAGACCAGGATATTGCAGCAGCCTGGGCAAGCGGGAAAAGCTGGTTCAAGGTTCCCAAATCCGTTAAACTTTCTTTAAAAGGGAAACGTCCCGAAAACATATATGCAAAAGATATTGTTTTAAATCTTCTTTATGAATTCGGAGCAAATAAGCTGCTGGGTTGTTCTGTAGAACTCTATGGTGAAGATGTTGAAAAACTGACACTCGATGAAAGGATCACGGTTTCGTCGATGGCGACGGAAATGGGAGCGATAATCATTTTGATCCCACCTTCTGATAAAATTATTTCTTATTGCGAAGAGCGTTCTGGAAAGAAAATCGAAAAGATCGAAGCCGATAAAGATGCAGTTTATCACAAAGAATTCGAACTCGATTTCAGTAAATTTATACCAATGGTTTCTCGTCCCGGACATCCCGATGACTCCGTTGATATTAACGAAGTTCTAAAAATAAAGATCGACTCTGCTTTCATCGGAAGCTGTACAAACGGCAGGATCGAGGATATGCGGGAAGCAGCAAAAATCCTGAAAGACAGAAAAGTTGCTCCTGGAGTTGTATTGAAGATTGTTCCGGCAACGGATGAAATCTGGAATCAATGTCTGGAAGAAGGATTGATCGAGATTTTCAAAAAATCAGGAGCTTTGGTCGGAAATGCAGGTTGTGCCGGTTGCGCTGCGGGACAGATCGGACAGAATGGTCCCGGGGAAATTACGATAAGCACAGGAAATCGAAACTTTGCAGGAAAACAGGGAAAGGGAAAAGTATACCTGGGTTCCCCGACAGAAGTAGCCGCTTCTGCTGTTGCGGGTTATATTACCACCCCCGACAGGATCCCTGAAAAACCTGCGGAATTTAAAGTTACCAGAGAATTTGAAAAACCGGTAGTTTCCCAAAAGGAAATTATTGTGGAAAAACCAATCGTAATCGAAGGGAAAGTATGGCTGATAGACAAAGACGATATCGATACCGATATGATCTTCCACAATCGCTATCTCACGATTACAGATATTAACGAGATGGGACAATACACTTTCGATAACCTGGAAGGCTGGCAGGATTTTGCAAAAAAAGCTGAAGCGGGAGACATCATTATAACAGCAAAGAATTTTGGTGCAGGAAGTTCACGTCAGCAAGCTGTTGATTGTTTCAAATCTTTGGGAGTGCAGACAATTCTGGCAGAATCCTTTGGAGCGATTTACGAACGAAATGCTATCAACGCAGCTTTCCCGATCCTTACTTATAAAGATATTTCCAGACTTGGTTTGAAACAAAGGGATAAAATCCGAGTGGGTTTTAAGAAGGGGATTTTAACTAATTTAGAGAACAATAAATCAGTTGAGACAGATAAATTCTCGAATGTTCAGCTAGAAATTTATATGAAGGGTGGACTTTTGAAGTAATTTGAAAGTAGTAACTTAATGGAAAAATTTAGAATTTATATAGATGAAACCGGAAATCCTGATTTAAATAGTTCAGATAATCCTAATCATCGTTTTCTAACATTAACTGGAATCATTGTAGCTCTTGATTATGTTAGAAAAGTTTTGCATCCTGAAATGGAGTCCATTAAAAATGATATTCTTAATCAACATCCTGATAATCCAATTATATTTCATCGCAAAGAGATTTTAAATCGAAAATATCCATTCGAAAAACTACGAAATCCAAAGACTTTAACATTATTCAATAAAACAATTTTAAAAAAATTATCAAATTGGGAGTACAAAATCATTACAGTCCTAATTGATAAAAAAGAACATAAAGAAATATATAAAGTTTGGAGATACGATCCTTATCATTATTGTCTCGCTGTTTTGTTAGAAAGATATCTGTTTTTTTTAGAAGAAAAAAAAGCTGTTGGGGACGTAATGGTTGAGTCGAGAGGTGGGAAAGAAGACATGAGATTAAAAAAATCATTTAGAAATTTGTATAATGATGGCTCAGAATACATTGAATCATTAAAATTTAAAAGTTTTCTAACATCAAAAGAATTAATAGTGAAACCTAAAATTGCTAATATAAATGGACTTCAATTAGCTGATTTATTAGCACATCCATCACGAAGAAATATTCTTCTTATTTATAATCTTATAAAAAAAGAGAAAGAAATATTTGGCGATAAAATTATCAGTGTGATACAAACAAAGTACTACAAACGATTTAATACTCTTATAGGATATGGATTGAAAAAATTGCCATAAAAAAACCCCGCATAGCGGGGCAATGGCATTCGCCATCCACCTCCAGAAAACTGGATTGATTCCAAGGATAAGAATCTTAAAAAAATGTCAACTAATATTTATAGAAGAGGTTCCAAATGAAAGGAAAAACATTCGTAGAAAAAATATTAAATGCACCTAAAGGTGCGATAGTTTTTCGCAAACCGAATATTGTTCTTACCCACGATAACACTGCAAGTATAAAAAACACATTCAATAAAATGGGAGGAGTAAAAGTTATTGATGCAAATCAACTTCTGGTTGTTTTAGACCACAACGCTCCACCGACAAATGCTAAACTGGCAAACCAATACCAAGAAATTCGTAATTTTGTGAAAGAACAGGGAATTAAAAAATTCCACGATGTGGGCGATGGTATCTGTCATCAGGTGATGAGCTATCACGCTAAACCGGGAATGATAATCGTGGGAAGTGACAGTCACACCTGCACAGCGGGAGCTTTTAATGCGCTGGCTGCCGGAATCGACAGAACAGAATCGGCAGGGATTTGGAAACGGGGAGAAACCTGGTTCCGAGTACCCGAATCTATGAAAATTACATTAAATGGAAAACTACGTGAAGGAGTATATGCCAAAGATATTTCGTTCTGGATCATCGGAATGATCGGTTCTGCAGGTGCAAATTATATGAGTATCGAATTTCATGGAAATGGTGTAAAAACTCTTTCCATTTCCCAAAGAATGACGCTGACAAATCTTGCCTCAGAAATGGGAGCCAAAAATGCAGTTTTTCCGTCGGATGAAGTTCTGGAAGAATATCTTACAGAAACTTCCGAAGTTTCAAAAACTTCGGAAGTTTGGAAAGGAATCTGGGCAGACGATGATGCAGTTTATGAAAAAGAGATCGAGATAAATCTGGATGAGATCTTTCCGCTAGTGGCAGCACCGCACCACGTGGATAATGTGAAAGCAGTTTCCGAAGTTCAAGGAACAAAACTGAATCAGGGACTCATCGGAACCTGTACAAACGGCAGATTGGAAGACATTCGCATTGCAGCTAAAATCCTTGATGGAAAGAAGGTTGCAGATGGGTTCCAATTACTTGTAATTCCTGCTTCCAAAGAAATATATCTGCAAATGATCGAAGAAGGTTTAACCACAAAACTCATGAACGCAGGCGCCAGTGTGCTGGCAGTTTCATGCGGACCGTGTTTGGGTACAGGACAGGGAATTCCTGCTGATAGTTACACCGTGATCTCTACTGCAAACCGTAATTTTAAAGGCCGCATGGGAAACAAAGAAGCACAGATATATCTGGCTTCTCCTGCCTGCGTGGCACATTCTGCTATCAAAGGTGAAATTACCGATCCTCGCGGAATCAAAGCGAATGATGTCTTTCCATACAAAAGAGAACAAAGTTCAACTGTAGAAATAAAAGCTGATGACAACCGTCGTGAAAACGCAACCTGGAATTATGCCGATGTAGATAATCTGAATACAGATCAGATGTTTGCCGGGGACCTTACTTACCAGGTTCTCAGTTCTGATCCCGAAGCTATTATGCCACATTTATTCAAAGGCTTTGATGATAGTTTTTCAGAAAATGTAAAATCAGGTGATGTAATAATAGCCGGTGAGAATTTCGGCTGCGGCAGCTCTCGTGAACATCCTGCTGTCGGACTGGCTCATACTGGAGTGAAAGCTGTCATCGTGAAATCCGTTAACAGAATTTTCTATCGCTCATCAGTAAATCAAGGTTTACCGATCATCGTAATGCCCGAAGTTGTTGAACATTACAATGCTGGAGATAAAGTAGATGTGAGTTTGGAAAACGGCACTATCAAAGTGAATGATAATGAATTCAAGTTTGCTCCACTACCCGTCGAGCTGATGGCGATCTTTGCTGCTAAAGGATTGGTGAACTGGATAAAGGAAAATTAGTTAACCGTAAAGCCACATATTTTGGTTCCCGTACTTATCAGTATGGGAACTACCTATTTTTTTTACATAATTAAAGCATAAAGTGAAATATTTTGCAATATTAACACTATTTTGTAAAAATTTCTTTACATTTTTTTTCGTAAGTATTTTTTGTCCTTTGTAAATAGGTTAATTATTTACAGGGAGGAATAAATGATTTGGCAAGGTAAAATCATTAAAGATCTTATTAAAAAAAGGAAAATTACATTAACTAAACTAGCATATGAATTAGAGGTTACTAGACCTACTATTAATGAATGGACAAAAGGGAAAATCCCCAAAGGTATACATATATTGGCATTATGTAGATATTTTAACCTTGACCCCAATGAATTATTTTCAGTAAATCGTAGTGATTTGATTTCTATACCTCAACACAGGATGAGAAATACCGCTAAACAAACAGAAGAGACTAACAAACTATCTCATGAATTAGCATCTGAATATTTAAGCATTTTTAGAAATCATAAGAAGTCACAATTGACACAAACTTATCGTGATCAAAACTTATCCGAAGAAAACGCTAAGGGATTAGCTGCAAAACTTAGAGAATTAATACATCTTGAAAATAATACTCCTATAAATTATCGACAAACTTTTGAACTATTACACAATTTAGGTGTTTTTACAATTTTCAGACACTTTCCCAAAAATATTAAATCATACGCATTTAACTGCGAGATATCAAATAAACGTGTAATATTTATAAACTCAACAACTAACATCTTAGATTTAATTTTTCCAATTCTGCATGAAGTTATTCATTTAATAAAAGAAAATAGAAACCATACTAAGGAATATGACGACATCGAAGAAAACTATTGCGATAATGTTGCTAGTTATATTCAGTTTCCAGAGAGTTACATCGAATTGATTCATGCTAGTATTTCAGACATTCCAAATGATGGACAAAAAGTTAACATTGTTAAGCAATACTCATCACGTTTTGGACATGCTGGATTCGGTATAGTTAAACGAATGCAAGAAAAACATCCAGAGTTTAATTTAAAAATTAGTCCTGCTGATTCAAACCTTAGAAAAGAATTTCCTTCCATTGGAGAAATAATATTCGAAAGTAACGATCCCAGGATATTCGTTGACACTTTGCGTAAATTTAGTCCTTTATTTGTAGATTTGATTTTAGATCAACTTGATGTTTTGGGATATAGAAAAATTAGCGAACTCTTCGATATTAAAAACCCACTTGATGCAAAATCGGTAAGAGATGAATTGATGATGCTAATAAAACAGAGGGATTAGTGCACGTTATTTGTGATACTTGTAGTATATTGATGTTAATCAGAATTGCTTCTGATATGTTTTCAGATCCCAAATTTGAATGTAAAACGATAAATATTGTTCGCACAGAGTTTATTAGTACACCCCAGTTTAAAGACAAATATCCATGGCGAAAGGAATATGTACCTAAAGTAAAATCAGCAAATTTAACTGATAAAGAAACTATAAACTACAATCTCAAAATAATTAATACACTATCTGAAAGTAAAATAAATCAAAAGACAAATACATACTTTTCTTTAAGTAAAGTTGATAAGCAGATTGTTGCACAAATCATAGAATTAGAAGACATTAATATTAGTACTGGTGACCAAGATTTAATAGATTTCTTAGATCAGGAATTTGATATATCTAATGTTTATCCTTTACGAATTATAATTGATTGGTTGAAGGTAGATTTAATTGAGTGGAACAAGGATATTGAAACAATTCTAGAAGACTGGAACGACAAAAATGAGAAAGCACAACCACTTTCAGCTAAAATTGAACTTCAGAAAATTACTGGATATAATTATTCAGGCTTAGTTTTCGAAGATTAATAATTTGTTTACCCATCATCTCTGTCATCATGTTAACTGAGTTGTAGATTATTACAAAGCTGGAGACAAAGTGGATGTGAGTTTGGAAAACGGAACAATAAAAGTAAATGATAAAGAATTCAAATTTTCTCCGCTGCCCATCGAGCTGATGGCGATCTTTGCTGCCAAAGGATTGGTAAACTGGATAAAGGAGAATTAACCACCGAGAACACCGAGATTCACCGAAAAATTTATAATCCCCAGATTTTCACGGATTAAACAGATGAGAAAATTACTCCAAGTAGGATTAAATTGACAAAATGGTAATAACTTTTTTTTTCATTTGCAGGTGAATTTTATGAAAGATTTTGAAAAAATAAAGTTAATATTATCTAATAATAAAGCTGATTTGAATAGAAAATATTTTGTTAGCAATTTGGGGCTTTTTGGTTCCTATGTGAGAGGGGAACAATCTGAAAATAGTGATATTGATGCGTTGGTCGAATTCAGTAAACCTATCGGAATGTTTCATTTCATTAGATTACAAGAGTATCTGGAAAAAATCCTGGGAAAGAAGGTAGACCTCGTTAGTAAAAATGCTTTAAAAAAACGAATTGCCGAACACATTCTTAAAGAAGTGATTTATATATGATCCAAAGAACTTATCAGGATTTTTTTGAAGACATTTTGGAAGCAATAATAGATATTTCAAATTTTATTGATGATTTAGTCTTTGATGAATTTACTAAAGATAAGAAAACAATAAATGCTGTTATCAGATCTCTGGAAATAATCGGAGAAGCATCTAAAAAAGTATCACAGGAAATTAAAGATAATAATCAGAATATTCCCTGGAAAGAAATGGCTGGAATGAGAGATAAGATAATCCACGGATATTTTGATTTAGACTTAGTCACAATCTGGGAAACAGTTAAAAACGATATTCCTCCCCTGAAACCATTATTTGAAAATCTGTTGAAATAAATTCAAATTCGCTCCTTTGCCTAAAGAACTAATGGCGATCTTTGCAGCTAGGGGTCTGGTGAATTGGATAAAGGAGAATTAACCACGGATAAACGCAGATAGATCATGATTGTAGGGACTGATCTCTGAGCAGTCCTCTCTTCCTGAATTAATAAAATTATATTAATTGGAGTAATTATGAAGAAAATCGTTGTTCTGAGTACAGGTATGGTGGGCAGTGCTATTGCCATCGATCTTGCCAGCCAATATGATGTTATAGTTGCAGATATAAATGAAGATAATTTGAGAGAACTGTCTAAGAAGCATTCAATAAAAACACACATTTCCGATCTATCTATAAAAGAAAATGTCTTGAAACTGATCGAGAATTGTGACCTGGTTGTTGGCGCTGTGCCCGGATTTATGGGCTTTGAAACTTTGAAGACAGTGATCGAAGCAAGTAAGGATATCGTTGATATTTCTTTCTTCCCGGAAGACGCTTTTCTGTTAGATGAACCGGCAAAGGAAAAAGGTGTAACTGCTATTGTGGATTGTGGGGTAGCTCCGGGAATGAGTAACGTAATTCTGGGTTATCACAATGCCAATATGGAGGTAGAAAAATTCAAATGTTATGTGGGCGGGCTACCTGTTCAGAGAATGCTTCCTTTCCAATATAAAGCTCCATTTTCTCCTATCGATGTGATTGAGGAATATATCCGCCCGGCACGGTTTATGGAAAATGGAAAAGTAGTAACAAAACCCGCTCTTTCAGAACCTGAGTTGATCAATTTTGATGAGATCGGAACACTGGAAGCATTTAATACAGATGGCCTTCGCTCTCTTTTGAAAACTATGAAAATTCCCAATATGAAAGAAAAAACCATGCGTTATCCCGGACATATCGATTATATGAAAATGCTGCGGGAAACAGGTTTCTTCCAAACTGAAGATATAAATGTGAATGGTATAAAAATCAAGCCAATAAACCTGACATCGAAGCTGCTTTTCTCTAAGTGGAAACTGGGGAAAAATGAACTTGAATTTACCGCAATGAAAATAAAAGTTGCCGGA
>JACKQG010007040.1_pt1 | contig 11537 bp, 11 predicted proteins | sample 8237621 | NCBI WGS metagenome assembly JACKQG01 (sample SAMN15677084, study PRJNA649215) | marine metagenome | biome: marine; feature: Black Sea; material: saline water; isolation source: suspended particulate matter (SPM) from the Black Sea western gyre | collected 2013-06-09/2013-06-10 | depth... | reverse complement strand
CAAGCAGTTTGGATCCCACCGCAGCCGCCTGATCCGCGTGCTGCTGGACGATCCCCTACACCGCGAAAAGGTCAAGCTCGACGGCGACCAATGGCTGGCGCTGGTCGCCTGGGTCGATGCCAACGCGCCGTACCACGACCGTTTCTACAACCGCCGCCCCGCCGACGGCGGCGATCCGCGCCGAGACATTCTACTGACACTGGATAAACCACTCGAACAATGAAGCCGCGACGGCGGTGGACCACTCGGCCACGTCCAACGTCATTAGACGGTTGTTCAGGGAACGAGCCAGCGGAAGACAACATGTCTGCCTTCCTCCTTGAGACCATGGTGTTGTGCCGAAGCGCAGCGGTGGTCCCATTCCCGATTGGTCCGAGTTCTATCTGCAATAAGTCCAGCAAGCGCGACTGTTTATCGACGGTCATGTCCTGGGCCTGTTGCAGAATACTTCCGTAACCCAACCTGTCTCGCTTAGAATCATCCCTCCGGCCAGGGAGGAATACAATAGGTCGATCTAGCTTCTGCAGAGGCGGCGAGTTCCTTCGCTCAGAAGCGGCAGCGGCTCCAGATGGGCCAGCGCCGCGGCAGACAAGAGGCCGTAGACCGAAGCCGAAGTAACGGCCGCTGTGCAGCGATTGAACAGGAGAAAACAGAGTCAACGGAGAAGAGGCTACTCGGTTCTCTCTGTTCGCTCCTGTTCAAAATGAAGGCTTCTACCGGCTGGCTCACAGCGCCCAACCTTCCCTGTGTTCGGGGCGAAGCGCCCGGTCGGCTTCGTCGTTGTTTGTGATTTTGCATGGCACGGGATCGAACTCCAGCGGCTGGCCCGCCAGCGAGGCGACGTTGCCCAGCAGCATCAGTTCCATGGATGGGCCGGAATGATTGAAGCTGGAAATCGGCTCCGGTCCGCCTTTGCAGGCTGCGACCCATTCCTGCTGGTGGCCACGGACGCTTGGCATCGTGCGCGGCGGGCCGCCAACGTTCGGGAAGTTGGCTTCGGGCAACAAAGCGCAGACCGAGTTGTGGGCGTTGGTGTGCACAACGCCCTTGGTTCCCACGAGCAGCGTGCCGGAGCGAGGCGTCCAACTGCCATCCTTCCACTCCAGCGACCGGCCGGCGATCTTCTCCAGTCGGTCCCAGATGCCTTGCCGCTTCAACTCTTGCTCCGGGCCGTTGTACCAGTTGATTCGCGCCGGCGGTAATGACCCTCGCGCGGGGATGTCGTAGCGGAGGATTTGCCAACGGGGGAAATTTTCCGGGCACGCTTCCGGGATCTCAGACTCGATGCGAATCGGCCCCTTGCCTTCGCCGTCCCAAAGGAGGTCGAGCTTCAGGCCCTTAAATGCCATGTTAATTGAATGCGATCCGCCTCCGCCCAGGCAGCCCGCGCCGTATTCGCGCCACGCGCCCCAGCCTGCCACGTAACGAGGATGATAGGGCCGGAACGGGGCGGGGCCGAGAAAACAGTCCCAATCGAGATGATCCGGCACTGGGGGTGTTTCCTTGGGACGCGGGATCGGGCCCGAGCCGCCGAAGACATACCAGACGTGAGCCTCGCGGACTTCGCCGATCGCGCCTTCCCAGACCAGTTCCAACGTTCGCCGGAACGAATTGGTGGCCATCCCTTGATTGCCTTGTTGCGACGCCACCTTCTGCTCGTTGGCGATTCGGCGCAGCGTCCGGGCCTCGCCCACGTCGTGCGCGGTGGGCTTTTCGACGAAGACGTGTTTACCACGCCTCATCGCTCTTGCAGCAATCACGGCATGCGTGTGGACGGGCGTGGCCACGATTAGTGCGTCGATTTGGCGGTCCATTTCGTCAAGCATCTTGCGGAAATCGCGATACTTGGGCACGGCGGGATGCTTCTTGAAGACATCCGCCGTGCGCTCGTGGTCGGCATCGCACAGCGCCACAAGATTCTGGTTCAACCTTGGCACGACGCTCACGTGATAGCGGCCCCGCTTGCCAATACCCACCACAGCGACGTTCAATTTCTCGTTCGCCTGATACGATCGGGCCGACCGGGCCGACCCCAGGATCATCCAGCCCGCAGCCGGCAAGGCCGCGAGCTTAAGGAATTCACGTCGATTCGTTTGGCCACTCATGATCTGCCTCCCGTACGTATGAGCAAAGGTTCATTGTGGAGAATGCGATTGTCCCATTGTATGCTCCCGTAGGCCCCTGCTGGAAAAAAGAAGGTCATTCCGTTTCTGCCTCGATGGCGCGGAGTTTGTAGATTAGGCCGCGGCGACTGATACCGAGCTTCTTAGCGGCCTGGGTGCGGTTTCCATTGCATTCTTCTAACGTGGCCAAGATAGCGGCTCGCTCGATCTGTAGGAGTTGGCCGGCTTTGGGATCTTGCCGATCGGAGTCGGGCACGTGGTCGGCGATCTTGGGAGGCAGGTGTTCCGGCATGATCACGTCGCCTCGACATACGAGGCACGCTAACTGGATGGCGTTGCGAAGCTCGCGCACGTTGCCCGGCCATGTGTGAGAGAGTAAACAGCGCACGGCCTGCGGCGAAAGGCGAATCGGGCCTCCCACAAACTCGGCCGCAAACTTTCGAGCCAATTCCAGGATGTCCTGGCTCCGCTCGGCGAGCGGCGGTACGAGCAGTTCCACGACGTTGATTCGATAGTATAGGTCCTCGCGGAACTGCCCTTCCGTGACCGCATCTTGGAGATCGCGATTGGTTGCTGCCACCAGCCGTGCATCGACCGTTACCGGTTTGTCGCTGCCAACGGGCGTGACTTGTCCCGTTTCGAGCGCCCGCAGGAGCTTGGGTTGGAGATGCAGCGGCAGTTCGCCGATTTCGTCCAGGAACAGAGTGCCTCCGTCAGCCGCCCGGATGAGGCCGTTTCGGTTTTCGGTGGCGCCCGTGAAAGCGCCCTTAACGTGCCCGAAAAGCTCGCTTTCGATCAGTGATTCGGGCATCCCGGCACAGTTGGCAACGATCATCGGCCGCTTTGCGCGGGGACTCCACCCGTGGATCAACTGGGCAAGGACTTCCTTGCCAGCCCCGCTTGGACCCAGGATCAGCACAGCGGCATCAGAGGGTGCGACGACGGCAATCGTCTTTACAAGATGACGCATGGCTGGGCTGTCAGCGATGATTCCCGCCGGGAGTTCCGGGACCGTTTCCGTTGCGCGGCTCTGCGCCGCGTCGGGTGCCCCGATGGCGTCGACAATGGCGGCTTCAAGTTCATCCAGGTCCAGCGGTTTGGCAAGGTAGTCGTCCGCGCCACCCTTGACGGCAGCTACGCCCTGACGCAGATCAGCGTGAGCCGTAATTAACGCCACCGGAAGGTTCCCTGCAATCTCACGGATCTTCGGCAATGCCTCGATACCGCTGATACCCGGCAGTCGTACGTCCAACAATACCATGTCAGGCGGTCGTTCCGAGATCGCCTCCAGGGCCTCTTCACCTGTGGATGCCTGTTCGGTGCAAAAGCCAAGCGATTCAACAAAATCGCCGAGCAGCTTGCGTTGCGCCGCTTCGTCGTCGACGATCAGAATTGTTCGTTTAGTCTCAGCCATCGACCTGATCCAACCAAAAGACGGAGCCGCCGCCGGGCCGCGGCGTGTAGCCGGCTTGCCAGCCGTGGGCTATGGCAATCCGACGCACAATTGCCAATCCCAGCCCGGTACCGTCAGGACGTGTCGTGAAATACGGCGTGTACAGCGACTCGACCGCTTCGTCAGGGACACCCTGGCCGCGATCGGACACTTCGATCCGACTCCGACCGGCCGGGGCGCGGCAGATGGCAATTTCAATCGTTCCCCCGTCCGACGAGAACTGCACTGCGTTTTGCGCGAAATTGAACAGCGCCTGACGAAACATCTCGCGGTCCGCCCGAATCGTGTGGTCCGGATCAATTGCATGACCTTCCAACGCGAGATCCTTCGCGTCGAGCATCGGTTCCATTAGAGCTGCCAACTCGCCGATGACTTCGCCGACCGCAACGTCTTCGATCTGTGGAGTTGAGGGGCGAGCGAAGGTCAAGAACTGGTTGATCCGCGATGTCACACGATCGCATTCCTCCATGATCGCCTGGGCTTGCTCGCTCTGTTCCGGATGATCCGAGCAACAGTCAGCCAGCCGCTGCGTCCATCCGCGGATCAGGCTCAAGGGGTTTCGCGTTTCGTGGGCCAGGCCGGCAGCGGCTTGACTCAGATCGCGAAGATGCCTTGTTTCAGTCTGGAAAAGCGTGGCGCGGCCGCGGGCTTCCGCGGTACGGACCGTGGCCCGCCACACCAACGCCAGGGAGAACAACACCAGACACCCGGCAACCACGACCAGCCCGCGCAATCGAGCCTCTTGTCGGCATCGTGTTTCGGTTGGCGTCGAGTCGAGCAACAAGACGGTGCGAAAGGCACTAACGGCCGCGTCGGCGTTGTTCGTATCCTGATCTTGATTCCTCAGCCAACCTGGGCCTCGGCCGCCCTGTCCCTGGCCGCCGTGTGCTCCGCCCGCGTGGGGTTGTAGCTCGAATCTGTCGCGATAGGCGAATACCGATGCCTTGCGGCAAGCCTCTTTGTCGGCGTCCAAGAGTTCTATTTCGCCAGCAGACGCTAACCGTTTGCCGTCTTCGGCGTCGATGGCTGCGGCCATGACGAAATCGGAATCGACCACGGCGTTGACGGCTTCCTGCAGGTTTTCCTCAAAGAACCGTCCCATTCGTCGATGGGTGCGAATCCCGCCGACGAGAGCCCCGCTGACGGTTACCGCTTGTCGGTGAAGTTCGTCGAAGGCCAACCTGCGGGCGCGGTTGTACTCGCTCCATTGCCATACCGCCAACCCGGCCCAAACCGACAGTAGAAGAATCCAGGTTGCCCCGCGTTTCCATTTCATGTCTTTATTGTTGCACGCAACTGCAGGGTTCCCAATAGCACCGAGGCCGGTTTGTTGGAGTCCAGGCTTCAGCCTGTTTTCGCAGCCTAAAGGCTGTACTCCAGCGGAAGAACCAACCGGCTGCAGCATGCCACCAAGGCCGCGGGTTCACCCGCCCGCGGCCTCCGCTTCCCCCATCTCGTTCCCAGGCTCCGGCCTGGGAACGCACTGTCTTGCCGGCTCTGCCGGCCTTTGCGAGGCAGAGCCTCTCGCCCAGTAGGTTACGAGGTAGAACCGCGTAACCAGGGCGTTTCTGATCAGACACCTACCCCACAAACAGACCGACAGTGGGTGCCAATGCGTCTTCATGAAAAACACCGCTTAACGGCGTCCACCGCCCCGGCGGCCCTGCCCTCGGCCTTGCCCCATACCCATACCTCGACCTCGGCCTTGCCCCTGACCTTGGCCATAGCACTGGCCTTGGCCCATGCCCATGCCTCGACCTAGTCCGTAGCCTTGGCCTTGCCCGCGTCCCAAACCTCCCATTGGGCACTGCCCGGTGAACTCGGCACCACGTGGGCACTGGAGCTTCGACTGCAGCATCTGCAGTTGCTGTTTCAGTTGCCTGATCTTGGCTTCGTCCGGCGTTTCGGCAGCTTCAGCTTCTGCGAGTGCCGCCATCGTCCGATGCATACTCGCCCTCAACGCGGCGACTTCTTTGGGATTTGGCTGGTCTGAATACCAAAGCCTGGCCCGCATCGTATCCAGTTGCTCGGTCAGTTGCTTGATCTTCACTTCATTCGGTTTTTCGGCAGATTGAGCTTCTACCAGTGCGGCCATTGTCCGATGGATATTCGCCCTCAACTGAGCGGTGGCGGCAGGTGTGAGAGGCGTTGCCGGCGCTTTGGCGTCTGCATCGGCGGGCGATTTCCTGGCCGCTAGAGGCGCATCAGCCTTCTTGCGAGCCGCAGCTTTCCTAGTCGACGGCGAATTGCCTGCTCGATCGTCCTGGGCCAGGCAGACCGATGTGGTGCCGATAATGAGCATCGCGATTGTTGTTGGAACTAACCTCTTCATAGCTCGAATCCTCCAAAGTTCTTCTGGACAAACAGTTCATACGAAACAATCAAGCCGTGGTGTTGCGATTAGCCTTGGCCGTGTCCGTCGCCACAACCTTGTCCACGCCCCGCACCGTGGCCACCGCCGTGGCCTTCCATCGGCCCCAGCTTCTCACGCAGTTTCTCTGCTTCTTCGGTGAGCTGTTTGATCTTGGCTTCATCGGGGCTTTCCTCAGCCTCGGCCTCAATCAGCTCCGCCATCGTCAGATGGAACTCTGACGTCACTCGAGCAGCGGCCTGCGGGCTGGGGGATTTTCCTCGCGAGTTGGCCCTTCCCGCGATCGCAGGCTTTTCGGTGGAGACCAAGTCTTGGGCGCAACTGCCGTTTCCGCAGTCTCTGTTCTGTCCGTGGCCGAATCCCATCGCGACTCGCTGGCCACAACTTCTGCCTTGTCCGTGTCCGGCGTCGTCATGCTCGCAGCCTTGGCCACGCCCATGCCCGGAACCCATCGCGGCTTGCTGGCTGCAGCCTCTACCTTGACCACGTCCAGCGCCACCATGACCGCAACCTTTGCCACGCCGATGACCCGAGCCCATCGCGACCTGCTGGCCACATCCTCTGCCCTGGCCGCGCCCGGCGCCGCCTTGGCTGCAGCCCTTGCCACGCCCATGCCCGGAGCCCATCGCTGCTTGTTGGCCACAGCCTCTGCCTTGACCACGTCCAGCGCCGCCATGACCGCAGCCTTGGCCGCGTCCATGCCCGGAGCCCATCGCGACCTGCTGGCCACAGCCTCTACCTTGACCACGTCCAGCGCCGCCATGACTGCAGCCTTGGCCACGGCCACGACCTGATCCCATTGTGGCCTGCTGACCACAGCCTCTTTCCTGGCCGCATCCGGCCGAGTCGACGGCCTTGGAGCCCATCCCCATGCCCCGGCCACTTCCGGCACCCATACCTTGCCCACGTCCATATCCCATGCCTTGACCTCTTCCTTGACCCATACCTTGCCCGCGGCCCAGGCCCATGCCTTCGGCGCCGAGCGAACACTGCCCGTCGCTGCAGTTCGGCGTTTGGATTTCGGGCCTCTCGCGTTGATCGTCGGGTTTGTCTCTCCGAGCCACAGCGACTCCAATCCCGCCCCCTGCGAGTGCTGTAATTACCGCCAATGCCACCATTGTCTTTGTCACTTGCATTCTCCCATGCTTTTGCAGACATCTCAGGCCAAAGCCCCACGCCCCGGCCGATCGTCTCGGTTTTTGATGCCCTGCAAGATTTGCACACTTCGCTCCATGTGCAACTGACACGTTCTTGCAGCGTTCCACATTCTTTGTGTGGGTTCGTTGTCGTTCGCGCCACTCGACGGTACCGACAAACTGGGCTGCAAATCTCCGGGCCAAGTGCACCAGGGCACCTTGACTGCGTCTCGGCCCGGTTGGCAGTCGCTTCGGTCCCTTTGACCGAATCCACGCTTCTACAATGCACTTCCCGTGCCCAACCGGTTTTCAATTCTGGCAACACGTGCAATCTGCCACGCTTGGATGTGATTCCGGCGGCGCTCCCTGATTCGCCCATGGCATGGTGTTTGCACTAAGGGCCGGAGCAAGGCTTTGGGTGCGTCCCTAGGCATGAGTGGCTCGACTTGGAATGCTGCGATGCGAAGAACGACACTGAACTTCATCGTCGATCTGGCCGCGTGGGTCGTCATACTACTGCTGGCGGCCACGGGGCTGGTCGTCCGATATGTTCTACCGGCTGGTAGCGGCGGGCGAGGAGGCGGTTCCGAGTTGCTGCTGTGGGGACTTGGGCGACACGATTGGGGTGCCGTGCATTTCTGGCTGAGCGTCGCCTTGGGAGGCCTGGTCGTCCTTCACATCGTCCTGCATTGGAGTTGGGTGTGTACAACCACGCGTCGCCACCTGCCATCTTTCGCGCAGTGGACGCCTTCAACGTCCCAAACGTTACAGAATCTCTATGGCATCGGGCTGCTTTGCGCGGCAACACTCTTGACGTTCGCCTTCGTCTGGTTCAGCCAGGCCAGTGTCGTCGCTCAGCCGGGCCAAGGTGGCGGCCGTGGCTATGGTCGCCACAGCATGGCCACTCGTCCTTGGCAAAATGCGGGCGTGACCGAAGCCATACAGGCAAACAGTGTTCACCCTGCCGACTGTCACATTCGCGGCTCGATGACGCTCGATGAGGTTGCCGACATCGCTGCGGTGAGCGTAGATCAACTGAAACATGTTCTTGGCATCGCCGAGGACGTACCGGCTTCCGAACGTATCGGGCGACAAGCCCGCGCACGAGGCCTCAGCATGGCCGATGTCCGGCAGATGCTTTTGACGAATCGGAATTAGGTTCTTCCGGCAAGCAGTCGGGGTGCAGCGGGCAAGCCGGTGCATTGACCGTAACTTTGATCCAACATCTGGATCAATCATTGCATGGAGGCATTGCGGATCGTTTGCCAGGGACGGTGGTTCAAGTATCGTAACAGAGTTAGAGGAGGCACAGTTCGATGAAGAAGCTCATTGGGATCGGTTTGGCTCTATCCGTCGTTGTCGGTCTTGTTGCCAGCGAGGCCCTTGCACGCGGCGGCGGTGGAGGACGAGGCGGTGGCGGCCAGCAGGGAATGCGCGGACAATCTGGCTACGGTGGTCAGGTTGGAGCGATGCAACGGCAAATGATGCAGAACCGTTATCGCATGATGCAGTCCGGGTCGGGCGGTCAGGGGGGCATGATGCAACAGCAACGTCTGCGCGACGGCTCATGCTCTGGCCAACTCGGCTATGGCGGTCAAACCAGCGGTGCGATGCAACGGAAAATGCTGCGGAACCAATATCGCATGATGCAGAACGGACTTGGCGGTCAAGCCGGCATGATGCAGCAGCAACGTCTGCGGAACGGCCAAGCCGGTTTCGGCAACCGAGGCCCCGCTGCGCCGAACCGGTAGCAAGCCGGATCGGCTCGCAGGCGAGGCCCTTTGGTTCTTCGCAAACCCCGGAAAGCTCGGTTTCCATTCATCCCCACACCACGCCCGACGCAACCAGTCGGGCGTGTTCCATTTACTGTTGACCATCGACTCCAAGCGTCCCAGACTACTTGATGATCAGGGTCACATGGCCGCGGTGAGACCGCGGGAGCCGAAAGTAAATAGACCTGCAACGTGATTCTCACACGATCTGACGTAGCCGATGATCAAATAGACGGGAACGCGTCGCATAGAGTATCCTGGTGTGCGGAAAGAGCAGAGCTACTTGAATCGCGTTGGCAGTAGGTTCCCATGCAAACCTGCGCTTCGGATGAAAACCTGATGCAGTTGGTTGCCCAGGGGGATCTGGACGCGTTCGGGCAGCTTGTGTTGCGGCATCAGCAGATGGCTTGGCGTACGGCATACCGCCTGGTGGCGGATTATCAAGCTGCGGAGGACATTGCTCAGGATGCTTTCCTGAGGATTCTCGATCACGCGGACTGCTATCAGCCAACGGCTGCGTTCCGCAGCTATCTCTACCGAATCGTTGTACGGCGTTGCCTGGATTACCTCCGCAAGGGCAGGCCGATCCCCACGAACGATCTCGGCCGCGGCATTGAGGACACCTCTTTGAGTTCCAGTCCCGAACAACAGGTCGCTCATGACGAGCTGACGCAGGCAGTGCAGGATGCCCTCGCCCGTATCCCCGCGAGTCACCGAACGGCGATCGTTCTGCGCTACTTCGAGGGACTAAGCGGTCGGGAGATTGCCGACGTGATGGAGACGACCGTCAAGGCGGTCGAGCGGCTACTCGCCCGCGGTCGAGCGTCCCTCGAACGGCTGTTGAGCGGATTTCTGGACGAATAGCCAATTTTCTAAGGGGGTTTTGGTGCGGTCCGCCGTTTGTTCTTGTGCAAGAGGAATTGCCATGCGCTGCAGTGAAATTCAACAGAAGCTGGATCTATTTGCCACGCAAGAGCTTGCGCTCTCCGTGCGCGAGAGGATTGAGGGCCATTTGGTGTCTTGCGAGGATTGCCGCAAAGCCCTGGCGAAACTTCGGCGATTCAAGGATTTGCTCATGGCCTCGCCAGCACCCCCTGTTCCCGATGGATTTGCGGCTCGGGTCGTTGCCCAAGCCAAAGAGCGGCAGGCCGTCGTCACCCGCCAGGGCCGCATGCCGCATCGGCCATTGGGGTCTGTGTGGAAGAGGCTTGAGGTCTCCGCGGGAATCGCCGCTGCGTTGGCCACCGGTCTGTTGGTTGGGCTATTCATGGGGCACGAGACCTGGCAGGTTGCGGCTCATCACGCGCAGGCTCCTGCAGCCCAAGCAGTTGACCCGCTGGCCGCCTCCGGATTCGAGTATCTGGTTGAACCGGGCGGGGATTCGCTGGCGCAGGCGTATCTCGGGCTGACCGTGACCTCCGATCGTTGAGGGCCTTCGGTGATGTGGAAAAGAACGAAATCGTATCTGATCGTCGTGTCGGTAACGCTGAACGTGGCGTTCGTCGCCGTGTGGATCGCTTACGCCGTCCCGTCGCAAGCGCATCCCGAAGAAACTGGCCAGCGGGGAACGCAACACACGATTTGGTGCCCGCTTCATCGGGAGCTGGGTGTTACCGAAGAGCAATGGGCACAGATCGAACCGCGTTTGCGGGAGTTTCAGGCCGCCGTTGCGGAGCTTCGCCAGCAGACGGGCGTGAAACGATCGGAGGTGATCGACCTGATCGCTGCCGAGGAGCCTGACAGGGCGACGATCCGGGCAAAGCAAGACGAAATCCTGGCGACGAAACGAAGTATCCAAGGACTGGTGGCAGAGCACCTGCTCGCGGAGAAGCAGATCCTCACGCCCGATCAGCAGGCAAAGGTCTTCGAGATGCTCCGAAATCGGACCAGTTGCGCGGACGGTCCGCCCATGTCGGGGCGACCGGGAACTGGGCTTGGTCCAGTGCTCCAGAATCCTGACGAGGGCTAGAGATGAGCACAGATCGCACCGACGTCGTTCAAAATGACGGCAACTCGAAGGCAATGAAGAACATTCCGGGCGACGGGGCGGGGCGCACTGTGGGACCGCAATTGGCGCAGACACGCGAGACTGTTGAACCCGCGCGACGTCCAACGCGCAAGAAACGACGTAAACGGAGAAGACGACTGCCGCTGGTCTTCTTTCTGTTTTCGCTGGCCGCAGTCGCTGTCGGATGGTGGTGGTACACGCATCGCGCTCCCGATGAGGTCGAACTCGCGACCTTGACGGCTACCGTGGCACGGCGCGACTTTTCTTCGTCGGTGCTCGCCACTGGGGCGGTCCAGGCACAGGTGGGTGCGGAGGTTCGTGTGGGGGCTCGGCTTTCGGGAAGAGTGGAACGATTGTACGCCAACATCGGCGATGACGTGAGGAAAGGCCAGATCGTCGCCGAATTGGAAAAGGCGGATCTGGAGGCAATGGTCGGACAGCGCCAGGCGGAATTGGATCTGGCCCAGGCCAGGCTGGCGGCCGTAGAGGCTCTGCTGCCCAAGGAAATGGAGAAAGCCCAGCTTGATTTGGACGAATGCCAAGCGACATACACGTTGAACGAGAAAGAACTTGAACGCCAAAGGCAGCTTCACGCGCGAGGCGTCGCGACGGACGAGGATCTGGACGAGGCCGAAGAGGGGCACAGCGTTTCCAAGATTCGGGTTGCCTCGGCT
>JACKQG010007039.1_pt1 | contig 11537 bp, 10 predicted proteins | sample 8237621 | NCBI WGS metagenome assembly JACKQG01 (sample SAMN15677084, study PRJNA649215) | marine metagenome | biome: marine; feature: Black Sea; material: saline water; isolation source: suspended particulate matter (SPM) from the Black Sea western gyre | collected 2013-06-09/2013-06-10 | depth... | reverse complement strand
TTGCGGCTTCGGCTAGAACGTCTTCGCAGTCGTCCACGACCTGTTCGTTGGCGTAGAGGTATTCGCGTTGTGGGATTTTCCCGTCACCCTCGCCGTACTGGTGTGTGGCGGCGTACTCGACGACGCCTTCGTCCACGCCCGTCTTGAGTGTCCGGCCATCGTCCTCGATCTCCGTGATGTTGCCGGGGTTCTCGGTGTCTCTGACCGCTTCGATCAGCGGTCCGTGCCAGATGAGCAGTGGGTGCGGCCCCATGCTCGCCACGGTTGCGGGCGCGTGTGGCGGCCACGGCACTCCGTCGCTGTCCTCGGCCCTCAGGAAGTTGTCTTCGTAGCCGTCACTGAGAACCGGCCCGCACTCGCGCAGCGGCTCCTCGAACGACCCTTTTTCGATGTGGTCGCCGACGCCGCGAAGTACGGATTGAAATTCTTCGGGGGTCATTCGCTCTGGTCCAGTTCGTCGAGCGTGTCCTGGTCGCGGCCGGACATGGGTTTATTCGTTGGGGGGTCAGACGTACTCGCGGATTCGTCGATACAGCACGTTCATCGAAGCGGCCGAGCCTCCCGTGTTGAGTTCGATCTCGAGCAGGTCGGTTGCCTCCGGTCTGAGGATGGCACAGCCGGGCGTATCGTTCGCCGGGCTGATGAGGATGGCGTTACTGGAAGCGTCTCCGGCTGCCTTGACGACGGTGTCCGCCATGTAGCCGCCCGCCAGGAAGGCGCTGGCGTCGATGTTGCCCAGCGTGATCGTCAGTTCGATCTGTAACTGGGGCCACCAGATGCCGCCGGTGTCCTTGAGCCACTTCCAGACGCGAACCGAGAACGTCTCGTTCTCCGCGTCCGAGCCGACGAACAGCAGCTCGATCGCGTCGGCAGCCTGCTGGTTCTCGGGCCTCTTCCAGGTGATCACGCCGTCTCCGGACGGCTTGGTCGTGGTCGGGACAAGCGAGGCCCATTCGGCCGTGTCGCTGGCGGCGTACAAGAGTCTTTGAAGTTCGCCGGATTTGGTGGTCATGTTGGCTCCTGCGGTTTACGCTGACACGGCGAGCGTGCAATCGACGATCCATTGGGTGTCCCAGCGGGCGCGGGCCACGTTGCCGACGACGACCCAGATGTCGCTGCCGACGGTGAGGGTGTCGCCCTCGTCGAGGCCATTTCCGTCGAGGGTCACATCCCAGACGGTGAAACGGGTTGTGTCTTGTTCGATCCCGGCGTCCATTCCGGCCTGGGTTTGATTCTGCGCCCGATCGTGCCGGCGAACTTTGACTTCCTCTACGGTAGTGCCGTCGGTCTTCGTGAGCGTGGCGTCTTGGACTCCGTCGTGGAGCAAGTACTCGTTCTTGTACCACTCGTAGGCCGCGTCGCGGGTCGTCACGATCGCACCTCCCAGGGGCCCTGGATCTTCACCAGCAGGTCTTCGATCTTGGCCAGTTCGTCATACAAACCCTGCTTGTAGCCTTGGTGGTCGATGTCGTCGCCGGAGGCCGTGGAGTTGGGCAATCCGCCCGCCTTCGTGGCGCCGAGGGCCGCCAGTTCCGCGTAGATGGCCGTTCTCCGGGCCTTCAGGTTCGCTACGTCGGTTGCGCTCATTTCATCCGTCCATCCAGCCAAACCAAAAACGCCGCGCCACCACTTTTGGATAGCGCGGCGCTGGCTGGTGTAGCACCGGGTGGCCGACCGCCTACGCGGCCAGCGCCTCGTCGCTGGGTTCGAGCGGTTCGGCTTCGACTCGGACGCTCGGGTTCAAGATGGCTCGGATTCCATGAAACCGCTGGAACTTGGCCCTGGCGTGATCCTCGTCAACGCCGCCGACGGTGATCGCCTTCTGCTCGACGCCGGTCAGGTAACAGCGAAACTGCCGGGCGCCTTCGGCCAGTTCTCGCTTGGCGTCTTCGAGCTGCTGGTCGATCCGCCGGAGCTTCCGATCGGCCCGCTCTCGATAGTCCGCGGGGACGGGTCGTACCAGTGCGTCGTCGGCCTGGCTTCCCTGGACGAGCGAGGCCACGCCTGCCAGCATGGTCTTCAGTTCCGCCATGCCCTCGGTGGTGTGTCTGCGGAACTCGTCGAAGTCCTTCTCCAGGTCTCGCTTGGGCTGGGCCTCCGGCTTGGCCTCCGGCTTGGCCGCTTGTGGTTCGCTCTTGGCCGGATCTTGCCCGGACTTTTTCGTCTCGGTTGCCATCGTCGTTTCCCCTCTAGTGCACAAGGTGGTTAATGGGCAAGCCGGCGCGGCATCCGTTCCTCGCCGGCTCCGGGTCATTCATGCGTGGGAGCCAACTAGCTTTCGTTCTTGTTACGAATCACATAGCGGGGCTCGCGAACATCGAAGCTGTGCATCTGGTCGCAGAAGACGGCCAAGAGCAGCTTGCGGTTGAGCATCTCGTAATCGTCCGGCCGGGCGCGGTTGATCTGCACCGGCCAGTTTTCCGGTCGCACGAAGGCCGACTTCTTGGCGTCGGTCCGCAGCGACCACCAGTACTGATCCGCCTGGGCTTGGGTCAGACCAAGGCCGCCGGCGGTGGAGGCCGTGGTCAGTACCTGATCCAGGTAGGGGCTACTGACGACTTTCTTCACGTCGCCGAGGCGCGGAGCGTGCCGGACCTGGGCGCCGCTGGCCGTGCGGGTCTCGATTTCGGTGGCCGCCTGGATGTATTGGGCGGTCAACTGTTTGGTGGGCGAGCAGAGGATCATGTCCCACTGGACGGCGATGCGGTTGGCCGTCTCTTGGTCGGTCATGCGGCCGAACATGGCGTTCACCACGTTCACGTCGGTCCAGTCGTTGAGTTCGTTCTCCACGTCGTTGATCCAGTAGCCGGACGTGAGGTACGTATCGTACGCGGTGCCGTTGTAGTTGTAGGGGTTGGTGACGCCGGCAATCAGCTTGAAGCCGTCGAGTTCCTTGCGGAGGGCCAACTCGTTGCCGATCCCGTTCATCTGCTCCAGCACCTGGTCGGTCTGGTCGAAGAACACGGCTTCGAACGTGACGGCACCGGCCAGCGCATCCTGGTAGGTCTCGCTGGTCAGCACTTTGCGGTCGCGGAACTGGGCGAACTGATGGCCGTCGCCCGGGTTTCGCCGTTCCGCCTGGTCTCCGATCCGGCCGACGCCGATCAGGCTTTTCTGGCGGGTCTTGGACGGGATGGCGGGGATCAACGTGTCGATGATGAACTCGGGAACCTCGTACGATTCGAGGATCGCCGCGTCCAAGAGGCCGGCGATGGAGCCCAGGAAGGCGGATACGTTGGGGATGTTGCCCGGAGCGATGGCCGGGTTTCCGCCGGCCTCGAACACTCGGAAGGACGCGGCCTGGGCGCGTCCCAGACTCTCGGCCCACTCGTAGCTGACCAGCGATTCGGCCAGCCCGCGGAGGGAAAACTCGCCCGGTCGCATCTGCGCTTCACGGATGGTCGGTCTGCCGTACTTGGTGGTCGTCAAACCGAGGTCGCGGCGAAACCGCTCCACGAACCGATAGGCCCCGGCCATGCGCTGTTGGGGACTATCTGCGGGCTTACAGTGCTCCTCGAAAACTCTCTTGAGCGATGGGTACCACATGTGGTCACTCCCTGAATGAGGCGGTCATTGGTTACTTGTTTCAAGTCCCAGCGAGTTCCCAGCGAGCGGTTGTGTTGTCAGCGAGCGTCTCTTAGCGAGCATTTCAGCGAGCGAGCAAAAGAGCCGGGGGTTTCGGCGGTGGCCTGCGCGTCCACCCCCGGCTACTCGCTGGCTGTTATCCTTCCGCGTCGGGCATGCTCCGTGCTTCGACCGCGGCGAGAATGCGTCGGGCCTTGGCCGTGCCGATCTTGTCCAGAGCAACCAGACCGTCGAAGCCAAGGTTCACGATGTCGTCCACCGTGTTGACGCGCTGTTCCATCAGCGCCGCCTTGGTGGAATCATCCAGTATCAGGTCGCCGACCGGCACGGGTTTCCGCAGTTCCTCCGGCGGCCGTTCGGGTTCACGTTGAGGTCTTTCGCCAACCGGTTCACCGACGGGCTCATCGACCGGTTCACCGGCTGGCGAATCGGCTGGCGATTCCGGCGCCGAGGGCTGTTCGAGTTCGACAGGCTCGCGGGTCGCTGCTTCAGTCGGTTCACCATCGGCGGTGGGAGCCCGTGGTTCCGCGGATGGTTCGGTCACGGTTTCAGCGTCCGGCGGCGCAATCGCAACGGCATGCGGGTCGCAAGGTTGGCTCGCGCCTATCAATGCGCCCACACAGGCCGTTGGGAGAAGCTCCAACTCGAAAGCAGCCTCGACGTACTTCTTGGCTTGGGTATCGCTGCCGGCTTGGACGACAGCCGATATGCCCTGCTCAGGTGATTTGACGTGCCATTTGGCCATGCCTGGCTCCTGGTTCTCCGCCGCCCCATGCGGCCGTTTCGTTAGTTGTTCGCGCCAACCAGACCGTGCCAATTGGTTCCGTCGCAGAAGACGATGGCTGACTCGCTCTGGGTCGGCGTGCAAATGGTGGCTGGGGTTGCCGCCTGATCCTTGATCGTGAGGACCTCGGCGGCGTCGGCCGTGTTCTTGATGAAGAACGACGCGCCTTTGGACTCATCGTTGGCAACGGGCAGCGAAATGGTCCGGCCCGCACCGCCCGGATCCAGAGCTTGGACCTGCTTGTCGTCCAGCGTGAGCGTCTTGTTGCCTGTCAGCGTCTCGGTGTTGACCGCGACGTCGAGGACTACTGCTTGGAACATGGCGTCTGACTCCCGGCCGTTTGGCGCTGGTCATGGGGCATGGGTCATTGGCCACTGATCATTGGTCATTGGCCAATGGTGATTGCTGTCAGTTGTTGGCGCCGACGATTCCGCGCCAGGTCGTACCGTCGCAGAACAGGATGGCGCTCTCGTTCTGCGTCGGCGTACAGATGGTAGCCGGGGTGGCCGCATCGTCCTTGATAGTGAGGACCTCGGCGGCGTCGGCCGCGTTGTGGATGATGTACGCCTCGCCCTGGCTGTCGGCCTCGGCAGGCATGGTGATGGTCCGGCCCGCACCGCCCGGATCCAGAACTTGGATGCGGGCGTCGGCCAGCGTCAACGTCTTGGCTCCGGTAAGCGTCTCGGAGTTGACGCCGCGACCGCCAAACACGTTGGGTGGCGTGATCACGGCGTTCGGCAGCACACGGGAAAGCAGGCGGAACTCGACACGCGTCGTGGCCGAGCCGTACCGCTTGGTGACGATACCGATGGCGCTGGAAAGGTCGGTGACTTTCTTCACCTTCTGGTCTTCCAGGCCGTCCGCGGTCGCCGTCTCGTCCGGGCCGACCAAGTCGCCCACCTCGAACGTGCTGGACTCGCAGTCGTATTCCACCGGAGAGTCGGTGATGACCGGGAACGTGGTCACCTCGCTCGTCTCGTTGGCGGTCCGATGGTCGGCCGCGATACCAGCAAAACGGCGAGCCGCATTGCGCTGGTTCAGGTCTTCCGAGCCGGCGTCGGCCATCGAACTGAACGGCTTGACGTCGTTGCCGTCGTGGAACATCAGGTCGTACATCTCGACCAGGATGCTGCCGTCGAACGAGAATTGAGCCCGATCCGGTGGGCTGTCGCCCATAACTCGGGGGAGTGTCATGGTTTTGGTTCCTCGCTAGAAAACGGTCTTGAGCGTGACGTTGGTCTCCGGTGACGCCGGACTACGTGGTTGGGTGACCGGTTCAGGGCATCGTGTTGCCTGGCGGCGCGGCGATGGACTCGGCCAACGAGCCGTGCTTGGCGTACTTCTTGTCCGAGTCCGGCGTCTTGGTTTTGGCGACCTTGCCCTTGGGCTTGGGCGTCGCCTTGCTCTTGGGCGTCCGCATGGCGTGGGGGATCGATTCGATGGCCAGGCTTTCGGCCAACTCGCTGGCGAAGGTTTTGCGGGCCTTCGCATTGGGCAATGCGGCCATGGCCAGCAGAAGCGTTTCGGTCGGCTCGATGCTCTGGGTCTTGAGGACTCGGACGCATTCGAGCACCGTCTTGGCGCTTGGCTGGCGGGACTCGGCCACGGTGCCCGTCTCTTCCTCCTCGTCTTCGTCGGCCTCCTGCTCGGCCACGAGTTCCTCGTCTTGCTCCTCGGCTTCCTCTTCCGCAACGACTTCTTCCTCGATGTCTTCGTCGGGGGCTTCCTCTTCGACGACCTCTTCCTCCAAGTCTTCGTCCGGGATTTCCTCTTCGACGACTTCCTCTTCGTCGGGCTCGCCGGGCAGTTGGTCGGCGGCGACCTCCGACACGCTATCCGAAATACCAAGCGCGCCGAGGACTCCCTTCAGCGTCTTCACGTCGGCCCGGTCGAGCGCCACGTTGATGGCGGACAGCATGCCGGCGCGGATCTGCTGCTCGGGCGATGCCTCGCCAGGTCCGGCTTCGGCGATGGGCGTGTCTGTCAGTTCGTTCGGCAGACCTTCTTCGTCGGGGATGGCTTCCTCGAGCAACTCTCGCTCGGGATTGTCCGGGTGCAGGCTTTCCACGAGTTGCCTGAGTGTGATGGGCATGGATCGGTTCTCCTGGCTGGGTATGCGAACGGTTTCAAACAAGCCTCTCGTTGTGCCCGGCGGGCTGCTCACCAGAGCGACCGAGTCGACCTCCGTGATCTTGGTCAGGTAGATGCGGCCGTTGATGATCTTGGGTTCGTCGAACCCTGCCTCGTGACTGAGAGCGTAGACTCGGGGGTTCCGGCGAGCGGCTTCGATGATCCGCGGTGTGAGGGGGTGCTTTTCGAGGTAGTTGAAGTTGCCGTAGAGCCCGTCGGTTTCCGGGTCGCCCGTCTCGACAACGTGCACTTCCGACAGCCAGCCGACCAGGTCCTCGTTCTTTCGCTCGGAGTGGGTAACGACGCGCCGTCCTTCGTCGTCGAAGTCAAAGGGCGTGTGGTTGGAGAACACCTTGGCCCCTTCGTACAGCGGGGCGGCGTTACGGCAGGCTTCGATGGTGTAACCGTAGGGCTCGTCGACGGCGTCGCCGTAGTCGGATCGGTCGAGCCCGATTACCCTGGCGGTGTTTTTGGACTCAACGCCGAGGATCTTGACGTCTCGGATGATTTTCTTTTCGGTGTCGACCGGGTCCTCGTCGCCTTGGGCCCGGAACGGCGCCGCCGTGATTTCGAAAGCCCGGCCGGCGGCGCAGTGCTCCAGTACGGTTCCGGCTCGCTGGCGCAGTAGCTGATCTTTCAGTAAGGCCCGGTCGACGACGAGGGCGGTGATGACCCGAGCATGGAGTCTTGTATGCGATTCGCCGGACCGTCGTCCGGCATACTTCCTCTGGACGGCGTCGTAAGTGGCTTTGACGATGGCATCTTGAGCCTGGGTCGCCTCGCCACCTGTGAGTGGACGCCCGAGGTCTTCGCCGAGTCCGTCGTCATACTCACCCCAAAGCTGGACACCGCCGGCCTCTTTCCGGAAGTCATCGTAGGACATCCCCGCCAGCTTCTTGCCGTAGGAGGCGTCGTGCGCGATGTCGTCCACAAAGCCGGAAGCGACGCTCTTCGCCGTGGAGTCGATGGCCGCCTTTGCTTTGCGGGAGCCCGGCTTGGCAGCCTTCTTGGGTGGCGTCTGCTTGGCGGCCTTCAGTTCCTTTCCGTGTTTCGCCATGAACTGCTTGGTGGCTTGGTCGGCGACCTGGCTGGAGTACTGATCGATGTCGCCCCTCTCTGGGCTGTGGTAAAAGTACGCGTCAGACCTGGCGACGGACCGGAAGTGGTCCCTCACCCCCTGTTCACCGGATTCCGCGTAGGCCTTTGCGATCGTGCGTTTGTTTGCCGCTGCCTGCTCGCGAGCGGCGTCGGTCGCCGCGTTCTGAACGTCCTGTGCCCGGTCTCCTGTGGCGCGGCTTCCCTTGGACCGTTTGGTGTCGATGTAGGAATTGAACTCGTCGTCTGCCATGTCGGCAGACTGCTTCCGCGAAGCAGTTTTGCTGGGCTTCTTTGTGGCCGTCTTCTTGGTCGCGGTGGCCTTCGGCTTGGCCTGCTGTTTGCCATGCTTCTTTTGGATCTCGTCGTAGGTGGCCTTGACGATAGCCTCTTTGGCTTGCTCCCGCTCGCCGTCCGTCAGGGATCGACCGAGGTCCTTTTCGAGCCCGTCGTCGAACTCACCCCAAAGCTCAGGGCCCTCCATCTCGGTTTTGAACTCGTTGAAGGACATGGCGGCCAGCTCTTTGCCATCGGCGCCGTCAATGTCGCTCGCGACCCCCTTGGCGATCCCCCTGGCCGTATTGTCGATAGCCGCCTTGCTCTTGGGCTTCTTCGTCTTCGCCTTCTCGAACCGGGCAATATTATCCTGGACCGTGTCGGGCTTCACTCCGGCGCCGGTTACTCCACCTGAGTGTGTTTGCCCGGCCTTCTTCGTTGCATCGCCCACGGATTTTGCCTTGGCCGCCTTTTGGGCCCCTTTTTGGTGTTGGCTCCAGGCGGAATCGAGAACTGAGTCTACGTCCTTCTTGAACTGCTCTGGGTTGTCGTATACCGCGCCCTCGCCAGTAGGAGACTGCCCGTAGACGTTTTCCGCAAAGTCGCGGTTCTGCTCATAGAACTCTTCCTTGGACATGTTAATCGCATCGTCGAGGTCGGCTCCCTCTAGCCCAACGTCCTCGTGGAACATGTCCAATTGCTGCACAGAGCCTTGGATGCTTCGCGTCTTCTCCGTGTCGACCTTGCTCTTGGCCTGCTTTTTGGCGGGCCCGCTTGCGGGGTAATGCTTATCGGCTTCGCCGCTCTTGAGCTTCGACTTGAGATTCGAGACGACGTGATCGGCCGCGGCGTCGGCGTCGCCGCCCTCTAGCCCAACGTCCAGCATGTGGGCGCGGACCTGGTCGCGGACTGCTTTGTCATCGCCCTTTCGCAGGCTGTCGAAGTTCGCCTGCATGTCGGGGTCGGCGGCGTCTTCGAACCAGCCGTCTGCTTCGTCTCTCGCGTCGGCACTGAGCTTGGGCTTCTTCGCTCCTTGCCCGCCATACTTCTGCCGGGTCTTCTCCATCAGGGCGTCGGCGGCCTGATCGGCAAACTGCTTGTTCGTCGCATCGTCATCAGAGTCCGTGTAGTCGCTGGCGATGTCCGCCATTTGGTCTCTGAACTGCCGTTTCAGTTGGGCTTCGTTGTCGGCAGTGACGCCTTTTGATGTCAGGTCCGTGTCGTACTCGAGGTCCGACATCAAGTCGCCGAAATCATCGTCGGTTAGGCTGGCAGCCGCCTTGGCTGCCTTGGCTTTGGCCCCCGTGTCCGGTTGGCTCTGTTTCTTCTTCGTCCTGGCTTTCTTGGCGTCTGCCTTGCTCTTGGCCTTTTTCCTGCCGGGCCCTGTCTCGTCCGGCTTCTGCTTCGTTGGCCCACCACCGGAATCGCCCTTGGCCTTCGCTTTCTTCTTCGCGGCAGCAACCGAGGCCCTGTTCGCCTTCTTGGCGGCGGCCTTGCGAGCGGCGGGGCCTTTGTTGTTCTTGGCTTCCCGCTTGCCCATGGCACGTATGTTCTCGCCCTTGCCAAAGCCGGCGACGATCGTTCCTTCGCCGTCGATCTTGACTTTGGCGCCAGAGTCCAGCGTTACCCATCGCTCGCCCTCGAAGGCGAGGATGGGTCGGCGTGGACGTGCTTTCGGCTTGGTGGCAACTGCGGTCATTCGCGATTCCTGCGGCGGTTCCTGGATGTCGGGAGGAATCGGTAACAGGAAAACGGGCTACCTTGCAATAGGCATGAATATGCCTATTTTGGATTTTTCGCTTTCTTTACTACCAAGCAGCGCCGGTTGGGCGGAAAACGCCCGAGTGATGAGCGGCGTCGACGATCCGGTCGGTGGGCGGAGCTGCGCGACGCCGACGTGCGGCGGGCACGATGTCGAGGTAGCAGCGGCAGTGAGGATGGGCCGGCGGTCCGTCGCAGTAGCGCGACCAAGTATCCCGGCCCGTGCCGGCCACGAGCGGGCAGAACGAGCAGTGTTTGCAGACGCCGAGCCGCCAGATGAAATCGACGCCCTCTTTGAACGCGGGATCGGTGACGGTTTTGGCGTTGCCAAGTGCGATGGTGGCGGCGGTCAGGCCCTTACTTACTTCGGTAATGGCGATCCGCTGGGCGCGAATGTGGCCGAATACCGGCCGGACCAAAGCTTCGAGTTGGGCCTGTGACAGGGTGTCGCTCGCTGGGTCAATTCCTGGTGTCAGTTCATCCAGTTCGGTTGGGTCGATTCCCAGTTCGGCCAACTGCTCGTCGGTGAGGTGAAGGGCTTCGAGTTGGCCGCGGTTCAGGTAGACGCCGCGTCGCTGGCCGGAGGAGAAACCGGCTGTCCTAAGCTGGGATCGAGTGAGCCCAATGTTGGTGATTTGCGTCGCCGGTACGAAAATGCCCTTGGATTGGAGCCGTCTTTGCTTTTGCTCCAACTCCAGTTCGTAGGACGTGAGCTTTCGGATCAGGATATCTCGGGAGCCGGCGGCGTAGCGGGCACCGAAGGTCGCCGCGCGACTTCGTGCCCACGAGAGCGCCCTTCCCTCGAAGCTACGACCGCTTGCCCCGGCGCTGTCCATGTGCATCATCCACAGGAGCACGAGCACCGTGGCCAGTTCGTTGTTGACCTCTTTATCGACCCGGTGCCAGAACTCGGGAGGCACGCGGCGGTAGTCCGGCGGGTTGCCGATCAGTTCGATCAATTCCCGGCGGTGCCTGGCCGAGAGGTTGCGGATTCGGTGCTTGAGCGATCGCTCGAACCGGTCTCGGTGGATCGGTTGGGTCATGGGTACGGGGCCCTGTAGGCTCTCAGGGCCTGCTCTGGGGTCGCAGCGGTTTCCAACGCGGCATACATGGGGTCCACGGAGAAGGTCGCCGGCCGATCGCGTCGGCCTTTGGTGAGCCAGACCTTGAACTGGTCCATTGTCATTGCGGCGACGGGGCCGATTTCCCAGTCATCCTGGTAGTTGGCCAGGTAGGCTTCGACGGCTTCTTTCGCGTTATCCCAGCCGAGCATGACCTTGTGCTCGTCGAACGCGCCCGTGTCCTGGTCGAGCTGGTCGACGATGAAAATGGCCTCGGATTCTGGCTTCGGGCCAATGAACACGTCGACCGGATCCGCGTCTGCCCCTTCGGTTCCGAGGATCTCGCCGTAGTCGGCCATCAGTGTCGATACCCAGGGTGTTCCATCTGGCGTGGTCCCGGTGCGGATGGAGCCACGCGGGTTCTCGATGGCGACAACCAGCCCGTGGAGAACGACTTTGCCCTTCCTGTAGGAATCGCGTTCCTTCTGGGCTTCGGTGGGGTTGAGGTCCGTCTTCTGGCCGGCGGCACGAACGTCGGCCGCGAGGTCTTCGACCGCTGGCTGAGCTTCCAGGCGGTAGCCGTCGAATGCGTTCTCGACGGTCTGTTTCCGATGGTAGTCCGGGTCGGTGAGCGCCGGGACATTGCCGGGCACAATGGCGGCGGTTTCGATGGTTTCCTCACTGTCGTCTTCTTCGACGGCCGTATCGCCTCGTTGGTCAAAAGGGCGGAAATGGGTCTCCTTGACGTAGACGTGCTTGCCGCTATCGAGGGTAACCCAGTGCCCGGGCCCGGACGTGTCGCACTCGGCCAGTTCGTCGAAGGGGTCCAGGTCCCGGCTGTCGCC
>JACKQG010007037.1_pt1 | contig 11540 bp, 14 predicted proteins | sample 8237621 | NCBI WGS metagenome assembly JACKQG01 (sample SAMN15677084, study PRJNA649215) | marine metagenome | biome: marine; feature: Black Sea; material: saline water; isolation source: suspended particulate matter (SPM) from the Black Sea western gyre | collected 2013-06-09/2013-06-10 | depth... | reverse complement strand
AATGGTCAACTGCTGTGCAGTAGTTAGCTGCTTTGTAGGCGAACCAGCCAACTTGACCACCTGTCATATATATATGTATAGATATGATCAGTTGCGGCAGGATCCAGGATTAGGGTTTTCAAAATGAAATCCTCCACCCATGAGTGTTTCTTTGAATTCAAGAGTTACGCCTTCCATGTAAGGAACACTACTCTCTGAAATAATTACAGTCCAGTCATCAACTTCAAAAACGTGATCAGAATCTTCTTGTTCTTTAGGTGAAATTAGTTGTAGGTCATATTGAAATCCATTACCACTTCTTCCAGTAATGGAGATTTTAAGGGCTAGATTTTCTTCTTCAGAGTTAGCCGCAAATTCAGCGAGTTTATCTCTAGCCAGTTCAGAAAATGTGAGCAACGGGGGACCCTCCTGAGTACAGGGTCCCCCGCCGCATCGTTTTAATCTGCGCTTAGTGCAGATTGGCAATCATCCTACTCAAATCAGTAGGAATCGGCGGCGTAGTAGGCCAAGCCCAATCATTGGTAATGATGAGATTACTCCACCAGCAGCAGCATCGCCGACATCAATGGTTAGTCCACCATCAGTTTCGACAAGTTCGGTCTCTAGCAAGTCCTGAGCGCTTTTCTTCACTGAGTCAACACTTGAGTCATCCTCTTTGATATCCGTAGGATCAATCTTCAGAGGTTTCTTCATTGGCTTGACATCAACATCGATTGGCATTGGCTTAACTTTGCAGCGAGACATAACTACATCAGTAGATTCGTCAGAGTTTGCTGCATCTGTAACCATTTTCTTGCACCTGATTGGTGTTGGGTCAACAGGTGTTGGTTCAACACCACCATCGTCGCAGGTTTGCTTCCACTTACCTTTCATAACACCCTGGCCAGCATCAGTTGCTCTGTACTTTCCAGCAAGAACACCACTAGCAGAGCCATCAGATAGCTCCCATACACCTCGGTAGAGTCCGTTTCCGTATCCACCTTGGAGGGTTCCGATTACTTCGCCATCAAGGTTGGTAGCCATGCCACGGAACAAACCGTTAGCAAACTGTCCTGTGATGTTTCCACCAACTACGCTTTCATCAGTCATCCATACACCTTTGAACTGGCCAATGGCAGCAGTTGCGTCAGCATCCTGGTTGATCGACCATCGTGCAGCCAAGTAGCCGTGTGCGCAGATAGGTTCTGCATCTGAGTTACCGAAGTGACGGACAATGATTCGTCCATCAAAGTTCGCAAGTCTTTCTCTTGCGTCTTCAACACTCATGCGTGCTATGTGTGCGACTTCGTAGCTACCATCATCTTGGAAGATGACTACTACTACAATTGCGCGTTCACCATTGGTCCAAACATAGACCACGACAGTGCCACCATCATCGATGTGGTCAAAGTCGTCAGTGGAGAGGTTATCATCAACATCTCCATCTATTAACAATGGGTCACTTAACAGGTAGTCAGTCTCAATCTCTTGAGCAGCCTCCAAAGTCATTAATTCATTCTCCAGGGTTTGTGCATCATGTGCTGATTCTGCAGTAGCTGCACCGGCGGTAACAACCACCAGCATAGTCAATGCAATCAACAAGGCGCGCAAGCCCTTTCTTCCGTACTTTCCGTTTAAGCTGGGTTTTTGTCCCATATCATATCTGTTTGCTTGCATCACATATATACAAATTAAGGGGCCACCCCGAACTTATGCCGACGTTTACCTTTGTATACCAAACACACTAAACAACCGTGGTAACCTTTTCAGTGGTTAACCTACAACAGAGTTTCATGGTAAGGGACTCTCTTGCCCGACCTTTGCGAGACTTGCGCATTTCGGTAACCGACCGTTGCAATTTTCGCTGTCCTTATTGCATGCCCCGTGAAGTGTTCAACGAAGATTATCCATACCTTGCGCGCGAGGATATACTTTCGTTTGAGGAGTTGGACCATCTAGTGGCTTCTCTGATTCCATTAGGCATAGAGAAAGTACGTTTGACTGGAGGCGAGCCTTTACTTCGTCGTGATTTTGTGAAGTTAGTTGAGAAAATTTCAGCTCATGATGTTGAAGTCGCTGTTACAACTAATGGTGTGTTGTTAGAAAGTCAGGCAGAAGCACTCGCTGATGCTGGTTTAGATCGTGTTACCGTTAGTTTGGATGCTTTGGATAACGAAACATTCCAAAAAATGACGGATAGTGATGTGGATGTAAGCGTAGTCTTGGCAGGCATTGATGCTGCCATCACCGCTGGGCTAACACCAGTCAAAGTGAACGCTGTAGTACGGCGTGGTGTCAACGAGCATGCAATTCAAGACCTAGTGAATTATTTCCGTGGTACTGGTGTGATAGTACGATTTATCGAATACATGGATGTAGGTTCATCTAATTCCTGGCGGCTTGAAGAGGTAATTTCAGCCAAAGAAATTCGGGATATTTTGCTTGAAAAGGTAGATTTAATACAAATTCCACCACAAGATGCAAGCCATGTTGCTAAGTTATGGCAGACTACTGAGGGTGATAAAATAGGATTTATCACATCGATTTCTGAACCCTTTTGCGGCGATTGTAGTCGTGGCCGCATTTCATCGGAAGGGAAATTTTACAATTGCCTATTCGCTGAAAATGGGTTTAATCTCAAACCATATTTGCGTGCTAAAGCCACTTCTAGTGAGATTCAAGAACTAGTCAGTTCGGTCTGGACAAAGCGAAGTGATAGGTATTCTGAATTACGTAGTGAGCCAGAAATCAAGGGCAGAATTCGATTACCAGTTGAGATGTCTCACATCGGTGGCTGATCACACCGACTTTAGTGCACTTAGGATAGAATCCCATGGTGCATCGGTACGAATAGCCGGCTTTCCATAAGCAGCAACTGCTGCACAATGACCCATTGCAACCAATGCTTCTGCCAACTTAGTTGGAGACGGCGGCGCGGGTAGTTGTAGCCGGCTTGCCAATGAATCCACCACCACAAGGTTTCCAGAATGAATTACTGTAGATTCCTCTGCTAAATGGCGTACAGAGCGAGTAATAGCTCGTCTACGCAGGCGTAATTCGGTCGCATCATCACATGTTTCTTCAGTAGGTCCGCACAACTCAAGAGCCCGTTCCTCAGTCATCGAAGCCATCACATCAGCATCTCCAATTTGTCCAATCCAGAGCGGTCCGGAAATTCTCTTGTCAGTTTTATCAACAACGGTGTCAAGTGGTACCAAAATATGGCCGTGTCCAGCGTTTTCACCGGCTTCTAAATCGCTTGGATTAGCAATTCTCCAACCTAAATTATGCTCAACTATACTGGCAGAATCTAGTGATTTTCTGACTCTGACACTTACTCTTAGATGGTGACTATCCCAAGTTGAAATCAGCGGCTCAATGACTTTGTCATGGCGAGCAGCGCACCTTGCAACAGAAGCGAGAAGAATTCTCAACCCGGTGTCATGTGCGATTTCATCTAATCGAGCACGCGCCCCATATCTCCGCATCAGCGGCGCTGACGAAGAGCCAGTTAATGCCGCAACATCGGTAGCTGTAACTTCCAATACCGCTCGCCTTGCAAGTGATTGCATCACTGAATCAAGAAATGGAATAGGTGAGCCAAACGGGTCAATATCTACCCACTGCCACCCACGTGAAAGCGCCACCTGTCTTGCGTCACCGCAAACAGGCTTGAATTCACCAATTTCAGCAACTGGATTCTGCTTGTAATTTGCTTTCAGCCAAGAAATTGCATTTTCATCCATATCACACATCCAAAGTTGTAGTCTAGATACCATTTCAGATGGTAATTCATGACAAACTCGGTGACTGCGAATACCGCTTGCAGCCAATGAATCAAGCATTCTAACCGGTTTATCACCGCTAAGAATCCCCACACTCATTTCATGAGCCATCAACAGAACGGTCCTAGTGCGATTGCCTGACATTGCGTGATTATGGAATATATCTCGCTCGCCCTTTACCCCAGGTCCTGCACGGTTTGCTTCACCTTCTGTAAGGTTCGTTGGTAGGTGGAAATGGGTACGCCCCTCTAGCACCAATTCGCCCGGCCAGCCCTCGGGCCACTCTTCGTCCATTACCTAGCCCTGAGAGCCGTTATTCAAGTGCGCTTCGGAGGTATTAGTAAATTTGAGATGTTGATATTTCACAGTTCAAGGGAATAAATCACAATGTGGGGTTGCGTCATATCCTCTTTCATTTACAATTTTGTATTGATGAACTGCATACTTAATTTGATCAAATTGATGGATTAATTTGTCGTCATTAAGAAGACCAAGAACAACTGAAGATAACCGGTCTCCTAATGGGAGTTCAGCATCGTCAAACATGCATATTGGTTGACCCAATCCAATTCTGTTCTGTGACATCGTTTGGATAAGATATGGGGCATTGTGAGCCCCTCTACCAGGAGTTATTCTCCATAGTATACCCAAACCACCTTTTACTACTAATCCATAATCTATCACTTCAACATTAGGATTCCCATCAATTATAGAGCGGTATAACGAAAACGATCTCTCAAGAGGAGTAATTCTAGCATCTTCTGAATGGATACCAACAATCTTTGTTAGGTGTCTTGTAGCGGCTCGTAATCGGTCTGAAACGAGGGTTGATGGGCGCCCTCCCCAGATAGTCAGAAAGCGCTCTAAAAGTGATGGCTGAGTTGGAAGTTGTATGACATGTCTTCCTTTAGTTCCTAATTCAATTCCAAGCAGGTATGTTTCGTGATTCCAATCACAAAGTGGCGGCGGGGCCTTCTTCTTTTTCCCTGATTTTGTTTGCGGTGAGTCGGATGCCCCGTAAGGATTGAAGCGACCATCTCTGAGAACGTCTCGGCTAAGTTGTTCATCGCTTGTAGCATGGTTATGGTCTGTGCCTTCAAATTGGTGGAAAAGATTGAGGAATCTCAGTGCTGGAGATTCAACTCTATTCTCTATCATCATCATGAATAACAGAGTTCCAGGGCCACGGTCAATTTTTGCTCCATCAACAATTATTGCTTGTCCTAAAGTCCTGACTTCATGTCCATTGAATCTAACTGTAATTTCGTTATCATCAGTTTCACCACCCACTATATTTGGAAAAAGGAGAGAATCGCGGGCGGCTAATTTCTCAAATACAGCCAAGTATGAATCATAATCACGATGATTCTCAATTTGTATGTCCACAGATAAAATATGGGTGTTTCCGGTAAGTTTTCTCAATAATTCAGCCCATCCACGATTGTAAGGCATGTAAGAGATGATTTGCCTGTCCTTACGCAACCAATCTATGGTTTGATTGAGTAGCTCGGTTTGATGTTGTTGCATGTAGTTCTGCCATGGAGGGGTGGAGAGGAGCAACAATTCCTTAGCATCATTCCAAGGTGAACAGACCTTGCACAATGGATTATTATCCAGTTCATGAAGAGATCCGCGACAGCATCGACAAACATTGACAGACTCCGCCATAAAAACAGATTATTTCCGACTCTTTTTGAATGATTCATTATTTTTGAATCAATACCTGTGGGTAGATTGGTTTCTTTAATAACCTGAAGAAGAAGGTATTGTTGAGCCACCTCATATTGTAATGTGATCATAGACTAAACCCCAATCGTATGCACTACTGAAGTCGTTTCTTCATATACCGGCAGAAATGGGTAAGGATGAAACAGTAGTAGTGTGACTTGATTGGGTGGATTCTTACACGCATACACTAGGGAAGTCGGTTCTTGATATACCGACAGAAATAGATGAAAGTGAGATAACATCACCGAGTAAATTCTCACTCATGCATCCTTTTTATATTGTTGAATTCTTGTGGGTTTGCCAAGTAATAACAAGGTTGTTTCTATGAACGGTAAAGGGCTTCGCTCCGTCCTCCTTGTCCCCCACAATTCCTGATATTCCCAACCAATTAGATTAGAAACGGTGAATGTAATGAAAGATGAAAAGAATAGAAAAGCCAGTGAATATGACTACGAAGCACTTGCAGATTGGGTGCGCGGGCGAGCGTGCGGTCCTTGTAGATCTAAAGACGAAACCTCCATTGTATATGACGCCGGGTTGCACAAATCATGCCAACGCTGTGAAAGACTCGCGGATTGGTTACAAGGAAATCCTATTGTTGAAAGTACGTTGCATGAAATAATGCTATGGGTGGAAAGCAAAAGACAGCAGAAATCAGAGTGGGGAGATATTAGTAAAATCCTCTTATTTGCATCAAGACACTTCCTCAGCAATCCAGAAGTATCTGAAACCACGTTACCAGAAATCGAATTTGATGAATCAATTTTACAGAATGATGCATGGTCTTCAGAAAATGAGTCAGATGCGGGATTTGATAATCATTTCAAAGACGATTGGTTATAATTTAATCCAGAATGAATGGAGGAAATTAGCCAATCAAAGTGTTATCTAATTATGAAAAATAATTTAGTATTTAAACCGACATTGGATTGGAAATTGAGAGTAGAGGGCCGGCAGGCTTGACAGTAGTTAAACCGACATTGGATTGGAAATTGTAGGTGAAATTATTAAATTTAAGAGGCTTAATTATGATTCAACAAATTATTATTCTACCGCCCCTACTATGTAGGGGCGGTAGGTTTTTATATAACCGTTGTGTATATATTACTGGAGGGGAATTGAAACATTGTGAAAAACAATCAAGCCAAGAAAGAGGTATTTCATAACAAAAGGATAACACAAAGGTTTCAAAATATTATATTCAAATTAAGACATGAGTGTAGCAGAAAGGAAGTGAAAAAATGAATCGGAAAAAAGGAAGTGAAAAAATGAATAAAGAAATGGAAAGGTTAGCAGATTTGCTACCAAGATTGAGCGAAGAACATCAAGAATTGACAGCAACTGAAGAGAGCATAGCTTGGGTGTGGGGATTACTTGGCAATTATAGGCCAGGGGATATTCACGATACTGGAGATGGTGTGATGTTACAGAAAGTAACGTTCGATACAGCTCGGTGTATCAGAGTATTTGACCACCCAGGACCTATGTATGAACTAAGCATGTTGCAGAGCCTATTTGATAACGCCAAAGCAAATATAGAGATTGGATCGTGTACGGTTATAACACCTGTTTCTGAAACTTTAGTTGAAGAGACGAAGGCGAATAAAGCAACTGTACCTAAAGAAAAGAAGGTGGATGAAGCACCTTCTGCAAGTAAGGTGGCTACAAAGAAGAGTGACTACAATTTTGGTATGGAGGTGGCTTGAATGTGGATATTTCTAAAAGGCGGATTTTTTAGTATAGTACAACACCGTGACAAGCCTGGAATATTACTTGTTAGGGGTAGGAACCCTGAACATTTCGAGTCTGTTTTTCCAGATGCAAAACTAATCAATATGGAGACTGCAGATTATCCATGGAGGGCTGAAATATCTCATGGTGTAGTGGCAAGAATAATTACAGAGCAAACCTATGAAATAGATTATACAAATTTCAAATCAGATATAGATGCCAATGAACCAGCATTATATGATGCGATGATTGATGTTTGGAGAATCATGTTACAATATGGTGAACCACACCGTAATGGGATTAATAGTGGTCAAACGAAATGTTTGGATTGACATGAGTCACTTTACGCCCATGGTCAACAACATCACCAACGATTTGGCAACCGTTCATTCGGGAATCTAACCATACAGTCACAGCCTCTGAGGCTGCGCCATCAACGATGACTACCATACCCATCCCGAGATTGAAAGTGCGCGCCATCTCGCGCTCGTTTACCTCACCCATTTGGGCAATCCAGTCAAACTCAGGAAGAGTGTTCATTGGGTTGGAAATATGGTACCCTAGAGTATCATGAAGACGTAGTAGATTAGACAGCCCCCCTCCAGTAATGTGGGCAATACCCTTGATTTGCTCACTATCACAGGGCCCCTCACCACCACGGCAAGCAGCGATTAGGTCGTAGACTGGGTCGCAGTAGATCTGGGTTGGATTCAGTAAAACTTCTCCTAAGGTGACTTCACCGGTTGTGAATCGCTCAATGCGATTTTCATCGACTGAAAACGGTGCTGGATGCCTGATATCTGCCCCGGTTTTTTCCAATACTGCACGTACAAGAGAAAACCCGTTGGAATGAATACCAGAGGAAGGCAATCCGATGAGTGCATCACCTGCTTGCATATTTTCTCCAGTAATTGCCTCATCTTTTGGCAACCAGCCAAGAGCAGTTCCTGAAAGGTCAAGTTCCTTGACAATTCCTGGTAGAGATGCGGTCTCCCCGCCTGCGAGCGTCACGCGCGCTCGGGCGGCGGCGCTCGAGAGAGATGCACCAAGAGCGGCATGTACTGCGGGGTCCGGCTTTGGAATCGCAACATAATCAACAAAAGCGATTGGTTCAGCACCAACACATAGCAAGTCATTGACATTCATTGCCATACAATCAATTCCAACTCCTGCAAGTTGTTCTAACTCATTGGCAATCTGTAACTTGCTGCCGACACCATCAGTTGCTAGTGCTAACAGGTTATCACCAAATTCAACCAAGCCACCAAAGCCACCAGGCAAATCTACTGGAGCTCCAGGTGTTCCGGATTTACGAACCGATTTTGACAGTGCTCCAATGAGTGACGCAACCGAAGCGGCTTCCAAATCAATATCGACTCCAGACGAAGCGTAATCGAGCCCCTCGCCGTCACTCATTGAACCGTCGAGATGGTGGCGGTTCTTCAAACCGCCGAGTCATGTTCAATGGTTATACCACCCGTCCGTAAGTCATTTAGCAATGATTGCGGGTCTTGACAATTGAATGTGTAAAAGCGCCCCTTGCGCGTGGTTTTAATTTCTATACCAGAGCCACTACTGGTGATGTATCCAATTGATTTCATCCCCTTTATTCTCCACCCCATGCCACCCCATTTTATCCATTTAATCTCAACAATTTTAGCTGAGATAATTTCTGAGTTTTTTAATTGGACATCCCATCCAAGATATCCGAAAGAAAGGGAATTACCATCATATTGAATGGCATAGATTGAGAATGCCCAACTCAACCAAATGAACCACATAATTGGGATTCCAAAAGCCAACCAATAGCCTATCGTGACAATAGTGAATATTCCTTTTTCACCTACACCTAGGGCCAAGAAAAGGGTGATTGAACCAATTAAAGATACTACTACTATGCACGGTAAAATATAGTAAAACCATGGCCTTGATTGTTCGTTGTACATCATTACCCCAACTTCAAAATTCTCGTCACTTCTTCAAATTGAAAGCATGCTTTCTGCATCCGGTGCCCATCTTCAATCTCGATAAGTTCCACGACATGCGTATCTTCTTTGGCAACCTTACGTGAGTTTTCAATTGGTACTATATCGTCTAAATTTCCATGAAGAATTACAGTTGGATGATTCAGTTTTGGCCACGACATACGTTCTGCAGAGAGGAAAAATTCCCAGTTCAAGGTGACTTCAATTCCTAATCCATTCATGAAATATGGAATGCTACCATCTTTTTCCCACTGCGCCAAACCTTCCGGTTTTGCGCCTTCCCGCCATAAATCTCCTAGGCCAAATGCTGGTGCAATTAGTAGCAGTGAAAATTTTTCGTCAGGGCGGAGGTTGGAGGCGTTGGCCGCAGCCAAACCACCCATTGATGAACCAGCGATGATATCAAATGGCCCATCTTCGTCAATTATTCGAAGTAGAACCTCGGTTTCTTGTTCTATTGTCCAACCTAGTTCAGACATTGATGGGGCAACGACATCCCACCCCAATTCATCTCTCATATAGGATGGTTTACTTCCTTCAGGTGTTCCTTCAAATCCATGGGCAAAAAGTACTCGTATCATTATCAACCATCGTCTTTTTTCTAGTCAAATTCTAGACCTAGTAACTCAAGGTTAGCAAGAGGACAACGCGTCATTCCCGCATGCTCCATGACTCTGATGTGGATTTCAGCTACAACATGAACGGTCGCTTCAAACAAATGGCCAGCATGGACGTTATTGTCATCATCAGACCAACAGCAGTGGATATGTGTGAATGCTTCTCCATGCTTTGTGCGAGCAATATTGCCTGAAAGGCTCACTAATTCAGATGGGGGATCTAACGGCCGCCTCTGGTACACTCCTTCTGCATTCATGTATCCATATTGATTGTCACGAGTTCGGCCAATACCGCTTGTGATAGCGGCTGCATCAAATCCAACATCATCTGCCAGTTCCTGTAGGGCTGCATGGATTTCTTCCCCCGGATCAAGTCTCACGAGGATGTCGCTTCCTGAACGTGTGTGCTCCATTAGTTATCCGGTATTGCGGGAGTTTCATAGTGATTACCCGTCTCCGATACATTGGTGAACATTTGAGCCGCGGTCTTGTTATCTTCGTTGAGGATGAAGAAACGCTCCGTAAATTGGGCGAAACAATCCTTTCTAGAATGGGTTTTGAAGTTTCAGCTCATGAAGATGCTGAATCCGCACTTGAGAAGATAAAACAGAACCCGAATATTGTCCTATTAGCCACCGATATGTCACTTCCTGAGATGAATGGGGTGAATCTTGCTCACAAGGTTAGAGAGTTGGGTATTCGGGCACCTGTATTGCTGATGAGCGGTCATGACGAAGCGGATATCCTTGAGGCAGGAGGGGTTCCACCACCAGGAATAATGTTGCAAAAACCAATTGGCTTGGCTGACTTACGTGCTACCGTTGATTCACTGCTGTCATAATGGTTCGGCGGCGCTTTATTGGGAGGTGGGGCCATTGCTTGATTTCAATTAGGATGTGTTCCAGTGGAAATGGGTGAAAGGCAATTTCGAGTCTAGAATAAAGTTCTGATTTCCAGTGGAAACAAGGGGGGCAAATCGCGTTGTTAAAATACCGTCCGCGAGCGCTGATGAGTCCCGCGCGGGAGATATTCCAATGGTTGGCATCCAAGACTCAAATGCTCGTTGGCGAACTTTGTTGCAAGAGCAATACGCTAGGGAGATTCAGGTGTTGGCTAGTAGTTGGCCAAAACAACCGGGATTAAACATTAATTTTAGTGATATACAGGCTTGGGATCCTAATTTTGCTAAATCGCTGATTGAGTATCCCAAACCGATTTTACGAGCTGCCACAGAATCACTGAGAGCATTGTGCGCAGAGGGTGGTTGGGAAATTGACCCTACTCTACGAGTTGTTGAGTTACCTCATGATTGTAAGAAGTCTTTACGTGAAGTAGGGTCTGATGAGATTGATAAATTAATTTCATCCGAAGTGGTGGTCACTAAAGTTTCAGAATTAAAACCTAGAATCTATCATGCACAATTCCGCTGTGTTCTATGCACACATATCACAGAGGTAGCACAACTGAACGAATTAGAATTAATTGAACCAGTTCAGTGTGATGATTTGAATGGTGGTTGTGGCCGAAGCTCTGGTGGTAAGGATGGAACTCGATTTGAGTTAATCCATGAAAATGTGACTTTAGTGGATAACCAATGGATAGAGATTCAAGAATTACCTGAAAATGTGACTGGTGGTGCGCAACCAGCACGAGCAACTATTCTAGCGGAAGCAGATCTGGCAAATGTCCTACTTCCTGGGATGAGGGTTACAGTC
>JACKQG010007036.1_pt1 | contig 11542 bp, 4 predicted proteins | sample 8237621 | NCBI WGS metagenome assembly JACKQG01 (sample SAMN15677084, study PRJNA649215) | marine metagenome | biome: marine; feature: Black Sea; material: saline water; isolation source: suspended particulate matter (SPM) from the Black Sea western gyre | collected 2013-06-09/2013-06-10 | depth... | reverse complement strand
GGGGCGCGGCCGGGCGAGGGCAAAACGTCGTCGCGCGCGGCCGCTCGCCCCGCGCATGCACGGCCAGGATGACAACGCGCCGCTGCTCGCGGCGGGGCTCGAGCTCGTCGCGATGGAACTCGACCTCGACGCGGGCCTGCGCGAAGTTCCGGCGGGCATCGTCGCTCGGCTGCTGCCGACAGGACTCGGTGAAGCTGCGCGCGGCCCGGCCTCGCCCGCTGAGCTGGCGGAAGAAGGACGACCTGGCGTCGGCCACCACCTCCTCGGCGACGGCGTCGTTGCGCACCCCGAGCCTGGAGCGGATCGCCTCGAGCACCGCCTTCTCCAGCGCCAGGACCATGGCGGCGCGGCCGACCAGGCGCACCTTGCGGCCGCGCTCGGCGATCAGCCGCTGGGATAGGGAATCCCCTGGAGCGTGGTCGGACGGGTCCTGGCGAGGAAGTTCGGACATGGCCGGAATGGCGGGGGGGCCGCCGGGATTGTAGTGCGGCGTCGCCGCGGTTCCTGTACCGATGCGGCGGATTCGGGATACACTCGGCCACCGACGAACTCCTCGCGCTTTTCCCCCCAAAGCGATGGAAGGACTGCTCCGCTTCGTAGCCACCTGTCTCTGCGCGATCGCCGCCACCTCGCCCGTCCGTGCCCAGGACGGGGTCGCGTGGGGGCCTTGGCAGGTGATCGGCCCCTTCGACCATCCGGCCGGCTCCTCCGACAACCGCCCGGCCCATCCGCCCGAGGATTCCTTCCGCGAGGCCGTCGCAGGTGAAGCATGGACCGGACTCGAAGCGGCGCACCGCGGCAAGGCCAAGAAGACCATCCGCTGGTGGCCGCTGCTCCCCGGCGACTCCGAGCTGGCCGACTTGGCCGACGTCGGCCGGATCGACCTCCTCGCCACCTTCCCGAAGCCCGACGGCGTCGGCGACTGGTCGGGCAACGCGGTCGCCTACCTCTACCGCAGCCTGCGGGTTGCCGCCGCCGGGCCGCTGATCCTGGACATGGGCAGCGACGACGGCCTGCGCGTCTGGCTCGACGGCGAGCTGGTGCTGGACCGCAATGCCGCCCGTGGTCTCGACCCGCGGGCCGACCGGCTGGGCCTGACCCTCAGCCCAGGCCTCCACCACCTGCTGGTGAAGGTGAACAACGGCGGCGGCGCCTGGGCCTTCCAGATGAGGAAGTACTCGCGGCCGACCCAGGAGGCCATCAACGCCGCGATCGAGCAGGGGGTCCAGTACCTGCTCTCGTGCCAGCTCCTCGACGGCTCCTGGGGCGAGTACCAGCCGCAGTACCGCAACGGCGAGACCGCCCTGGCGGCCTACACCTTGTTGAAATCCGGGCTGTCGCCCCGGCACCCGGCGGTGCTGCGGGCCTTCGCCTACCTGCGCGAATCGCCGCCCACCCAGACCTACTCCATCGGCTGCCAGATGATGGCGCTGGCCGCCGCCAACGACCCGGACTACGAGGAGTGGATGGAGGAGCTGGTGGTCGACCTGGCGAGCTGGCAGGACCGCATGCGCGGCGCCTGGTCCTATCCCGAAGGGGAGCTCGACCTGTCCAACACCCAGTACGCCGCGCTCGGGCTGCGGGCCGCCGAGCAGGCCGGGATCGAGGTCCCGGACCGGGTCTGGACCCGGCTGCTGGAGGGCGTGCTCGACCACCAGGAGCGGTCCAGCAAGGTCGACGCCGCGCCCGAGGCAAAGGGCTCCTCCGGGCGGCGGATGCCGGTGGCCGGCTTCGCCTACCGCCGGCTCAACCCCAAGCAGGTCACCGGCTCGATGACGGTCGCGGGCATCGCCACCCTGGAGATCTGCCGCCGGGGGATCGACCCGCCGCCGGACTCGGCCACCGCCAAGAAGATCCAACGGGCCCAGGACCTGGCGGTGAATTGGCTCGCCGGGAACTTCACCGTCGGCGGCAACCCGGGCCGCCCCGGCCACCATCGCTATTACCGCTACGGCCTGGAGCGGGCCGGCTCGCTGCTCGGCACGGAGACCTTCGGCGGGCACGAGTGGTACTGGGAGGGCGCCGAGCTGCTGCTCGGACAGCAGAAGCCGGCCGGCTCGTGGATCGACGAATACGGCGGCCGCCCCGAGACCATCAGCTGCTACGCCTTGCTGTTCCTGAAGCGGGCGACCGCCGCCGCGACCACCGGACAGGGGAGGTCGGCCTCCCGGGCGGTGCGCAGCGAGCCGGGGCAGGGGCCGGTGAGGCTGGTGGTGATCCCCGGCGAGCCGACCGCCCTCTACGTCGAGGGCTTCGACCAGGCCGAGGACGCGCCGCCGGTGACCGAGGTTCGCTACCGGGTGCGCCAGCCGGACGGCCCGTGGCTCGACGCCGGCGTCGGCCTCCCGCGCGCCGGCGGCGGCCTGACGCCGTCGCGCTACTCGGTCCGCTTCAGCTTCCCGGCCCCCGGGGCCTGGGAGGTCGAGGCCGCGGCGATCGAGGAAGGCGGGGCCGAGCTGCGCTCGGGGCCGGTGGCCTTCCTGCTGGAGCAGGGCGTGGTCCAAGCCAAGCTGCGCTACGCCAGCGACTCCTCGCGCAACCTGCTGGCGCGGGCCCGGCCGGAGGTGACGGCTTCGAGCGGCAACGGCCAGGCGCTGGCCGACAACCTGTGGGGCTCGCGGTGGCTGTGCGCCGCCGCCGACGCCGACCCGCAGGTCGAGATCAAGCTGAAGCGCGGAGTCCGGACCGCCCGGATCCAGTTCAGCCACGCCCGCACCCGGCCGCGGGAGCAGGAGGACAACCCCAGGCCCCTGAGGATCGAGCTGCAGATCAATCGCGACGCCGAGGTGGTGGTGGTCGAGGTCGACCCCGATCCGCAGGCCAAGACGGTCTACCAGCTGGACAAGCCGCGCTCGATCAACCGGCTGCGCGTCCGCGTCCTGGAGCTGACCGGGGGCGCGCTCGGGTCGGCCTCGGCCGGCTTCTCCGAGGTCGAGCTGCACGGCCCGGCCGGCTGAGCCGGCGGCTACTCGAAGGCGCCCGCCTGCCCCGGCCGGGAGTGGTCCTGGTGCAGCGCCATCCACCGCAGCACCTCCTTCGACAGGCCGGTGCGGTAGCGCTTGACCTTCTCGTAGTGCTGCAGGATGCCGGCCGGGTCGATGAAGGCCAGGGTCGGGGTGGTCCAGCCCTGGATGGTCCAGTCGCTCTCCTCGAGCTCGCCAGGCCGGTCGTGCCGCTGGAGCCGGAAGCCGCCGGGGAAGGCCTCGGCGTACTTCTCCCGCAGCGGGCCGGCGGCCTCGGCCGGGAAGCTCGGCGGCAGCACCGCCACCACCCCCTGGCTGGGGCCCTCGAACTCGAAGTCCTCGGCCAGCTTGTCGAGCACCTGCGTGACGCGCTCGCTCCACTCGTCCGGCTGCATCTCGGCCAGCTTCTCCGGCGTCTGGTCGGGGAACCACAGCAGCACCGTGCCGGAGGGCCGCAGCTCGAGGCCGGACACCGGCCGCTGCACCAGCTCCGACCAGCTCGGGGCCCCGGGCTTGAACGGGTGCAGGCCCTGGCCGCTGGCGACGCCGCCGCTGGCCCAGCGGTCGCGGTCGAGCCGCTGCACCGTCGGCGTGCGCACGCGGACGGCGCCGTGGCTGGTGTAGAAGCCGATCCGCCCCTGGATCGGCGAGCCGTCGACGGTGGTGACCCAGCCGGCGGTGGCGCCGTCCAGCCGCAGCTCGGCGGTCGGGCCGTCGACCAGCAGCTCGAGCTCGAAGGTGTTGCGCTCGGCGCCGAAGGCGTGGTGGCCGGTGACCGCGCCGCGGCGGGCGTAGAGGCCGTCCAGCGACCAGGAGAAGCTGTCCAGCCCGCGCGACTCGTCGGTCTCGCCGACGGCGAATTTCTGGTCGCCGCCGCTGAAGCCGAAGCGGACGTTGCGGTCGCGCCGGGTGTAGCCGACCACCACCCCGGCGCTGACGTAGCTGGTGGTGAATTCGACCTGGGCGGAGAGGCGGTAGCGCCCCGGCTCCATCCAGGCCTCGCCGAGGGCGAAGGCGTCGCGCCAGTGGGCCTCGCGGTCCATGGTGTCGGTGCCCTGGCGGGGCTCGCTGCGGCCGACGTGGAGGTCCCCGTCCGGCTCCGCGAACCACAGGCCCTCGACCCGCCGGTCCTCGTGGCCGGTGAGCCCGTCCTCTCCCCAGCCGTCGAGGCCGAGCAGCCGCGGCGGCGCGACGAAGGGGTGGAGCAGGCCGGCCTCGCGGGCCTCGCGCAGGGCGTCGCCGCGTTGCTCGCGGCCGCCGTCGCCGAGCTCGAGCGGCGGCAGGCCGACGGCGGCGGCGAGCCGGTCGTGCTGGGCGGCCATGGCCTCGGCCGCGACCCGCTGGCCGGCGGCCAGGTAGCTGCGGGCGGCCTCGGCCCAGGTGCTGGCCAGGGCCCGGGTCGAGGGCGTCTTGTCGAGGAAGGGCGCCTCCTGCTCGGGGCCCTCGTGGCGCGCCGGCGCGCGGTAGCGCTCCCAGTGCCGCAGCATCCAGGCGGCCTCGCGCTCGCCGTCCTTCTCGAGCTCCTCGACGAACAGGTCGAGGGTGCCGGGGGAGGGCTCGTCGACGCCCAGCGACCAGTAGAAGGCGAAGCCGGCCTCGCGGTGGCGGCCGAGCTCGGCGCACAGCTCGCCGGCCATGCGCGCCTGCTCCTGGCCGAACCAGGGCTCGGCGCGGTGCCGCTCCCACGACCAGGTCGGCTCGTCCATGACCGTCGGCGCCGGGTCGCCGGGCGGGGTCGCCTGGGTGTAACGCTCGTCGCGCCAGTCGGCCGGCTCGCGCCACCAGAAGCCGGCGAGGAAGCGGTCGAACTCCTCGGCGAAGGCCTGCATGCCGTCCGGGCGGCCGTCCTTGCCGTCGGCGAAGTAGGTGGCGAAGACCTTGACCGGGTCGCCGCGGCGGCGGCGGTCGCCCTCCATGAAGGCCATCAGCCGGTCGTGGAACAGCGGTTCGCCGCTCCACTCGCCGTAGCCCTCCTCGTCCTCCTCGGGCTCGACGCCGCTCCAGGTGTTCAGGAACAGGTAGAGCGAGTAGCCGGCGACGTAGTTGTCGCGGTACTCCTCGATCTCGCCCGAGATCAGCTCCTCGAGCTTCTCGCGGCCGCCGTAGCCCTTCTGCCGCGTCCCGGTCTGGGTGCCGAAGCTGGCGTGGTCGGCGACGAAGTCCTCGTCGTACATCGAGCCGTAGGCGGAGGCGGTCCAGACCGCGCGGCCCTCGGCCAGCCAGGCCGGCAGGCCGCCGTAGACGCCGCCGTCGAAGCGGTGGGTGAGCTCGTGGGTGATGCCGCGGCCGAGCCCCGGGATGGTGCCGATGGTCAGCTTGAGGGTGGTGGTGTCGCCGCCCTGGAAGCCGCCCACCCACCAGAAGCCGGCGCCCTCCATCTCCAGGCCGTGCGACTCCGGCACCACCCGCAGTGTGCCTTGGCGCTCGAGGAAGGGGTCCTGGCCGTACCACTTCACCAATCGGTCGTGGTGCAGCTCGACGGTCGTCGCCGAGCCGATCAGGGTCTCCCAGCCGCAGCTGGTCTCGACCCGGTAGCGGTCGCGCGGCGAGAAGCTGACCCCCGGGTCGCCGAAGCTGGCGTGCGCCAGGGTGAAGGCGCGCTGCTGGTCGAAGCTCATCTCCTCGAGCTGCTCGATGCGCAGCGGACCGCCTTCCCGGCCCAGCAGGCTGGCGCGACCGCGGCCGAGGCCCTCGCCGGCAGTCTGGGCGCCGCTCGCCATGTCCATCGGCTCCGGTCCCTCGAGGTCCTTGAAGCCAGCCTGGGCCGCCAGGCCGCGCAGGACCCGGGCGGCCCGCACGGCGGTGACCGGGTCGCCGCTGCCGAGGGCCGCGCGCACGATCCGCTGCAGCTCCTGGACCACCACCTCCCAGACCCGCTGGCCGACCTCGATCTCGGCCGAGGTGTCGGCCCCGTGGGCCTTCCGGAGCGCCGGCGAGGGCGCCGCGAGCTGCCGCGCCAGGTCCTCCAGCCACTGGACCGCCAGCAGCGAGCCGACGTCCTTGGCGCGCCCGCGCTGGCCGCGCAGCCGCAGCAGCTCGCGCACGGCCTTGGCGCGGGCGGTGGCGACGCGGGCCGGGAACGGGTCGTCCGGCGGCAGCAGGTCCTTGAGGCCGCCCTGGGTCTTCAGCCGGCCGCTGGCGTCGGCTGCCTCGGCGTAGAGCTCGTGGGCCCACAGGATGCGGGCGTCGGCGTCCCCCTGGGCGTTCTCGAGCAGCAGCTCGATCAGCTCGGCCGGCCGGGTGCTGCGGGCCAGGGCGTAGAGGAAGTGACGCTGGGCCTCGTCGTGGCGGCCGGCGGCGAGGGCCTCGCGGCCGTAGCGCAGGCTGGACTGGAGGTCCTGGGACTGCTGGGCCGGGGCCAGGGCGGCCAGGGAGCACAGGGCCGCCAGCGCCGGCAGCCGCCGGAGCCGGGGGGAGCGGCGGGGCATCGGCCCGATCTTAGCCGCGGTCGCAGAATGGATTTTGGCCACGGAGGCCGCCGCGGCATCGTTGTCGGAGGAGCGACCACCACCCACACGCCATGATCCCGATCCTCCTGATGATCCCCCTGGGCCTGGCCCAGGCCCCCGACGCCGTCCAGGCCGAGTCCCGCATCGACCGGGTGACGGTCTACTCCGGCTACGCCCTGGTCGAGCGCCGCTTCAGCGCCGAGGCCGGAGCGCCCGGCCCGCGCGCGGTGGTCCTCGGGCCGCTGCCGCTGGGCGCCGAGGCCTCCAGCTTCCAGGCGCGGGTCGACGGCGGCCCGGCCAAGGTCCAGGGCCTGCAGATGCAGCGGCGCACCGGCGAGCTCGCCAGCAGCGACCGCGACCGCCTGCGGGCCCAGCTCGACGGCCTCGCCGCCGAGGTCCGCGAGCTGCGCAGCGAGGAGCAGGCGATCCAGGCCGCCTCGGGCGTCCTCGACGCCGCCGTCGCCGCCCTCACCCAGAGCGATCAGCTCGACCCGGCCCGGCTCAGCCAGCTGCTCGACTTCGTCTCCACCCAGACCCACGAGCTGGACCAGCGCCAGATCGTGCGCGAGCGCGAGGAGCGGCGGCTGAAGCGGGAGGTCGCCGACCTCGAGAGCCGCATCGGCGGCGGCGGTGGCGCCGCGCGTCCCTACCAGCAGGCGCGCGTCAACCTGTTCTTCGAGCGCGCCGGCCGCGCCGAGCTGCGGCTGCAGTACCTGGTGCGGGGCGCCGCCTGGCGGCCGATCTACGAGGTCCGGCTGGACCCCGAGCTCAACCGGGTCGACGTCGGGCTCACCGGCGAGATCCGCCAGGCCACCGAGGAGGACTGGGAGGACGCCCAGCTGGTGCTGAGCACGGCGCGGCCGCACGTCGGCCTGGACCCGCCGGAGCTGCCGCAGCGCTGGGTGTCGCTCAGCCGGCCGGAGCGGGCTCGCCGCGGCCTGATGGATCTCGGTTACTCCGCCGGGGACGACTCCGCGTCGATGGCGCCGGCGGCCGGCGCCTACCTCCGTCTCAAGGACGGGGAGGAGGCCTTCGTTCCGGCGCCGGTGGCCTCGGTGCAGGACTACGGCCTGAGCCAGCAGTTCCTGCTGCCGGAGCGGGTCACGGTGGCCGCCGACGACGAGCCCAAGACCTTCCCGCTGGTGCAGGTGCCGCTGGACGTCCGCCCCGAGCGCTACGTCGTGCCCTCGCTGAGCCTGGAGGTCTTCCTGCGCGCCGAGGTCACCAGCGCCGCCGACGCGCCGCTGCTGCCGGGCGAGGCGCGGGTCTTCCTCGGCCCCGACTTCCTCGGCAAGGCCGGCTTCCCGCTGCTGCGGCCGGGCGACTCGACCTGGCTCAACCTCGGCCTCGACCCGAACCTGGTCGTCGAGTACGCCCTGGTCCGCGACGAGCGCGAGGAGCCGGGGGTGTTCTCGGACACGGTGCGGCTGCACCGCGCCTGGGAGACCCGCCTGCGGCTCAGCGCGTCGTCGGCGCGGCCGGTGACGGTCCTCATCGAGGAGGCCCTGCCGCTGTCGACCGACGAGCGGATCGCGATCGAGATCGAGGGCGTCAAGCCGGAGGCCCTGAAGGCCGAGGCCGACCTCAAGGACCGCGAGGAGAAGGGCCTGTGGCGCTGGCGCGTCAAGCTCCAGCCCGGCCAGGAGACCGCCGTCCGCTGGGGATGGAAGGCCAGCTTCGACGAGGACCTGCGGCCGGTCTTCAGCGAGGGCTGATCAGCGGGCGGGGGGGACCACGGGCTGCACCCAGGCGGTCTCGGGGTCCCCGGCCGCGTACGGGTTCGGGTGCGGGCGGGAGGAGGTCACGACCGCCCGGACCGACAATTCGCTGCCGTCGAAGGCGTAGCGCGCGGGGTTGGCAGCGGTCTCGGCCAGCACCACGCCGAGCTCGAGGCGGCCGTCGGGGTGGCGGCGGCTGCCGAGGAAGCGGGTGGTGTACTCCAGGCCGGCCTCGGCGGCGATGGTGACCGTCAGGCCGAGGTCGTCGGCGCGGATGTCCGACAGGCTGACCCCGCTCGAGGCGTAGTACTCGCCGGCCCTCATCGCCTTGACGATCGCCTCCGGGGTCAATTCGGTGGCTCGGACCATGACCCAGCCGCGGCCGGGCACGCTGACGCCGTTGGCGTGGTACTCGTGGGCGTCGTCGCTGGCGATGCCGTAGAGCGGCGGCAGGCCGAGCTCGGCCTGGCGGATCAGGTTGGCCTGGTCCCACATGGCCTCGGTCGAGGGGTGGCTGGCGTCGCCGGCGTTGCGCACGCCGCGGTGGCCGTTGTAGACCTCGAAGAAGCGCTCGCCGCGGATCTGGGCCAGGTCGAGGACGGTGAAGCCCCAGCCAAAGTTGGGGTGGTTGACGTGGCCGAGCACGGTGCGGCCGGTGGCCCGGCCGTGGGCGGCGATGGCGTCGAGGTCGCGCTGGACGGTCTCGGCGACGGTTCCGCCGCCCTGCGGCTGGACCAGGCCGGCGAGGTTGAGGCCGTTGAGGTGCACCGGGCGCCCCTCGGCCTGGTCGGTGACCTCCTCGCCGGCGATGAACAGGAACTCGCCGGGCTTCTCGAAGCGCTGCTTCAGCTCGGTGAGGGTCTTCAGGCGCATCTCGGTGACGCCCTCGCGATCGCGGAGGTCGACGCTGGCCTCGCCGAAGCGCTCCTGCAAGGCGGCCACCCGCGCCGGCGTCAGCCGGGTGCCGTCCTTGACCGCGAACCACCGCTCATGGTCGGCGTAGACGTTGTGGTCCGACAGCACCAGGAAGTCGTAGCCGTTGGACCGGTACCAGTCCGCCGCCAGCTCCGGCGCGCCGTCGCCGTCGCTCCACAACGTGTGGGTGTGGGTGTTGCCCTTCCACCAGCGGGCTTCGGCGGGGACCTCGCGATAGGGGAGGGGAGCCTCCGTGGCGCACGAGGAGAGGGCGGCGGAGAGCAGGCCGGCGCCGACGCCGGCGGCGGTCAGGAGGAGCAGGGGGGCGATTCGCGATTTCATCGTCCGAGCGGGTCGAGGGGCAGGCCGACGAGGACGCGGTCGGCCAGGTCCATCTTGGTCGCGCCGTCGAACATCGGACAGAGGAGGAAGCGGAAGCGGTAGGTGCCGGGGCCGATCATGTACGGCGCGTGCGGCCGCGCCCCCCAGGAGTCGTCGCCGCCGACGCCCATGTGGCGGTGGTCGAGGTGGACTTCGAGGCGGTCCGACTCGGGCAGCTCATGGGGGTGGAGGGCGGCCTCGAGCTCCTCGGTCGTCCAGCGAGAGACGTTGAAACCCATGGTCTCGCCGAGCGACACGATCAGCAGGCCGTCGGCTTCGGAGTCGATCAGGCCGAGCCATCGGGTGTCGGTGCGGTGGCCGTTCTCTTGCGGCCGGACGTAGCCGTGGCTCAGCTCGTCCAAGTCGGCGGAGTAGAGCCCCACCCCCGAGCCGGTTTCGCGATCGGAATAGCTCTCGAAGCCGCGTCCGTAGTAGAGCGATCGGTCGAAGGCGTCGGAGGTTTCGAAGCGCAGGCCGATCCGCGGAACCGGGGGAGTCCCCTCCGGGATCACGACCTCCACGTCCAGAAGCAGGTCCAGCTCGCCGACGAGACTGGCTTGGAGCCACCAGGAGGCCAGGGTCTCCGGATCCAGGCCGCTGATCTGGAGCGCGTCGGGGGATCCGGGCGCCGCCGCCGGCCCGTCCGGCAGGGTCAGCACACTGCGGGCGACTGCCCCTCGCCACGGTCCGGCCCAGCTCGGCATGCGGTTGCCGCGGTCGTTGTCGGTCGGCGCGCGCCAGAAGGCGGGGCGGAGGGAGAGGATCTCCATGGTGCCCCGCTTCGATTCCCAAGTCGCGGAGAGGGAGCCTGCATCATCGAGGAATGCACGAGCCGTGCCGACTTCGGGAAGTTCCTTGGTGAGAGCGAGGCCGTCGCGTTGAACCGCCTCGGCCGGTGCTGGAGCAGGGGCGACTTGGCCTCCGGCTTCCCAAGGCAGCGCGAACTGCTCGAAGGCGGCGGGGTAGTCCTCAGGGTTCCAGGCCGGCTGCGGGTCGCGATAGGCAGCGATCCACAAGCGGTAGTCGAGCGCCTCGCCGACGGTCTCCCGGTCGAGGGGCAGACGGATGAGCTCCGAGCTTCGCGGTGGGATCGCCAGCCGCATCAGGCGGCCGTCGTCATGCGGGATGCCGTCGGCGGTGACGGACCAGCGGAACAGCAGGTCCGAGGTGTCCTGGAACAAGCGTTCGTTGGTGATCCGGATCTCGCCCTTGGCCAGGTCGACGGCTTCGAAGTCGATCTCCTGATAGACCTTGCGCACCTCGTGCAGGCCCGGGTTCGGCGTCCGGTCGGGCATGACGATCCCGTTGCAGCAGAAGTTGCCGTCGGTGGGGGAGTCGCCGTAGTCGCCGCCGAAGGCCCAGAATTCCTCGCCGCCGGGGTCGGTCTGGACGAGCTGGTCAGGGTCGAAGGCGAAGCGCAGGGCCAGACCGGCGTGCATGGGCAGGAAGGGGAAGGCCAGGAGATCGGCGTCCAAGGCGGTGGTCCACACCCGCGCGTCGGCGATCAGGCCCGCGAACCGGCGGCCGCGGTGGTCGGAGTTGGTGCCGACGGCCCACGGCGAGGCGACGGCGTGGATCTGGCCGCGGTGGGTCCGCTGGGCCACCTCCGCGCGGTCGAGGAACAGCCGCAGCCGCTCGCCGTCGTAGCTGCCAGCGACGTGGTGCCAGTTGCCGTGCCAGTCCGCAGGCAACGGCGCCGTGCAGGTGATCCAGCCGCCGTCGTAGACGAAGAATTCGAGCTGGTCGCCGTTGGTCTTGAGCAGCACGTGGGTGTCGCCGCGGCCCAGGATCGGGGCGTGGCCGGCGACCGGCTCGGGCAGCACCCAGGCCTCGAGGGTGACGGCGCCGCCGGCGAGGTCCGGTCCTTCGCCGGGAGCGAGCTGCAGCCAGCCGCGCAGGGCGTGGGGGGGCGGGGCGAGACCGGCGGGGGGGCCCCCCCCCCCCCCCCCAGGCCCCCCCCCCCCCCCCCCCGGGGGGGGGGGGGCCCCCCCGGGCCCCCCCCCCCCCCCCCCCCCCCCCCCCCGCCCCCCTCCCCCCCCCCCGGCCCCCCCCCCCCCCCCCCCGCCCCCCGCCCCCCGCCCCCCCCCCCCCCCCCCCCCCCCCCCCCCCCCCCCCC
>JACKQG010007034.1_pt1 | contig 11550 bp, 10 predicted proteins | sample 8237621 | NCBI WGS metagenome assembly JACKQG01 (sample SAMN15677084, study PRJNA649215) | marine metagenome | biome: marine; feature: Black Sea; material: saline water; isolation source: suspended particulate matter (SPM) from the Black Sea western gyre | collected 2013-06-09/2013-06-10 | depth... | reverse complement strand
TCGCTCAGACGACTCATATGCATCATCAGGACTGAGGCATTAAAAAGAAATTCCAGGACAAAATCCCTGTCGCTTACCGCATCCATACTGTTCCTGGAGATATGATCAAAGCCCAATTCCTTAGCAACCATTTCCCTGTCTAAAACAAATGTGGAGCCGGCTAAGGCAGCGCTCCCTAAAGGCATGACGTTTACCCGGCCGAGGCTCTCGCGGAAACGCTCTCGGTCTCTTTTGAGCATTTCATAGTACGCCATCAGATGGTGGGCCAGGAGTACGGGTTGAGCCCTTTGTAAGTGAGTATATCCAGGCATAATAATCTTAATATGGTCTTCCGCAAGCCGGATCAGAGCACGTTGGTTCTCCTTGATCAAGTCGATTACATGTTCAATGGCATCTTTGACATAGAGCCTTACATCTAAAGCTACCTGATCATTCCTGCTCCTTCCTGTGTGGATTTTTTCTCCCAATGCCCCGATCTTATCCACCAACGCCTTTTCCGTGAGGCTATGTATGTCTTCGTAATCATCATCAAAAGTGAATTCCCCGTGGTCCAACTCTCGCTTGATCTTACCAAGGGCCTCTATGATAATTGTGGATTCTTCATCAGTAATTATCCCCTGGGTAGCCAACATCCTGCAGTGTGCGATGCTACCTTTGATGTCATGGGTGTAAAGGCGGCGATCAAAGCCGATGGAGGCATTGAACCGGTTGACGAGTGCGTCAGTTTCCTCGCTAAAACGACCCCCCCAAACTTTCTTCGTCATGGTACATCCTCATGCCGGTGGAAATTTGATATTGTCTCGATGGATCGGAACCGGTTTCAAGCCTCACGCCCTAAAAGTCGGGCTATCTTAAGCCGAAGGCCGTTCAGCCGTATGAATCCCTCAGCATCTTTCTGCCTGTAAACCTCATCCTCTTCGAACGTGGCGAAATCAGCATGATACAGAGAAGACCGGGACATTCTTCCAACCACAATGCAATTCCCTTTATAAAGCTTTAACCTTACAACACCGTTGACATTCTTCTGCGTCTCGTCGATCAGGGTCTGGAGCATCTTCCTTTCAGGTGAAAACCAGTAGCCGTTGTAGATCATATCTGCATACCTCGGAATCAGTCCATCCCGGATATGCATAACCTCCCTGTCAACAGTAATGGATTCCATGGCAATATGTGCTGTCCTGACAATGGTCCCCCCCGGGGTCTCATATACACCTCTCGACTTCATACCCACATACCGATTCTCCACCATGTCCACTCGGCCAATTCCGTTTCTGCCGCCAAGATCGTTCAGGTGAGCTAACAGATTGGCTGGCGACATTGACTCACCATTCACAGAGATTGGGTTTCCTTCACTGAACTCGATCTCCACATAAGTGGGTCTGTCAGGGGCCTTCTCGGGTGAAACCGAGAGCACAAACATGTCTTCCGGAGGCTCACTCCAGGTATCCTCAAGGATTCCGCCTTCAAAGCTGATGTGAAGTAGATTCCGGTCGCTGGAATAAGGTTTTTGTCTGGTCACCGGTACAGGAATATCCTTGGAACGTGCATATTCCATCAGATCTTCCCTCCCCCTAAAATCCCAGGTTCGCCACGGCGCGATGATCTTAAGATTTGGATCTAATGCCATATAGGCAAGCTCAAACCGAACCTGATCATTCCCCTTACCTGTGGCGCCATGACTGACCGCATCGGCCCCCACCTCCCTGGCAACTTCTACCTGACCTCTCGCGATGAGCGGCCTTGCTAAAGACGTCCCTAACAGATACGTCGACTCGTAGACAGCATTTGCCCTCAGCGCAGGCCAGACAAAATCCCTCACAAACTCCTCTTTCAGGTCATCCACCACAACGTGGTCGGCGCCTGTATTTAAGGCCTTTTCTCTTATGCCGTCTATCTCATCCCCCTGTCCAAGGTCAGCGGCATAGGCCACCACAGGGCATTCATAGGTCTCCCTGAGCCACTTTAATATGACGGATGTGTCAAGCCCACCCGAATACGCAAGAACTATTTTATTAATTTCTTCCTTCATCAAAACCCGAATCTCCTCTTCAATATTCAATTTTCAATCTGCAATCTTCAATCCCCAACCTTCTGAAAGATTGTGTCAAGGGCTTCTACCAGGAGATCGATCTCGCCTTTTTGTATAATCAGAGGAGGGATGAAACGGAGCACTGTTTCATGGGCGCAATTAACCAGAAAACCCTCTTTCAGACAGGCCTCCACCACCGGCGTGCCCGGGCGATCCAGTTCCATGCCGAGGATAAGACCGAGTCCTCTTACGTCCTTAATAAAGGGGTATCTCCGGGCAAGTCCTTCTAATTTACCTTTAAAATACTCCCCCACCCTTCCTGCCTCTTCCATCCATCCTTTTTCCAAGAGCTTCTCCACCACCGCCTTTGAAACAGCCGTCACCAGGGGCGTCCCTCCGAAGGTGGTGGCATGACTCCCCGGTCCAAAGACCGAGCCTAATTCCTCAGTCGAAAGCATTGCGCCAATCGGAAGCCCATTACCCAGAGCCTTGGCCAGGGTCATGATATCCGGTGTCACGCCGTAGTGTTCATGGGCGAAAAGCCTGCCGGTCCTCCCCATCCCTACCTGGACTTCATCAAAAATCAAGAGCGCATTATGCCTATTGCACAGATCCCGAACCTCCTTTAAATACCCGGGATCCGGACAGACAACCCCTCCTTCACCCTGTATCGGTTCGAGAATGACTGCACACACCGAATCATCCATTGCCTGATCAAGGCCTTTCACGTCATTGAATGACACGAACTTGAATCCCTGAAGCAGTGGATCATATCCAACCTGGATCTTGCTCTGGCCCGTTGCTGAAAGGGTGGCCATGGTCCGGCCGTGGAACGAATTGTACATGGAGACAATGACATGTCTGCCCGGGCCGAACTTCTCGTTGGAATATCGGCGTGCCACTTTTATAGCTGCCTCGTTTGCCTCTGCCCCACTGTTGCAGAAAAACACCCTGTCTGCGAATGAATTCTCCACTAAGAGCTGAGCCAACTCGGTCTGAGGTCTTGTGTAATAGAGATTTGAGACGTGCACAAGTATCTTTGACTGCTCTTCCAGGACCCTGCTTACGAGGGGCGAGCTATGACCCAGGGCACAAACTGCTATGCCCCCAACAAAGTCGAGATACGCTTTCCCTTTATCATCCCAGACCCGGCACCCCTCGCCCCTGACCAATGCCACGGGAAACCGGCCGTATGTCTGGAACATATACCTGTCTGCCAGACTCATGATTGAATCGTTTTGTGGATTGTTATTCATGATCTCATCCCTTATTACAATACTGGATACTGGATGCTGGATACTGGATGCTGGATAGCTTTCGTCGCTTTAGCTCACTTTGGTTAACACACGATCTCCGTGCCCACCCCTATCTTCGTAAAAATCTCCAACAGAATCGCGTGGGAGATACGTCCGTCTATGATGTGAGCCTTATCTACGCCCTTAGACAGGGCAGATAGACAGCAGTTTACCTTAGGAATCATCCCGCCCTTGATGGTTCTATTTCCGATCAAATCACGGACTTCCTCCGCTTTCAAGGTTGAAAACAATGTGCCGTTCTTATCAAGGACACCTTCCGTATCAGTGAGAAGAATTAGTTTCCTGGCACTCAGGGAGGAGGCTATCTCACCCGCCACCAAGTCTGCATTTATATTGTAGGTCTCCCCTTCACTGCCTGAACCTACGGGGGCAATCACCGGGATAAACTTGCCCTTCATCAGAACGACAAGAATGCCGTTATCCACAGAGGTAATCTCCCCGACCATGCCCATATCGATGATTTCAGGGGCCTGGTTTTCTCCCCGCTTCTTGAGATATTTCATTTTCCTGGCAGAGATCAGGTTCCCATCTTTACCGGATAGCCCTACAGCGCTGCCACCGTTTTGATTAATAAGGGTTACGATCTCTTTGTTGACCTTTCCGACCAAAACCATCTCCACCACATCCATGGTCTGCCTGTCGGTGACCCGCATCCCATCCACAAATTCCGACTCAATGGAGAGTTTCTTCAGAAAATCACCGATCTGAGGGCCCCCTCCATGGATCACCACAGGGTTCATCCCCACATATTTCATCATGATGATATCCAGGGCAAAATCGCGCTTTAACTGCTCGTCCACCATGGCATGGCCGCCATATTTTACAACAACGGTGGCCCCATTGAATCGTCTGATATAGGGGAGGGCCTCGATGAGGATCCTGGCCCTGTCTGGATAGGTTATCATAACGCTCTTCCTGACAAAAAATTTCGGTTCAAAGATTGATGCACTCGTAAAAACACTTTTATCTCGCGCAAAGGCGCAAAGGACGCCAAGACAAAATGAATCATGTCAATATATTACGTCCGCACCCGTCTTAAATCTGCAATCTCAAATACTACAGAATATACCTGCTCAGGTTTTCATCTTCTAATATGTCGGCCAGTTTTTCCCATACATAGTCCCTGCTGATCGTCACTCTCTTTGTGGTCATATCCGGAGCATTAAAAGATATCTCATCCACTAATTTTTCCATGACCGTATGTAGACGGCGGGCACCAATATTCTCCGTGCGCTCGTTTACCTTGCTGGCCATTTCGGCAATCTCTTTGATGGCAGGCTCCTCAAATATCAGTTCAATCCCTTCTGTGGCAAGGAGGGCCTTATACTGTGTAATCAGTGCGTTTTTCGGTTCCAGTAGAATCCTGATAAAATCCTCCATGGAAAGAAAGTCAAGTTCCACCCTGATCGGGAATCTTCCCTGAAGCTCAGGGAGTAAATCAGAAGGCTTACTCACGTTAAAAGCGCCTGCCGCGATAAAGAGGACATGGTCGGTTTTTACCATCCCATATTTTGTTGCTACGGTCGAGCCCTCAACAATGGGGAGGAGATCCCTCTGCACGCCTTCACGGGAAACATCGGGGCCGTAGGAGGATTCGGAGCCTGCCACCTTGTCCAATTCGTCTAAGAAGATTATCCCGTTTTGTTCGGTAACCCTGATGGCCTTCTCTATCACTTTATCCATGTCTATGAGCCGCTGTGACTCTTCCTGGAAAATAATCTCCATCGCCTCGGGAATCTTCACCTTCCTTTTCTTTTTCCTGGGGGGTAACATATTCCCGAAAATCTCCCTGACATTGAACTCCATCTCCTCAAGGCCTGCGCTCGAAAAAATCTCCACCATAGGCAGGGTGCTGTTGGCAACTTCCAGTTCCACATAACGCTTGTCCAGCTTCCCGCTCTTCAGCATTCGTCGCAGCTTTTCACGGGTAGAAGTCTCCGCCTTACCGGATTTGACTACCTCTAATATTCGCTCTTTATCCCCCTCTTCTTCCACATGGACCTCTTTAGCCTTTTTCGGCAAGAGAATATCAAGGAGCCTCTCCTCGGCCAACTCCTTAGCCTTTGGCTCGACGATTTCGTACTCCTCTTTCTTGACCATGTTGACGGCCAGCTCCATCAGGTCCCTGACCATTGATTCCACATCCCTCCCTACATAGCCGATCTCGGTAAACTTCGTGGCCTCCACCTTAAGAAAAGGTGAGTTGGCAAGACGCGCCAACCGCCTGGCGATCTCGGTTTTTCCCACCCCGGTGGGCCCGATCATGATGATATTCTTTGGTGCAATTTCATCCCTGAGTTCCCCGGGTACCTGCTGTCGCCGCCACCGGTTTCTCAAGGCAATGGCAACAGAACGTTTTGCCTGATTCTGACCGATAATATATTTGTCCAGCTCGCATACGATTTCTCTCGGGGTCAAAACTTCAACAAACTGGTCTAACTCTCCAACATCCTTTTCCATTCCTACCTCATAATTGATGGTCTCGTAAAAAGTCAAAATCTCGCGCAAAGCCGCAAAGCGCGCAAAGGTATCTTATGAATATTAAATGTTTTTTTCTTAGCGTCCTTGGCGCCTTTGCGAGAAAATATAGTTTTTTTGATAACCCCTAACGCGAAACCCGCAACATGGACCAGGCGATTCTGGTGAATACATGCTCTCAAAGCGCCACATTTTTTGTGCGTTGTTTTGAAAACTGCGTAGTCCCTCGCCATTAAACTCCTGCGAAAAGCGAGGGGGGGTTCCCTTAGCTGAGTCTAATCGTCAAGTTCATATATAGTGATCTGATCATTGGTATAAACGCAAATTGAAGCGGCAATTTTCATGGCCTCAAGGGCAATGGTGGTTGGGTCCAGGTTGGAATGTGCAACCAAGGCCTGTGCAGCTGCCTGGGCAAAGGGACCGCCCGATCCGATAGCAGCTACCGGTTGGTCCGGTTCTATCACATCCCCTGTCCCCGAAATCACAAGGATATGTTCCTTATCCATGGCAAGGATCAGGGCCTCCAACTTCCTGAGGATCTTGTCCGTTCTCCAATCCTTTGCAAGTTCCACAGCTGCCCTAAGGAGGTTCCCTTTATAGGACTCCAACTTTCCCTCCAGCCTCTCAAGCAGGTTGATGGCATCGGCAGCGGCCCCTGCAAACCCTACCAGCACGCTCTCTTTGTACATGCGGCGGATTTTTGTGGCCTTATGCTTCATAATGGTTTCGCCAAGTGTCACCTGGCCGTCCGCTGCCATTACGCCTTTGCCATCTTTCATGACCGCAAGAACAGTAGTGGACCTTATTTTACCTGAATCGTCCTTATTCATTTATTCGCCCTCAAACAGAGAGTTACAAGTGCCTAAAGTTTAAAGTGCCTCACTTTAAGCGCTTTAAACTTTTTTTGTTAACTTCGGGGGTGGGCGTTATCATATACCTCCATGAGCCTATCGAGGCTTACATGGGTATATTTCTGCGTGCTTGTAAGGCTTGCATGTCCTAACAGCTCCTGCACCGACCGAAGATCAGCGCCCCCATCCAGCAAATGGGTGGCAAACGTGTGCCGTATGGAGTGGGGGCTGATCTCAGATGTCAAGCCGGTCTCCTTAACATACTTCTTGATGATTCTTCCAACGCTTCGCGCCGAAAGACGCCCCCCCTGAAAATTGATGAAAAGAGGGCTGTCCTGTGATACCCCCCCCTTCTTTCTCCTGATTTGGTGGATGGCATCCAAATAGTTCCGAACGGCCAACAACGCCTGACGCCCAATCGGGACGACCCTCTCACGATTTCCTTTCCCAATGACCTTGACCAGACGTTCATCAAAATCAACGCTGGATATATTGAGACCTTCAAGTTCTCCCACTCTGATTCCGCAAGAATAAAGCACCTCCAAAATAGCCAGGTCTCTCAGGCCGAGGGGTTTTTCGCGATCAGGCCTCTCGAGAAGCCTGAAAACATCATCCACCGGAAGGTAGGTGGGTACATACTTTTCTAATTTAGGCGTTGCTATGTCTGCGGCCGGATTTCCTTTAACCAACCCCTGTTTCTCCAAGAAAAGAAAAAGCGAGCGAACAGCAGAAAGTTTGCGCGCGATGGACGTCCGTCTCAGCCTCCCGTAAAGATCTCCCACGTATCTTCTTATGGTCAGGGCATCAATCGCCTCGACCCGGAAATCGTCTTTGCTCTCTTTATGAGACGAATAGCCTTTTGAAGTCAGAAATTCTGAAAACTGTTTCAGATCGTTTCGGTAATTCCTTACGGTATGTTGAGAATAACTCCTTTGATCCCTCAAATAAGCCATGAAAAGCTCTATGCCGTTTTGAAGCATCAAAAGGAATATGCCCCCACATTTCCCGGATAACGCTCTTTCCTGCAACTTTTGATCATAACGTTAAAGCATAACACATTTCCTAAAATTGGCAATTAAAAAAATACCCCGGCAAAATTCTTGACTTGACTTTAATTCAAGTGTTGGTGTAATTTTTTCGTTTCTAATTTGTCCTCAAACCTTACGTGCATCATACGCAAAAGCAGATTCATCAGGAAAGGACCACGAATATGGATAAAAAAGCGGAACAGTTGAGAAACACAGCTCTCATCGCGCATGGGGGCTCAGGGAAAACCTCCTTGGCAGAAGCCATGCTGTTTAATGCAAAGGCTACAACAAGGCTCGGCAAGGTCGACGACAGCACTTCTAATTTCGATTTCGAACCGGAGGAGATAAAAAGAAAAGCAAGCTTAAGCACCTCTTTTTACGACTGCACCTGGAAAAAGCATATCATAAACATCATTGACACGCCTGGCGATGACAACTTTCTTTCAGACACCAAGTTCTCCCTCCAGGCGGCGGACGGCGCAGTCGTCATCATTGACGCCACAGCGGGTGTAAAAGTCGGCACAGAAAAGGTATGGGCCTTCGCGGATGAGCAGCAGCTCCCGAGAATCATCTTTGTTAATAAAATGGATAGAGAAAGGGCCGACTTCTTCAAGATTGTAGAAGAGGCCGCCCGGATTTTTGAAATAAAGGCAACGCCGCTATTCCTCCCGATCGGCGCAGAAAACAATTTCGCTGGATTAATCGATCTCATCAAAAAGAAAGCGTATACTTACAGTAAGGATGGGAGCGGAAATTTCGAGACCTCCGAGATACCCCCAGACATGGAGGATTCCGTCAACGAATGGCGCGAAAAAATGATCGAGAATATCGTCGAGGTGAACGACAATCTAATGGAGAAATACCTGGAAGGGGAAGCTCTTTCCAATCAGGAGATTGAAGACACCCTTATCCAGGGTATCAAATCGGGGTTGGTAGTTCCCGTCGTATGCGGCTCTGCCCTTTTGAATATGGGTGTTTCTCAGTTGATGAACCTCGTCGTACAGGCAATTCCTTCTCCCCTTGAAAGGGCCTCCAAGAAAGGGACAGCGCCTGGAAGTGAAGAGGTCATTGAAAGGCCACCTACCCTGGACGCCCCATTTTCGGCGCTTGTTTTTAAGACGGTCGCTGATCCGTTTGCAGGAAAACTCACGCTCCTCAGGGTCTTCTCTGGCACGGTTGAATCAGACTCTATGGTTTACAACGCCAATAAGGAGGTGAAAGAAAAATTCGGGCAGATTCTAATAATGGAAGGGAAAAAACAACAGCCGATTGAAATGGTAGGACCCGGAGACATTATAGCCATAGCCAAGCTCAAGGAAACCGTTACCGGAGATACCATCTGCGCTATGAATGACCCCATTATTTACAAACCCACTGAAGGTCTTCCGGCAGTCATATCCTACGCGGTTGAGGCAAAAGTGAAAGGAAGCGAGGATAAAGTCTTCAGCTCCTTTGCCAAACTCCTGGAAGAGGACCCTACACTCAAGTTGGGGAGAGACCAGGCAACCGCCGAGATCATCTTGTCCGGCACAGGGCAGATACACATAGAGACGGCCTGCGAAAGATTGGCGAGGAAATTCGGTGTCGAGGTCAATTTGAACCCGGTTAAGGTACCTTATCGAGAGACCATCAAGAAACCTGCCAAGGGGGTTGTCTATCGCCACAAAAAGCAGTCAGGGGGGAGAGGACAATTCGCCGAGGTGCATTTCGACGTCTTTCCACTGGATACGGATACCGGGTTCGAGTTTGATGAGGCCCTGACAGGGATGAACGTGCCCAGGAATTTTGTACCGGCTGTTGAAAAAGGCCTTCTTGAAGCGCTCAAGAGCGGTACGCTTGCCGGCTGTCCCATCGTCGACCTGAAAGTGCGCTTCTATGACGGAAAATCCCATGAGGTGGATTCCTCGGAAATGGCCTTTAAGATAGCAGCCAGAATGTGCCTGAAAAAGGCCATGCAGGCGGCAAGTCCAACCCTCCTGGAGCCGATTATGAAAATAGAGATCAGCGTCCCTGAAGATGTTATGGGCGATGTCATGGGAGATCTGAACGGTCGGCGCGGAAGGGTTCTCGGGATGGATTCCCAGGGAAAATATCAGATCATTAAGGCCCAGGTTCCCATGTCCGAGGTCCTCAAGTACGCACTTGATTTGAATTCCATCACAGGCGGTCGAGGAACATTCCGTATGGAACACTCCCATTATGAAGAAGTGCCCGCACAGTTGGCGGAAAAGGTCATCGCTGCTGCCCAGGAAAAGGAATAGACAGAGAGGATGCAAAAGAAGATCAGGGTCGGTGTCCTGACCATCAGTGATAAAGGGGCCAGAGGGTTAAGACCGGATAAGAGCGGTGAAATCGTTCTCCGAATTCTTGAGGATCAAGGTTTCGCTGTCGAAAAGAGAGAGATCGTTCCTGACGACCGGCAGCAGATCATTGATACCCTTATCAGGTGGGTAGACAAAGATGCCTTAGCCCTGATCATTACATCCGGGGGAACAGGGCTCAGCCCGACGGATGTCACGCCTCAGGCCATGGAGCAGGTTATCGATTACCAGGTACCTGGAATGGCAGAGGCCATGCGGGCCGAAAGCCTGAAAAAGACACCTCACGCCATGATTTCACGGGCAATGGCCGGGGTGAGAAATTCGTCTTTGATCGTCAACCTTCCCGGCAGTCCTCGAGGCGCTGAAGAGAATCTATCCGTGGTGTTGCCGGCCTTGAATCATGCCCTTTCAAAACTGGGAGGGGATACCACGGACTGTGCGATCTGAAAACAACTCAATCCTTTCAGGTCTCGCAGCTTGTTTGTGGCCTGATCCTGAGCAAATTTCTAATATTAAGGCCAAGGAGGGTAATTTATGGAAGGATGGACCGGGGAAGAGATCGCCAACAAGGATTTAATGGCGCCATGTGGCTTATACTGTGGGGCCTGCGGGGTCTATATTGCAACGAGAGACCAAAATGAAAAATTCAGGACAGTCATGGGAAATCTTTACGGGACAAGGCCTGAAGATACCGAATGCCTCGGTTGCATGCAGCCCGATCCGCCAAAAAAACTTTATGGGTATTGCAGTCTCTGCAAGATAAGGGATTGTGTAAGATCGAAAGAATACTACTCCTGCCATCAGTGTGAGGAATGGCCGTGCAGTTTGATCGAAAATTTCGGTTTTGCGACCGGGGTTCGGGTAATGAAGCGGATGATTCCTTTATGGCGTGAAAAAGTGGCTGAATACGGTGATGAGAAGGGAAGCGTTGAATGGGCGAGGACGGAATGCGAACGATATCACTGCTCCTACTGCGGAAAGCCGCTGTTCAGGGGCGCCCAGCGTTGCAGGGCGTGCAAGAAGCCGGTGGCTCATCAACTGGACGGATCACTTTGAGCTGATCGTCTAAACAGATTAAGATCTCACGATTTGTGCCAAGTTCTTCACGATGGTGTCCCTGTTCCTAAATTCCAAAAGAAATTCTTTTCACTATTCGTATCAGTGTTCCAGCTTCATGCCCCATCCCTCAAACATATACATGATGGCAAAGCCATACCACAATGTGTAGACCACATAAAAGACCAGAGAGAAAATGACAATCCCGAATCGGTCGGAGATCTGTTGAGGTTCGATCTTGTAATAGTTGTAGGAGGGCTCGACTCCCTTCTTTATCACCAAGGCGACTATTTTGGCCTCTTTAAACTTTTTCTGTTTTTTCAGATCCTTATCCATGGCGTTAAGAGCCTTCCACCAGTTAAAAAGGACCTGCCTCTCATTATAACCGTACTTCTCGGACACCGCTTTTCCATCATTCTGATACATCTTGTCTGCGTCAGCGAGACTGTTTTCAAGGATCTTGCCCAAATC
>JACKQG010007033.1_pt1 | contig 11552 bp, 5 predicted proteins | sample 8237621 | NCBI WGS metagenome assembly JACKQG01 (sample SAMN15677084, study PRJNA649215) | marine metagenome | biome: marine; feature: Black Sea; material: saline water; isolation source: suspended particulate matter (SPM) from the Black Sea western gyre | collected 2013-06-09/2013-06-10 | depth... | reverse complement strand
CATCGTTTGGATCGTCCGGGTTAAACTTCTCAGCAAACTCATCTATGTATTCTGTTGGGATTGTCTCTTGTGAATAATCGTTTCGATACCAAGTGTCCGTCTCTGTATCAGGAATCTCTGCATACGGGTCATTACCACGGGATGAGTTCACATTAGATTTACAGGGAAACAAATGATGCATGTCACTTTTTTGTGGTTCATCTCCAGCGCCCATGCTTTGGGGCCAAGTATGCTCACAGTTTATCCCTTGGTTGTACGCATTTGTGCTGGGGTCTTGGGTCGTATCTAATGTGATCGTGTATCCAGTATATACACCTGATAGTTGATTGCCTTGCTGAAGGTCTATAAGACTATATAGCGTATCTCTGGCATTGTCGTATCCCAATGTGGTATTTGTTTTATAATTGTTTACCACAAAATCAAGTAAGGGTTGGCCTGTGAGTCCATCTCCGATTATAGTCTGGGCATGAACAGAAAATAAATTAAAAAGACTAAATATGATGATTATTCTTTTCATAACTCTCCACTTGATTGCAATAATTTTCCCTTGAAAATTGCCCTATAATTTAATACACAACTGCATACAATTTCAATTTCTCCACCGTCTTTTGTCCAATCCCTTTTATTTTCTGCAAATCGTCTACGGATCTGAAAGAGCCATAAGTATTCCGATATGCAATAATTTTATCAGCCGTCTTTGGACCTATACGTGGAAGTTTCATTAGCTCGCTTCTGGATGCAGTATTGATATTAATCTTCGCCTGACCTTTAAGTTTTTCCTGTTTGGTTTTGTATGAAGAACTACCAGAAGACCTTGACGAACTTTTAAAACTCCATTTATTAATATCAATTGTGGATTCTATCTGTTCTTCGATACCATCTGGTAGTGCATGAAAAAAATTAATACCCGTTCTATTTTCAACTTCATCTATGGTGACTGCAAAGGATTGCAGAGAACTTTTTGATTTCTGGTTGGATAAAATAAATCCAATTCCTTTAATCTCTGGTTCTGAATAATCCAATATCACTTTGTAATAATAATCTGGAACAGATACATCGTTATGTCCAATCGTTTTATAATTACCCGTTAAGATAGGCCCGGTGACAATATAAATCATTCCATTATCCACAGCCCAATTTCTAACAGTTGATTCTAACTTTTTCCAAATACCACGATTGAAACTTGGATGCTGTGGAGACATATTAGACATAAAAAATGATTCACTCATGGCTGTTGAAGACCACTTCATATCACCAGCCGGAGCCAGATGCCCTCTGTCGTATCCAGAACCTTTATAATCTGAAAGTGAAGCGGATCCTGTTTTCACTTTATAATCTATTCTAAAATCGTTGGTTCTGCCCACATTCCCGCCTGTATGCGAGGATTTTAGTGTATATGCTACCCAACTCGCCTGTTCGTGTTTCTCGCTGTATTTTAATGTAAAAGCTGTGTGGGAAATGATCTGGTCGGATTGGGTGTAATTAGGCAGGCCAATGTTCTGGGACCAAAGGGAGCAGAGAAAAATATTGAATATGAAAAAATAATTGATTGTTTTTTTTATCCCATTTAAATCCTTAATTATTCATCTTCAAACCCATGTTGAATTATATTTAATGCATTACTATTCTCAGAAACAGTTCTAACTAAATCATCGTTAAATCCATCATCTGAGTCTGCCTGAATATCAATTGTAATTGTTACGTTTGCATCCTTATGTGCTTGAAGATGTGCTACTATATTTTCACCTATTTGTCCAGCTTGAGATGTAAACCTCAAAGGATCTAGTTTTGATGAAGCAAAAAAACGTTTCTTCTTTTTCTCTTTTGATGGCTTTGGTTGATCTACACCTTCTTTTCCAGTGCCCTTAACTGCCTTCCCAGTTGGTAGTTCATCACCTGATTCTGTAGATGGTTGTTCTCCTTCTGATTCTTTTTTATCATATTCCTTTGCAATATCTAATTTGATCAACACACTGGTTTCAGATATTTGAACCTGTGGTAATGGATCCCCATATACAAATCCCCGGTATTCATTAGCATCTGTTACGCTTCCAGCATACCCAAAGTAATCTTTACTCTTAAGCCCTTGAGTAATGGCTTGAATTAGGATTTGGTCACTTTCAAGTCTTGGCAAATAGGGATAAGATGAAAAATATTCCCAAAGTTGTTTAAGTGAAATATGAGATTCTTCTTTAAAAAGACTCCATTTCTCTAATTCATGCAATAGACCATCAGGAGACCATTGTGTATAGACTGTCGTATCTTTTGATAGTTGATTTACAGCTCTCTGAATAAAATGACCCTCTCCCGATCTAATCTTTTCAGACTTCATCTCTAACTGACTAGTCCCATATTCCTGATTAGGATATATTGCCCAAATAAATGTCTCATCTATTCTATCACTAACCGTTTTATGAGCTATATTTTTCTTCTTATTTGCTTGGCGAACAGAACCAGCATCAAGATTTAACACATCTGTATCATTTAAAATACTGTCCCAGGCTAAATAATCCCTTACCCCTTCTTCTAGAGATTCCCATTGAACTTTATCTGGAGCAATGAAAACGAGTGCATTTTTATAATACCTTGGAGCTGTGCCTCGTTTGTCTAATAAATCATTAGAAAATTTAACTGCTTTACTTTCACTTCCATTTCGACGATGTAAATACTTCGGACTAATTACAACAATTCTTGTGTTTTGATCATCAGGAACATCAGTAGACGTAGCTGGCAAACGGTGTACGCCTTTGAATAATCTATGAGTGCTTAAAGAACGAACCCTCTGCTCCACCTCTGAAACAATCTTATGATTTTCAAAGCCTGCTGCACGTTCAGACGCAGTTCTGTTTATGGACGGCCTGGTATCGTACCAATATCGTGTGTCTTCATTATACAAATACGTCAACTGACTAGACATTCTTCTCAAAGCATCCGAAAATGCTGCAAAATTATCACCAGGTTGAAGGGATGCGAGTCTAATATGTACTTCTTCGATTCCTCGAGCTGTTGCTTGATGCACAGATGGTGCACTACCTAAAAATATTGAGCGACCTACTTTTCTTGAGGCTTGATATTTTCCTAAGTTAGTAAACTGTTTATCAATGGCTTTTGTGTTAGAATTTTCACCATCAATATCCAAATCAACAACAGCAGGCCATTGTTCAGGTAAATACTTTAATATTTCATTTCGAACATTTGGCGATACAAGTGGAATTGTCCCAGGCATAATTAAAAGATTATTATCGCCCTGAATCCATAACTCATGAATAACAGCAGCCATAAGCCTTAAGACTCCACGTGTCTTTTGAAATCGTTCTAAGGTTGACCAGTCTTCATAAAGTCTATCAAATAATTCCGGGTGTATAGGGTAACAAGATATCATTTTATCTTTGTATTCAGATGTCTGAACTTGATTAGGAAACTGACCAGAATCATCCTGATACATTTTCATGAACTTATTAACAACAGCATCTCTCGCAGCAAAATCAATATCTCTACTAAACAACCTTCTCCGAACAATTTCAAAACCTTCTCCAGCCCCAACAGGAGCCCACACACTCTCAATCCTTCCAACTGTATGTTGTAAACTGTCTAATACTTTTTTTCCGGCTCTTCCACCAATTTCCATTTCAGATTCTGGGATTGACATAACCAATTGCGCATTTGGAACAACCTTTATTGACTCGGTCAATGCTTGTATAAATGTCATTATTGAGTCAAACGAACCAGAAGGTAATTGATCGTGACCATAAACATTTCTCGCATACGCAACTAACTCATCAATAACAATAATACATGGGGCAAACTTTTCAAGAAGTGGTGTCAATACATCGCTGGTAGCACCAGCACCATTTTGATCTTCTTCAGCTACCATAGAATAACCATCTTTTCCGCCTAATTGATATGCAATTTCACCCCACAACGTATTTATAGTTACATCGCCTCTATCGTGTGACCTTGCTGGGCTCATAGCTGTACCCACTATAACGGCTCGATTTACTTTACTGACAGAATCAATACCTGAAGCAGATTTAATATCATTTCCATTAGGTATATCAGCTAAAGAAATATCTCCACTGAACATATGATATAGTGCGAGCATAGAGTGAGTTTTACCTCCACCAAAGGCTGTCTTAAGCTGAATCACAGGATCCCCACCCTTTTTATTCATTCGTTTGTTGGCTGCAACCAATAATTCAAGCATTCCCTTTGTTACATAAGTTCTTTTGAAAAATTCCTTTGGGTTCTTGTATTCTTCATCTGCAGATCCGTCTACTACTTTTGATAAATCTGCAGCAAACTCAGCCTGTTGGTATGACCCTTCTGAAACATCTGTATGGGGCAGGATTACTTCACGCCAGGGCTTTAATCCTTCTGGAACAGTAAATAAAGTAGTTTGTTGAGTCTTTGCTCTACGTTGTGATTGTTTTGCTTCTTCATCATATCGTGTTCTTAGCAAAATTCTAGCATGCTCTTCGGTTACTTTTGCTTGCTCAGACGATATCATTTCAAGAAATCTGGTAATTGTATCAACAACCCGATGTGCATCTATTACGGAAAATGTCTCTTGATGTGCCCACTTATTTCTAGCTGATTGAATTTCGCTTAAATATGTTTTCCCCACATGTCCCAGTTTTTCAAAGAAAACATCCCTATCATATCTACGGACTAACTGCAATAAGGCATTGACTTCTGCTTTTTCTGCAAATTCATCTACATCACCCTCAAGAAGAATTTGAGCTTCTTTGTATTGTGGTTTATTTTCTAGTGCATGCCAAGATTCTGCCATCCATTCTTCGTCTTTAAACTTTGTACGCACTTCTCTTATGAAATAGGGAGATAACCCAACCCTAAGTGCTTCTAAAGATCTTCCAATTCTTTCGCTATTATTAAGTGCCATAATGTAATTCCTTATTTAAAATAAAGTTTCTTGTCCCTCACTAACATTTGGTATTTGAGATTTGATATCTGCCCAATTAGAAACTAGTGTATTATAATCTCCTGCATGCTTTGCCCAAGATCTTTTATCACAAATATGATATAGCTGGTAGGCTAATTCTTTAGCCTCATCAGCTTTTTGGGGTCCCATAAATTTTGCAAGCTTGGCTGCGCCTAATTGCCCATCACCGTTAACAAGCTCTCTTACCATATGATGCGTACATTCCCATAGCGTAAGTCTATTATCTGTTCTTGGATCCCAATCTGTAGGCATCTTAGACCAATGTTTCAGTTTGGCTTTTCCACTATCAGCTTCAAATACTCCAGAATTCACCAAACCTTGAACGGATATATCTTTTGCCCTTGCTAATGTTTCAGCTTCACCATATGTTTTTTCATCATACCCATATGTATCAAACCATTGAATGCAGAACCTAGTGTCAGAATCCATTTCTATATCTGAGTTTTCTTGTATCCTATCTAATTCTGAATTAATTATTTGTAATGCTGTCCTAACAGTCATTGGTCCTCCATCTGCTTCTAATACTTTTGCATAACGTGTAAAAACAGCCATTCCTGGACCAATTATTGACTGCTGAATGTCTACAGGCGATATATTTGATTGTAACATTTCAAGTAAAGATTTTTCTAATTCAAGGCTTAAATCTTTGATAAATTCTTTTCGTGTAGCAATATTTCCATCATGATTCCTTTTTCTAACTGCAATAATAATTGATGAAGATAACACATTTGTTCCACCGACTAAACCAGTCACCATTTCTGTCCGAATTGGCCAAGTTGCTGTGATTTGGCAATTAGTTTTAATCAATCCTTCCAAAAAAGTCTCCCATCCTGTTGATGCAGTTCCTCCTTTATCAGTCTCAGATTGTTTAAATGCATAATAATATATAATTGGAAAATTAGGATTGGCTTTATCAGCGATCAATTTTGCAGCGTCACTTAAACCATTCAGAAAATGCTCATTTGCTTTTGTTGAATCACCTCCATAAAGATGCTTGTTTGCAGTAATTTCTGGAGTCTTCGGAGTTTTAATCGTTGCAAAAATTTCAGGGTAGATATCCTTTAATAGTTTTTTTAACCAAACGTAATAAAAATCAGAAAGATCAGCATACATTATGTTATCATAGTAAGGTGGGTCTGTAATAATTAATGGACATTCTAAGTCATAAATTGCTTTTCTCGCATCTATCTGATCAACATATCCTGCAGCATTTATCAATGAACTATTTAATATTTTTATTGACCATGATATTGCACTTATCCAGCTCCCAGTTTTTTCTGAAAAGGGATTGGACTCAACAAAATCAAAAATCATGGGAAGCATTTGTCTTCCCAATGCTCCTTCAATTGATTCTCTACCAGTATGATATCTGCAAAAACTAGTCATTCTGTTTAAAAATCTATCAAAACACATAGACAAATGAACCACTAATGAATTTGCATATTCTTCACTTGCACCATGAGATATTGAAAGATCTTTAATAGTTTTTATTTCTTCTACAAAAACTGTAAGACTTAACATTTGTCTTGATAGAAAAATCTCATTCCAATTATTAATTCCGTAACCTCTGCCACTAACTAAAGTAGGATTATTCTCATCCATACTTTCATCAAGTGTCCATTCAGGTTGTGCTTGATTGAATATTTCAAGATCTTTTTCTTCAATATTATAATATGTTTTCTTGGAGCCTGAATTACAAATCTTTGCAATCATTTGAAATCCTAATGCTTTCTTTTTGCTTTTCTCTTTGATATAGTTGGAGTTTGAAATTGTATGACAATGATAGCACTTAAAATTAGCACCCCTTCCAGTTTTTGGGGAATCCTCAGTGACATCCATTGATTCTGTAACCTGAAAAGTCACAGAATTCCCATCAAGCTTATGTTTAAGCCATACTTTTCTATTTTTTTTATTTACTAAGACATTATTTGAAAGCATCGGAATAACTGAGCTACATGCAGGATTTGAACATTCAACTGTTCTTGACCAATACCAGCCAATTACTGATTCACCATTTTTTGACTTTGGATAATACTTCGATAACCTTTCAAATGCTTTCTTATAAACAATTTTTGAATAATAATTGAAATCTTCAGCCAGTCCTTGGGCATTTGAAAAAGAAGCTATTTTATTCTTGCTCTCAGGATTTATGGGATTTAAATCTTTAACCATTGCAGGTATTTCTATTTGTGCTTTATTAATTACAACTGATACAGGATTCAAATCCGAAGCATAAGATTTAAGCCCTAACTTTTGCGCTTCATATGGTATGGCTCCTCCACCAGCAAAAGGATCTAAAAATACAGGTGGTTGATTATTTGTTGATTTATTAATCTCATGTTTTACACTACCCAAAAGAGATTGATTGTTTTCATTTTTCCATAGTACTAATTGTTCAATTATTTTAAAAAGACGATTTCTTTCTTTTAAAACTTCATCTTCTGACAAATCTTTGTTATTAGAGGGATCATCAATTAATGAAGAAAAAATTACTGCTCTCGCAGATGATAGAGGTCTTCTCGCCCAATACAGGTGTAAAGTAGAGATATGTCCATGCCTAATTGATTTTTCTTTAGAACAGGCTTTATTTATTGCCTCCAGCGGCAATGCCACTTCAATTAATTTCTTTTTATATTCCATTAATCAATCCTTATTCTGGGTTGTCACCCATATTTATTAATTCATTAAGATTATAGGTTGCACTTATTTGGGCAAAGCCTGGCTCACTATCAAATGGTTCTTTTACATAAACAGGCTCTTGTGCATTCCCATCATCAACTTTTACAATAGCAAGCCTGAAATCGTCTGGCTTATTTAAACAGGCCATAATCTCATTTCTGGTAACAGTCACACTATCCTGATCCATTCCTTTTCCTTTTACCTCAAGGAACAAATATCTGCCTCCATCAGGAAAGGCTGATATAATATCATAACCCAATCCTCGTTGAGCGGAAACATCTTCAGGAATTCTTCCAAGTGATCGTTCGGTATCCATTATTTTTTTCATAGCTGCTTCTTCAACTACTTTTCTAGATTGAGAATCGGCAGAAATGGGACCTGCTTGTTCTAAATTCATCACCAATCCTTTTGGAATAACTATTGCACCACCAATAACAAATGGGACAGATGGGGTAATATGTGCTTCTAACTCTAGCTCACCCATACGTTTTTGAAGTCTTGCTGATAAATCTTCTGCCCTTTTGAAAGCTTGCCCAGAATTCATTCTAACATTTTTTCCTGCCTGTTCTTTGGCCTTTAACTCATTACCTCTATGATCCCAATAATGAATTTCTTTAGTCAACCTATGTCTTACTTGTTCTTTAGCCTTATTGATATATTTTAGCTTTCTTTCTTTCACGCCATCTAAATGCTCAGGGACTATATTTTCTGCCGCAAAGCCTATAATTCGGCTTTCTAAATCTCTCTTTATCCAATCCTCATCAATTAATCCACCGACTTTCTCTATTTCATTCTCTGATGCAGGTCTGTAATCTAAATAAGGCGCATATCCAACCTTCTCTACATTAAAATTCTTATCAATTTCTGAAAACATGATCTGTTCTGAAATCGTTCTATTTGATCCGTTCGGAAGAACCACTCCATCTTTAATTGAATGCTCAACAAAGAATAAAACTTTTACTTCATCACCATAGTCATCCTCATTTATTAAAATAGCACCTTGCTTTAAAAGTGATAGATGGCTTTCTTTTATCAGATCAATAATCGAATTCATTAATGGATGCCCTGGTGTCACAAATTCTGCATCTGGCTTCCCTTCAGATTTAATAAAATTCCTATCAAAACAAATTCTGTGATACTTCGGTTGTACTGGAGTATGATCTCCAATCTGCCTATCCCTGCGAATTATAGTAACTGGGACTCTCATAATCTCGTAGCGGCGCTTCTCACGTAAGTGAAGGCTGCCACCTAATTTTTTAAAAGCAGCAATAAAGAATGATTCAATAAAGTGAGGTTGCAACTTTCTCGCTTCAATCTTTTCCATTTCTTCTTTTATAGCGATCACTTTGGTCTGATCAAACACTTCATTGGTTAATGCATTTACCTCAAGCAAATTTGTTAAATGCTCAACATCCATAGCATGATCAACGACAGTTTCAAATTCAATTTTCCTTTGGGGATTATCCGTGTATCTAATGGCCTCTCTTAGAATATCTCTTAAAGGTGTTGAAGTAAAGGCTGACCCTAATACATCAAATACTTTACCTCCTAAGGCCTCCCTGGCTTCTTCTAATTTTTCAAACAAGCGATCAAAGACAGAGCCTTCCCTGGTTTCATGAGCAACTAGGTTCCATAAATGACATACAAGTTCCTGGCCGATACGGTGAATACGACCAAACCTTTGTTCAATACGATTTGGATTCCATGGCAGATCATAATTGATCATCATATTTGTAAACTGAAGGTTAATACCTTCACTTGCAGCATCAGTGGCTACAAGAATCAAAACGTTTTTATCATTTTTAAACGTATCCTGATTCTTTTTCCTTTCATCACGATGCATTCCACCATAAATATTGACTACAGATTCGTCAGTACCAAAAAAGCAACGAAGTCTATTTGTCAAATATTTAAGTGTATCCTTGTGCTCTGTAAATATAATAAGCTTTCTTAATTTTCCATTCTCAAAGAGAATGTCACTCTCTAATAGTTTAAGTAACTCATCCCATTTTTTATCTATACCGCTGTTTCTAATTATTTCAGCTTCTTGAACTAGTTCAGCAAGTGTTTGAATCTCTATTTTTAATTCTTTAATTGTTTGTGCAGCAGAAACACCTGAGACAAGTTGTTCTTCCTGCTCTAACAGTTCATCATCTGGTAGGTCGTCAATATCACTCATAAAATCATCATCAAAAGCAGTTAAACTCTTCTGCGATACCATAGATATATCATGACCCCGTTTTAACAATTCTTCTTCTGTCAGTCTCTCTTCAAGACGTTGCTTTCTTCTTTTCAAAGATTGGTAAATGGCTTCAGGAGAAGATGCGAGTCTTCTTTGTAGCACTGTAAGCGCAAAACCAACCTGATTCCTTCTACGACCATCAGTATCTACAAATCTTTCAGCACGATTCATTTCTTCTCTAACATAAGTCGTCACTGAAGCATACAAAGTAGCCTCTCCATTAGACAAATCATATTTGAGGGAATATGCAATCCTTTCTGGGAAAAGTTTTCTTCCGTCAAATTTCAGCAAATCTTCTTTTATGAGTCGTCTCATAATATCAGATGTATCCACTACATGGACGTTTTCCCGATATTTTCCGACGAAACGATCCCCATCAATTAATGAGAGAAATGCTTGAAAATCATCATTTTTTCCTTTGTGTGGTGTTGCTGTCATTAACAGAAAATTTCTGGTTTTAGTGCTAAGAAATTTTCCAAGCTTAAATCGCTTAGTCATTTCTAACTTATTGCCAAAATAACTTGCCGACATTTTATGAGCTTCATCTACTACAATTAAGTCCCAGTCAGTGGGGTTTATCTTGTCTTGAATCTGTTCGTTTCTACTTAAATGGTCTAACCTACATATAATTTTATCCATATCAAGAAATGGGTTACCTGACGGGCTTCTCTCAACAGTGTGGCGATCTACAAGATCAAAATGCATTCCAAATTTTTCATAAAGTTCATCCTGCCACTGCTCAGATAAATTTCCTGGGGCAACTATCATACATCTTTGTAAATCCCCACGGTACATTAACTCTTTCATTAAAAGACCGGCCATAATCGTTTTACCTGCGCCAGGATCATCTGCTAATAAATATCTAAGCGGTTGCCTAGGTAACATATGTTCATACACTGCAGAAATTTGGTGTGGAAGCGGTATTATTAATGATGTAGAAACAGCTAATAAAGGGTCAAATAAGTGCGCAAGGCTAATTCTATAGGCTTCTGCAGCAAGCCTAAAATCTGAGCCATCACCATCAAAACTAAATGGCCTATAATCTCTAACTGATTCTAAATCATTTTCTTGAGTTTTATAGAGTAATTGGCTTGAGATGTTTCCTGATTGATCACGGTATGATATATCAGCGACATTATCTCCAATAATTTGAACTGAAACGATTGTTACATCTTGGCCTGGAAGAATTCCACGAATTATTTCACCAGTTTTTATTTCAGCTAATTGCATAAAGAATTGTTTTTCTTTCTACTATCAGCTTCCCCAGTCCTCACCCATTCATCCACCTCATCCTTGCGGAATTTCCACAGTCTTCCCACTTTATGTGCTGGCATATTTTTTTCTGCCAACCATTTGTATAATGTTTCTCTTTTTATACCAAGGTATGCAGCAATATCATCAACTGAAAGCCAACGATCATCTACCATTTCATATCTCCAGTTTATGTAAAAATATTTAATTACGATTCATCCATCCACATATTAAATACAAAATTATTGTTTCGTGTCTAAAACAATATATGCAATGTACCATTTACCCTTTAAAAGTTCAACTCGTATATTATCATTTAACCCGATTCATTGGTGTTTACTCAAACTGCAATTAAAATTATCATTTGGTTCTTCACAATAAACGATACTTTTTGTTGTGAAGGTTGTAGATATTGAGTAT
>JACKQG010007032.1_pt1 | contig 11555 bp, 9 predicted proteins | sample 8237621 | NCBI WGS metagenome assembly JACKQG01 (sample SAMN15677084, study PRJNA649215) | marine metagenome | biome: marine; feature: Black Sea; material: saline water; isolation source: suspended particulate matter (SPM) from the Black Sea western gyre | collected 2013-06-09/2013-06-10 | depth... | reverse complement strand
CGGGCCAAGGTCGCCTCCCGGCTGAGCCCGGGGTGTCCGGGCCCAGGGAAGACGGTTCAGGGTGGCGGGGGTTACGGCTGGAGCGGAATTCAAGGGCCAGCCAAAGGGGCCGGATTCCAAAGTTCTCTCGCTCGCTCCGCGTGGATCCGCGCCGCCCCCTCAAAACCCATCGCGTGAGCGTGGTGAGCCAGACCCAAGTGCACCCGCGCCCGCAGCAGGGGATCTCCGTCGGCCGCCGCCAGCCCGCCGGCCCGCTTGAGCAGCTCGGCTTCCCGGCTGTGGTTCCCGTCAAGACCGGCCACCCGTGCCTGGGCGACCAGCAGCCGGCACTCGATCGGGGCGCCTGGAGGCTGGGGGAGGGCGTCGCGGTGGCCGGCGAGCAAATCAAGGGCGCGAGCCGCGCGCTGGAGGGCGCCCTGGCGCAGGGCGTGCTCGGCGCGCGGCAAGCCAAGCTCCAGGGCCTCTTGGTGCAGCCCGGCGCGGTGGGCGTGGAAGGCCAGCTGGGACTCGCGCGAAGGAACGAGGAGTCCGGTGGCCTGGATCACCTCGAAGGCGCGGGCGTGACGCCTGCAGGCCTCCTCCTCGCTCATGCTTCGGTAGGCGGCCGCCCGGTCGCGCGGCAGCGTGAAGCGGAAGTGGCCGCCCTCGATCTTGAGCCAGCCGGCGCGCCGGAGCTCGGCCAGCGTCCGGGCAGCGCGGCCCTCGGGGATGTCTGCGGCTTCGGCCAACAGACGGATCCGCAGCGGCGGACGGAACAGGGCCGCCCACTGCAGCAGCTCGCGCTGCTCCCCGCGCATCTCAGCCAACTCAGTGAGCAGCAGCAGCTCCTGACTGGCGGTGGCCGGAACGGCGACTAGGCCGACCGGACGCAGCGACCGAGGCGGACCCTCGAGATCGCCGCGCTGCACCAGCAGGCGGAGCAGCGCCTCGAGCACGCCGGGCGCGCCGGCGCACCCGGCCATGAGCTGCTCCTCGAGCTCCGAATCCAGGGCTCCTGGCTCGAACACCGAGGCCAGCAGCCGGCGGACGGCGTCGTCATCCATGGGCCCCAGCCGCAGCAAGGAGGCCCGCCGGTTGCCGAGCAGCCGCTGCCGCTCGGTCTCCGCCCGCGGCTCCAAGCCCGGCCGGTGGGCCACCAGGAGCAGAGCCGGCGCCCGCTGCTGGTCGGTCAGGTCGCCGAGGAACTCCCATAGCGCGGCGCCGGCCAGGTGGACGTCGTCGAGGAACATCAGGAAGGGGCCCTCCTCGCCGAGCGCTGCCAGCCAGGCGCTGAAGGCGCGGCGCCGTTTCTCGCGCGGGTAGGGGCGTCCGCGGAGGATCTCCAGCAGGGTGGTGGCGCTGTCGCCGTCGAGGGCGCCGTGCAGCCGGCGGCTCACCGCCGGGCCGGGCGGCTGACCAGGCGCCAGACCGAGGGAGCGGGCCAGGGCGTCGCGCATCGGCTGCAGCGAAGAGCCGGTGCCTGGACGGCTGCGGCGGCGGCAGCGGCCGTAGAGGAAAGGCGGCGCCTCCGGCAGGGTGCGCCAGCGCTGGCCGAGCTCGATCGCCAACCGGGACTTGCCGAGGGCTTCCGCGCCCTCCAGCACGACCAGCCGCGGCCGGCTGGCGGCCCGGGCGGCGGCGAAGGCCTGCTCGAGGAGGTCGAGCTCTCGCTCGCGGTTGACGAAGGGCATGGCCTGGCCGTGGACCAAGGGCAGCAGGGGCATCGGCTTGGCCATCTCGCGCCACCACTCGCTCTGCTCGCCGAGGTCGAGGATCGACTCCAGCTCGCTGGCGGAGCTGAAGCGGTCCTGGGGCGATTCCTCGAGGAGCCGCAGGATCAGCTCGTCGAGGAACGGCGACAGGCGCGGCTGGATCGTCGACGGCCTCCGGACCAGCGCCGTGCGCCGGGCTTCGAACAGACCGTGAGCGCGCTCGTCGCCGAAGGGGCGCTCGCCGGTGGCCGCCTCGAACAGGCAGACGCCGAGGGCGAACAGGTCGGTGGCCGGGGAGGGCGGCTGGCCGCGCAGCAATTCGGGCGCGGCGTAGAGGGGCGTGCCGAGGAAGCCGGAGTCGCGGGCGGTGTCGAGGTCGCGGGCGAAGCCGAGGTCCATCAGCACGGCCCGGTCCTGGTCCCACAGCAGGTTCTCCGGCTTGAGGTCCAGGTGCAGCAGCCCGTGCTGGTGGAGCGCGGCCAGTGCGCCGGCCACCTGGCGCGCCAGGCAGCGAAGGGTCGGCTCGCCGGCGACGCCGTCGCGGTCGAGCCAGTCGCGGACGGTGCGGCCCGGGAGGAACTCGAGGACCAGGTAGAGCAGGCGGCCCTCGGGGCGCGCGACCTCCTCGACGGCGTAGCTGCGCACCAGGTTCGGGTGGCGCACCGCCATGCCGGCGCGGGCCTCGCGCAGGAAGGCGGCGCGGGCGGCGGCCAGGGCCGAGAGCTGCGGGGGCAGGATCTTGACCGCCACCTCGGCTCCCGGCGCCAGCCCGCCGACCGCGACGCGCGCCCGCGCCCGCCAAGTTGTGCCGGTGGCGCCGCTGCCGAGCTCCTCGAGCAGCTCGAAGCGACGCAGGCGCGGAGGGGCGGGGGGAGGGGGCATCGCGGGGTCAGCGGGAGGATAGAATCTGCGCCCCGTGGAGCTGCGCTTCTACAACACGTTCACGCGCCGGATCGAGCCCTTTCAGCCGGAAGTGGCGGGCCAGGCGCGGATGTACCACTGCGGCCCGACGGTCTACCAGCGGCCGCACATCGGGAATTATCGGGCCTTCTTGTTCGCCGACCTGCTGCGCCGGGTGCTGGAGGCGAATGGTTACGAGGTCACGCAAGTGATGAACATCACCGACGTCGGCCACCTGGTGGCGGACGCCGACGAGGGCGAGGACAAGCTCCAAAAGCAGGCAGAGAAGGAGCGGCTCGACCCGTGGGAGCTGGTCGACAGGGTGTGCGCCCAGTTCTTCGGCGACCTGGAGGCCCTTCAGGTCCTGCCGGCGCACCACTATCCGCGGGCCACGGAGCACATCCCCGAGATGGTGGAGATGGTGCGGAGCCTGATCGAGAAGGGGAACGCCTACCGGGTCGGGGACAACGTCTACTTCGACGTCCACTCCTTCCCGCCCTACGGCGAGCTCAGCGGCAACAAGGTCGAGGAGCTTGAGGCCGGCGCCCGCCTCGAGGTCAACCTGGAGAAGCGTCACCCGGCCGACTTCGCGCTCTGGAAGTCGGACCCCGACCACCTGATGAAGTGGGACACCGAGTTCGGCCCGCACGGCTTCCCCGGCTGGCACATCGAGTGCTCGGCCATGTCGATGAAGTACCTGGGCGAGAGCTTCGACGTCCACACCGGCGGCGAGGACAACGTCTTCCCGCACCACGAGTGCGAGATCGCCCAGAGCGAGTGCGCCACCGGCCGGCCCTTCGTCAAGCTGTGGATGCACACCAGGTTCCTCAAGGTCGACGGCGGCAAGATGTCGAAGTCGCTCGGCAACGTCTGGTCGCTGGACGACTTGGCGGCGCGTGGGTTCTCGGCGCTGGACTTCCGCTTCCTGGTGCTGCGGGCGCACTACCGCGGCTCGGTGAATTTCACCTGGGAGGCCCTCAAGGGCTCGGCGGAGGCGCGCCAGTCGCTGGTGGACCTGCGCGGACGGCTCGAGGCGGAGGCGCGCGGGGCGGCCGCCGCCGACGACGAGGTGGTGGAGCGCGCGCGGGGCGATTTCGCGGCGGCGCTGGCGGACGACCTGAACACCTCGGCCGCCCTCGCCGCGGTCTTCGAGCTGCGCAACGCCTTCCTCAAGGAGGGGCTGGCGGCGGCGGCGGCGGCCGCGGCGCTGGCCTTCCTGCTGGATGAGGTGGACGCCCAGCTCGGGGTGTTCGAGACGGCGGCCGGCGCCGGCGCCCTCGACGACGCCCAGGTCGAGGCGCTGATCGCCGCCCGGGCCGAGGCCAGGAGCGGCAAGGACTTCGCCCGCGCCGACGCCATCCGCGAGGAGCTGCAGGCGGCCGGCATCGTGCTCGAGGACCGCGCCGACGGCCTCCACTGGCACCGCGCATGACCTCCCGGCCGTAATTGGAGGTACGACCCCCAATATCAATCGACGTCTGACCCCGGTTGGCGGCGGAAGTACTTCTGGATCAGGCGCTTTTTCATGGGGGGGGGGGGGGGGGGGGGGGGGGGGGGGGGGGGGGGGCGGGGTGGGGGGGGCTGGGCGAGCCAGCGGGCGTGGGCCTGGCGTTGTTCCGGGCCGCGGGCCAGGCGCTCGTACCAGGCCGACCGGATGGCGGCCCGGTCGGCGGGCGGCAGGTCGCCGCGGGCGTCGGGGCAGGCGTCGAACAGCCGCTGCAGCAGCAGGCCGGTGGCCACGCCGAGGTTGAAGGAGTCGGTGAAGCCCCACATCGGCAGGCACACCAGGCGCTCGGCGGCCTCGACCAGCTCGGGGCTGAGGCCGCGGGACTCGCTGCCGACCGCCAGCGCCAGCCGCTCCGGCAGCGGCGGCACCGCGCCGGGATGCAGCGCCTCGGACCGCTCCGAGAGGTAGCTGGCCCACAGGCGGCGGCCGTCCTGCTCCAGCGCCGCGAGGCACTCCGGGGTGTCGGCGAAGCGGCGGATGCTCAGCCAGCGGTGGGTGCCCCTGGTGACCGAATTGGAGATGGCGCGGCGCTGGGTCCGCTGGTCCTCCGGGTCGTCAACCAGCCAGACGTGCTGGATGCCGAAGCCCTCGGCGGTCCGCAGCACGGCCTGGAAGTTGTGGTCGCTGGAGCAGGCCTCGACTACCAGCAGGATCCGGTCGCTGCGGCCCCGCAGCACCGCCTCGGCGCGGCGCAGCCGCCGCGGCGCCGGCTCCTCAGGCCTCATCCTCGGGACCGACCTCGGCCCGCTCCCCGGGGGGGATGACCCGGTCGAGGATGGAGTCGATGCGCGCCGCGAGCTCGATGCTCTGGTCGTACTCGAAGATCACCTGGGGGGCGCTGCGGAGCTTGATCGCCCGCGCCACCTCGGTCCTCAGGAAGCCGTGGGCGTGCTCCAGCATGTGCTCCACCTTGCTGCGGCTCGAGGCCTCCAGCACGGTGTAGCGGATCCGCGCCACCGTCAGGTCGATGTTGAGCTCGACTCCGGTGATGGTCACGAAGCTGGACCGCGGGTCCTTCATCTCGTAAAGGAGGAGCTCCGCGATCCGCTCCTGGATCTGGCGGGCGACCTGCCGGCGGCGGCGCTCGCTCGCCATTCCTAGGCCTTGCTGCTCATCTTGGCCAGGTCCTCGAGGGAGCGCTCCTTCTCGATCAGGTCGAAGGCCTCGATGACGTCGCCGGGCTCGATGCCGTCGTAGCCGTCGACGTTCAGGCCGCACTCGGAGCCGGCCTTGACCTCGCGGACGTCGTCCTTGACGTGGCGCAGCGAGCCGAGCTTGCCCTGGTGGACCTTGACCTTCCCGCGAAGGACCCGCACGTGGCTGGAATTCCTGACCACCCCCTCGGTGACCGCGCAGCCGGCGATCGTTCCCCAGCGGGAGGAGCGGAACAGCTGCAGCACCTCGGCCTTGCCGGTCTCGACCTCGATGGTCTCCGGCGCGAGCAGGCCGAGGATCTGGCGCTCGAGATCCTCAGTGAGCTCGTAGATGACGTTGTAGCGCTTGATCTTGACCCGCTCGCGCTCGGCGGTGTTGCGGGCCTTGGAGTCGGGGGCGACGTTGAAGGCCACCACCTGGCCCTCCGAGGTCAGCGCAAGCTGGACGTCGGTCTCGGTCACCGCGCCGACGCCGCTGTGGACGATGTCGACCATCACCTCGTCGTTGGACATGGCGGTGAGGGTGTGGCGCAGCACCTCGAGCGACCCGGAGACGTCGGCCTTGAGCACCAGGCGGATGTGCTCGCGGCGCGACACCTCGATCTTGTCGAAGAAGTCGTCGCGGGTCGTCTTGCCGCGGGCCAGCTCGGCCTCGCGGGCGTGGGTCAGGCGCTTCTCGGCCACGTCCTTGGCCGCCTTGAGGTCCTTGACGACGAAGAAGCGCTCGCCGGCGGTCGGCAGCTCGTTGAGGCCCAGGATCTCGACCGGCACCGAGGGGCCGGCCGTCTTCACCACCTTGCCGTTGTGGTCGTAGATGCGGCGGACCTTGCCGTAGGCCTGGCCGGCCAGGACCACGTCGCCGGCCTGCAGGGTGCCGTCCTGGACGATGGCGTGGACCACCTTGCCCTTGCCCTCGGAGACCAGCGCCTCGATGACGGTGCCGCTGGCCATGCCCTTGCCGTGGGCCTTCAGCTCCAGCACCTCGGCCTCGAGCAGCACCCGGTCGAGCAGCTCGTCGATGCCGGTCTTGCGCAGCGCCGAGGTCTCGATGATGCCGGTGTCGCCGCCCCACTCCTCGGACTGCAGGCCGAGGTGGGCCAGCTCGGCCCGCACCTTGTCGGGGTTGGCGCCGGGCGCGTCGCACTTGTTGAGGGCGACGATGATCGGCACGCCGGCGTTGCGGGCGTGGTTGGCCGCCTCTTCGGTCTGCGGCATGACGCCGTCGTCGGCCGCCACCACCAGGATGGCGATGTCGGTGGTGTGGGCGCCGCGGGCGCGCATGGCCGTGAAGGCCTCGTGGCCCGGCGTGTCGATGATGGTCACCTGGCGGCCCGACTCGGTCGTCACGGTGTAGGCGCCGATGTGCTGGGTGATGCCGCCGGCCTCGCCGGCCGCGACCTTGGTCTTGCGCACGGCGTCGATCAGCGAGGTCTTGCCGTGGTCGACGTGGCCCAGGAAGGCCACCACCGGCGGCCGGTCCTCGAGGTCGTCGTCGTCGACGGCCAGGCGCACCGCCTCGATCTCGGCCATCAGGCTCTCCTCGATGTCCTCCTCCTGCTTGAGGCGGAAGCTGAGGTCGAACTCGGAGGCCAGCAGCTCGACGGAGTCCTCCTCGAGCGGCGCGTTCATGCCGACCATCAGGCCGAGGCCCATCAGCTTGCCCATGATCTGGTTCAAGCCGATGCCGGTGGCGAGGGAGAAGGAGCGCGCGGTGACCGGGAACTCCAGCACCACGTCCCGCTTGCGCGCCACGGTCGAAACCTGGCGGGTGGCGCCGCGGCGGCTCTTGAGGCGCTCGCGCTGCGCCATGCGCTGGTCGCGCCGGCGGCTGGTCTCGCGGTTGCGGATGTCGGTGAAGGTGACGTTGCCGCGCTGCTTGCTGTGGGCGGCCTTCACCAGGCCGAGGGCGGCCAGGTCGATTTTGCCGACCTTGGTGGCGCCGCGGCGGGGCTTCGGCTTGGGCGGCTCGCCCGGGGTCCGGCCGGGCGCGGCGGCGCCCTTCTTGACGGCAGCGCCGGCGGACGGCTTCTTGGCCTTGGCGGCGGCGGCGGCGGCGGCGGCGCCCTCTTCTCCGCCTTCGCCCTTCGCGGGGGCGGGGGCGGGGGCCTGCTCGGCGGCGGCGGGCGCTGCGGTTTCCGGCTGCTCCACGGGCGCCGGCTCGGCGGCGGCCTCGACCTCCGCATGGGTCGCCTCGGCCTCGGCGCCGGCCTCGGCGGCCTCCGCGACTGCAGCGGTCTCGGCGACGGACTCGGCGGCCTCGGGCACAGGGATCTCGGCGGCCGGCTCCTCCGGAGCCAGGGCCTCGAACTCCTCCTCGGCCTCCAGCTCGGCGGGCGGCGGGGCCGGGGCCTCGACGACGAAGGTCCACGCCGGCGGCGACTTCTCGTCGCGCTCCTTCGGGTCCAGGACGTCGATCATGGTGGCACGGGTGGCCTCCATGAGGCCGCCCTTCACCAGGCGCTCCTCGATGATGGGGACGTCCCAGGTGCTGATGGAGGCCTGGTAGGAGGTGACGGGGAACCCCACCTTGCGCAGGATCTCGACGAACTCAGCGCTCTTGAAGCCGTACTGCTTCGCGAGTTTGAAAACCTTGACCTTGTCGTCGGACAAGCGCTACACCTCCTCCTCGTTGTTCGCCGGCAGGGCCTCATCGGGCCCGAATCCAGGCGTCGTTTCGAATGCCGCTCCGGAGGGCTGCTCCTCGGCCGCCAGCAATTCCGCTTCGTATTCCGCGGGGGTCTTGATCTCGATCGACCAGCCGACGATGCGCGCCGCCAGCCGGACGTTCCTGCCGCCCATGCCGATGGCCAGCGGCTTCTGGTCCTCGCTCACCAGCACGAACACCGACTGGTTCTCCTCGTCGGGGAAGATGTGCTCGATCGGGATGTCCTTGGCCGGCTTGAGCGCGTTCTGGACCAGCTCCTCGAGCGAATCGCTCCACTCGATGATGTCGATCTTCTCCTGGCCGAGCTCGTCGGTGACGTTCCTGATGCGGGTGCCGCGCACGCCCAGGCAGGCGCCGATGCAGTCGACGCGCTCGTCCATCGAGTAGACCGCCACCTTGGAGCGGTAGCCGGGGTCGCGGGCGACCCGCATGACCCGGATCAGGCCCTCGGCGATCTCGGGGATCTCGACCTCGAACAGCTTCTTGACGAATTCATCGTCCTTGCGCGAGAGGATGATCACCACCCGCGAGCCCTCCTTGCGGACCTCCTTGATCAGGACCCGCAGGCGGTCGCCGACGTGCAGGCGCTCGGACTGGACCCGCTCCGAGCGGGGCAGGAGCGCCTCGATGCGGCCGGTGAGCTGGATGATGCCGTTGGGGCCCTCCAGCTTGTGGACCTGGCCGGAGACGATCGTGCCGACCTTGCTGGCGAATTGGGCGTGGGTCTTGTCGCGCTCAGCCTCGCGGATCTTCTGCATGAAGACCTGCTTGGTGGTCTGGGCGGCGATCCGGCCCAGGTCGACCGAATCGGGCACCTGCACCGAGCCGTCCACGGCCACCAGGGAGATCTCGCCGCTGCGGCGGTCGATCCGAACCTCGATGCCTTCCTCGACGTCCATGCGCTTGCGCGTGGCGGTGCTCAGCGCCTCTTCCAGGGCCAGGAACAGGATGTCCCGGTCCACTCCCCGTTCCCGGTGGATGGCGTCGATCATCCGCAGCACGTCGTCCTTGCGCATCGTTGTTCGTACCCTGTGACGGATTGGTTGAAGGAAGGGGGCCGCGAGGGCCTCCGAAGTCCAAAAAAAGGAGGTGTGCAGGACTCCTGCACACCCGGCCCATGGCTCCGGAGAGCCACGGAGGTCGGATCTCCGCAGGACCGGAAGCGGTCCAACACTACTTCACGGCGCGAGACCGCAAACTAGGACCCATAGAATAACCGTCCTGGCGATCCGGGCAAGGCATTCCGGCGGCGCCCTGGTAGATTGCAAGCTCCTTTGTCACCAGGAAATGGGCGAAAGCAGAAATCCGCGAACCGGCCAGGAAAACGGCCCTTCCCAGGCGCCCGCAGCGGAGCTGCGCGTGAACGGGGAGCGCCACCCCTGGCGCCCCGGCCTGACGGTCGCCGGCCTGCTCCTGGAGCGCGGGATCGTGGGCCCCGGGGTGGCGGTGGAGCGCAACCTCGAGGTGGTCCGGAGAGCTGAGCACGGGTCGCTCGAGCTCCAGCCCGGCGACCGGATCGAGATCGTGCGCCTGGTGGGCGGCGGCTAATCTATGGTCCGGGAACCCTCCTCATGCTGATTCAAGAAGCAGAACCCTTGCGGATCGGACCGCACACCTTTCGATCGCGGCTGCTGCTCGGCACCGGCAAGTACGCCAGCTACCAGCAGATGCGCGAGGCGCTCGAGCTGTCGGGGACCGAGTGCGTGACGGTGGCGGTGCGGCGGATCCCGGCCGACGAGGCGCCCGGCCAGCGCTTCCTCGACTACCTCGACCGCGTCCGCTTCACCCTGCTGCCCAACACCGCCGGCTGCTTCGACGCCGAGACCGCCGTGCGGGCGGCGCGGCTGGCGCGCGAGATGCTCGAGACCGACCTGGTGAAGCTCGAGGTGCTGGGGGACCAGAAGACCCTGCTGCCGGACCCCATCGCCACCTTGAAGGCCACCGAGATCCTGGTCGCCGACGGCTTCACGGTGATGGTCTACACCAGCGACGACGTCCGCCTGGCCAAGCACCTGGAGGACGCCGGCGCGACCGCCGTGATGCCCGCGGGCTCGCCGATCGGGAGCGGCCAGGGGATCCTGAACCCGCTGAACATCAGCTTGATCATCGAGGAGCTGTCGGTGCCGGTGATCGTCGACGCCGGCGTCGGCGCCGCCAGCGACGTCGCCGTGGCCATGGAGCTCGGCGCCGACGGGGTGCTGCTCAACACCGGCGTCGCCGGAGCGCGGGACCCGCTGCGCATGGCGCGGGCGATGAAGGCCGCCTGCGAGGCCGGCCGCGACTCCTTCCTCGCCGGCCGGATCCCGAAGAAGCGCTACGCGACGGCGAGCTCCCCCGCTGAGGGCGTCCTGGGCCTGCCGGTATGAGCCTGACGGCCGTCCTCCAGCTGCTGGCCTGGGCCGCGCTGGCCGCCGGCCTGTCCTTCGCCAGCGCCGTGGCCCTGGCCCGCTTCGCCGGCGCGCCGGCTCCGGTGATGCCGCTGCGGCGCCTGCGGGGCTGGGACCTGCCGATCGCCGGCATCCTGCTGTTCTTCGGCCAGGCCTTCGGCATGGGCTGGCTAGAGGGCCGGGGCGCCGAGCCGGGACTGCAGGAGCAGCTGCTGCTGGCGCTCGCTGCCGGCCTGGTGGCCTGGATCTACCTCGGCCTGCGCGAGGGCAGCTTGGCGCCGCGCCGCCAGCCGGTGAAGTGGCGCAAGGTCCGGGAGGTGCGCAACGTCCTCACCTGCTACGCCGTCGCCATGCCTGGTTTCCTGGCCCTGAGCCAGTTCAACGCCCGGCTGGTCCACGGCGTCACCGGCGCGGCGCCGGTGCAGGGCGTCGCCGCCGGCTGGCTGGAGCTGGAGCCGGGCCCCCTGGTCCTGGTCCTGGCCCTGGCGGTGCTGGTCCTGCCGCTGCTGGAGGAGGCGCTGTTCCGCGGCTACCTGTGGCGCTTCCTGGCCGGCCGCCGCGAGTTCGGGCCGCGCCGGGCGCTGGTGTTCGCGGCCCTGATCTTCGCCCTGGGGCACGACGCCCAGGTGTGGCTGCCGGCCCTCTACCTCGGCGGCCTGTTCGGCTGGGTCTACTGGCGCAGCGGCAAGCTCCGCTACGCGGTCCTGGCCCACGCCAGCCACAACGCCCTGGCCGCCGCGGTCACCGTCCTCCTGCCTCAAGCCAGCCATGCCGCCTCCTGAGTTCCCCCTGCCGGCCCGCGGACTGATGAGCCGGTCGCCGTCCGGCGCCTACGTCGCCCGCGGCGCGGTCGTGACCGGCCAGGTCGAGCTCGGCGAGGACGTCAGCGTCTGGTTCGGCTGCGTCATCCGCGGCGACGACGCGCCGATCCGGATCGGCCCGCGCACCAACGTCCAGGACGGCTGTGTGATCCACTGCGACACCGGCGCGCCCCAGACCATCGGCGCCGGCTGCACCATCGGCCACGGCGCTATCCTGCACGGCGTCGAGGTCGGCGACGGCGTGCTCATCGGCATGGGGGCGACGGTGCTCGGCGGCGCCCGCATCGGCGACGGCGCGGTGATCGCGGCCGGGGCGCTGGTGCGCGAGAACGCCGTCGTTCCGCCGCGGGCCTTGATGGCCGGGGTGCCGGCGCGCTTCGTGCGCACGGCCAGCGCCAAGGAGGTGGGGCGCGTGGGGCACCCGATCCAC
>JACKQG010007030.1_pt1 | contig 11556 bp, 5 predicted proteins | sample 8237621 | NCBI WGS metagenome assembly JACKQG01 (sample SAMN15677084, study PRJNA649215) | marine metagenome | biome: marine; feature: Black Sea; material: saline water; isolation source: suspended particulate matter (SPM) from the Black Sea western gyre | collected 2013-06-09/2013-06-10 | depth... | reverse complement strand
GACGAGCAGCGTGCGCTTCGCTGGAAAGCCGCCTGCAAGGTTCAAGAGCTCAAACCTGCCAGCCTCGTGCATGGCGGTGGCTGGCAGGAATTGGAAAGCCTCTTGGACTTCGGGAGGTTGGGCGTCAAGCAACTCAGCCCGGCCCAGAGGCTCGTCGGTTGATTAGAGGACAGCCAAGAAGGCATCAGCAGCGGTCTCGACAGGGGTGTCAGGATCAAGGGGTATCTGGGCACCAGCAGTTTCGGTGTTGATATCACCTTGAATCGAGGATAGATACTCTGCCATTCACGGTGGTTTTCCACTCGATTCTGTGGTTGCCTATAAGGCGGTTACCGTGCCACCGCCATGCCGTGTCACTCTAGGACGAATGTCTACTTTCACGGCCCGGCTCTCGAATTCATGGTGTGTCGCTTCGCGGGACCAGATGTACGCCTCACCCTTGTCAAGCATATTCAGGCGTCCAGCAGTCAGGTCCCTAAGTGCTGTCGATCCTTTCTGAACATGCTTGAGCCAACTAGGAGAACTGAACTTGTGAAGGATGATTTGTGATGACAGTTCAATGATAGGCAGCGGCACCGAAGGCGGGTCCTGCGAAGCAATTAGCACAGTGGTGCCCTTATGACGCATCTCCCGCACTACACCAACCACCTCATTGATGAAGACAGTCTCCATATACTTGTGGGCCTCGTCGAAGACGATCAACTTGTTGAAGGTTTGTCCCTGGTGCTGGGCGTTGGCGAAGATCTTGAGCATCACCATGAACAGCCCAAGCGCTTCGCCTTTCTCGATGAGCTCGTCGCGCAGGTCAACCACAATCAGCCGGCCAGGACGAATGTACTGACCAAGAAACTGCCCATCACGTATGTATTCTTTGGCAAAATCCAGCCGAGTTTTAGCTAACTCTCTTTGAGCGTCAGTGAGCCGGGAATCTGCGACGCCAACATACATGGCATTCAAGGTCAAGTTATTGCGGTACTTACGCAGAATCTGGTTCATCTTCTTGATATACATCGCATCACTACCGATAACGCCCATCAAGAATTTCCAGTCCTCAATGTTTAGCTCCGATGTGTCGAAGGCAATAGGATGCACGGCTAAATGAGGGAACTCCGCACGGCGCTGCTCTAGCTTGCCCTCAGGAGTCAGAACCATGACATCAGGCAGGGCTGCTGGATCTGCGCCGTATAGCTTGCGTAGCTTCTCTACTTCAGGCCCGTCATTAGCCTGTGCCATGCTGACAAATTCAGGCCGATAGTCCTCGGTCTTGCTGTAGTGGAAAACCACGGCTGCCAGCGGTCGGGGCAGTTGATTGATGCCAGTGATGGGCCTGACAGCCATTTCCAGAATGGTACCTAGAGTGTAGCTCTTGCCACTTCCCTGAACCCCAAAGAGGCTGATAGCATTGGTGCCATTCAAGTCTAGTCCCACAGTCCGCCCAGCAGCCCGGCCCAAGATGCCATACTGAGGCGTGTGGTGTTTAGCGCCTAAAATCACATCGCAGGCCAGCTTGCGCTTCTCCCGTGGTTCCGGTGACTCCTGAGTCTTCACCTGAAGAACAGCGGCTTCTGCAATGGGCTTGGCAGTGATGCCCTTCTCGGGCTGGGGTTCTGGTTCTACTTGTGGCTCGCTGACCGGCTCCGGCGGACGCAAGGGTTGGCCTGCGGGACGGCGGGTGAAAGTACCTCGGGTGGTGCTGTAGGCTGGATCAGGGGGAAGTGTCTGACCAGTGTCCTCAGCAGCACAAGCGGCTGTGATCAGGGCCGCAACGCGATCGAGCCCCAGATAGTGGTAAGCAACATCGCCATCTTTCTCAGTCTGGTAGCCTTCCTGCCCCAAGCTGAGAACAACGCCACTGCGAGTGAATCGTAGGGTGTAGCCTCGCTCCAGTTGATCTAGCAACCTTTGCACTGGCTTTGCCTGAGCTTGGTCCACCAAATGGTAGCGGACAGCCCGCTCCAGGTAAAAGCCTAGCAGCGTGACCAGCTCACGGGTGCGAATCAGGCGGTCAAAGCGGTCAGGAGAGGTATGGTGCGGATCATACAAGCGGCGCAGGGCCTGGAAGCTGTTTTCCCGTTGGTCGGCGATCTCGTCCTTCAAATCCAAGGCTGCTACTAGGGATAACGACTGGCGGAATTTGACCTCGATCAGGTGGAAGGTAACTGTTGCGCTGGCAGGTTCCAGTTCCACCAGAAGCATATCAGTGCGACGCAGCGAGAGCACTTCCTGCAAGAGCTCTGCTTCTTGTCGGGCGGTAGTGAACAAATCCGAGTGACTATCCAGCGGGATCAGGATCATATCTTGCAGTAGTCCAGACTGCTCCAGGAACAGACGGGTCAGGGCCATACCCACCACGCCGTGAGCCACTTGCGGCGACGATAACAGCTTAAGCACCAATCGCCCGGATACAGACCTCAGGGCATTCACCAGTGACCGGGTCTCTGATGCACCGGCTGGTAGTTTCAGCCGATCCAGTACGGGCCTGACGATGTGTTCCATTTCAGCCACGTGCTGAGTTGAGACAATTAGGCGATGGCCGACTTCTCCCAGATACTCTGGCTGGTAGTCGATCAGGTAGACAGGGCAATACTCGTCGTAAGGATTGTCCAAGTACTCCAGGCCAAAGTTGCGATCCACGGTGAATACCCAGTCGGAGACCTGGTGCACCAGGCTGATCAGATTCTTGTCGGTCGGGCCTAGCGGCAGACAGACAGTGGGTACACGATCCACGTGGGCTCCATCACTAGCGATGGCCGCTGCCAGGCAATTGTAGCATTGGTACAGTTGTACCATTGTCTCGTGAACCTGGCCATGTTCGTCCAAGTCTAAGCCAGGCTGGGGGGCAATCTGTCGCTGCCAGGCTATCTTGCCATCACCGCTGGTAAACTGCTCAACGTACTCGTGTAGAAGGCCGTAAAGATGATTAGAGCGAGCATGAGGCGTAGGCTTAGCAGTCTCAACCTGCACCTTGAATGCATCAAACAACATTGTGACGTGAGCTTCGAAGTCATCGGGTGTGTCCAGCAAATCGGCCAGTCGGTGCTTGGAATAGACCATTTTCGGAAATAGTGCGTTCTGGCTGGCAGTGAGGAAGGCATCCAGTTCCTCGCGGCCACTACGCTTCTCTGAAGGAGCCATCAGTTCGTCCAAGGCGGCGCCCAGTTCCTCTCGCCGAAAATCGTCGGAAAACAAATGCAAGAGGTAGCGCAAGTCAGGTCGGCGGTGTTCCAACTCCAGCAGCATCTCAACCAAAATGGCTCCGCTTCCTGGCTGGATGGCATTGAGACGAATCGTAGTAACATAAGGGTGCTGAGCCAGGTAGCGCTGCACCTTGCGCGCCAGGTCGGCGCCAGTGATGGTCGTGAAGCGATCGTCAGCTTCGGGCGAACCGAGCAACGATTTGATCCGCCCCACTTGCGCCCGCGCGTCGCGAGCCTCCAGCGGTACGAAGATGCTCCAAAACGGACCAAAGTTGTCGACGTTGATGAGCAGTTTTCCTTGGGCATCAACCAGGGTGTGTGGCAAGTTAAGACTACTCAAGCGAGGCAGAAAGCTGGCGAAAGTGCTCCAACTGACTTGGTTACCAGATAGAGCCTCTAGATCGTCAAGCCATCGTCGAGTGACACGGGCGTATTGCAGGTTCCAGAGCATCTTGAGCGGGTGAGTGGGTGCCATCAAATAGACATTCTGCCCATCTGCCAAGCGCAGATGTACGTTATCTATGCTGGTGATCTGGCGATTGGCATCCAAGATTTCCTGACGGCCGGGTTCATCGCTTGCCTTGGACAAGCGGGCAAATAACTGATTCAGCAATTCCAGGTAGGCACCAGCATAATGGACGATCTCATCTTCCCACTGGCTGAGGTCGCTGGTTTCAGCCAGGAACTGGATGTCGGGATAGGCAGGCTGATTGAGGATCTTTTGAAAAAGATCTCGACGTATTAGCAGAAACTCGTCCAGCAAATCGTAGTCAATGCCCTCAAAAGGTTGCAGAATCGGCTCGATCTCCGCGGTGGGTGGGCGGCTCAGGTCCAATTCCCAACGTCCAAGTGAGTCGGCATCGGATAGAGTCTCTACCTCGATGCGGCGTAGGATGGTGTTGACTGGCAGCACGTACTGGTTGGCAGCCCCATACTTGATAGTGAACTGGTCTGTGTAGCGCCGGCCAATGCGTCTCTGCGGTGTGACCCAGGACATTTCAACTCGTTTCAGGTCAGCTAGCGTCTTGTCTTGCCCACGCAGGTTGACCTGGGTTCGCAGCATCGCTTCATAGAGTGAGGTGACGGTGTGCTGCTTTTGGGAACGGCTGCTAGTGTCCCACTCTTCCTCATCATCTTCTTCCAGGCCACCCTTGAAGAAGATACTCTCACTCTCGGCGCTGCGGAGCAACATGCCACCAGTCGCCCAGGCGCTTACGCGTAGGTAGTAAAGACCATCTTCCAAATCAAGCTTGTGCAGGTCTTTCAAAGTGGTGCTACGCCTCTTGCCGGTGCTCTTGCCTACTTTGACGGTGCGTGCCTCAGTGACCGGGACGTTGTCCTTCATAATCTCGACGGTGAAGTATGAGAGATCGCTGCAATTGACTGGCGACGGCGTGGTCTCCCAGATCACTTTGAGATTCCTATCACGTTGGACATCAACCAGCGGGTAGCCATCCTCGTTCCTGCGCGTCGTGCCCAAGTCTGTGATGGTAATCTCGTCCACATCACCCGTAATCTCCTCACGAAAGTCCCATTGGTCGAAGGTCAATTCTTTGGCAGAGCTTTCCTCCAGAATGACTGGCAGCCAGCGGGCAGGATCAAAGGCGCCTACCTGATTGAAGAAGTGATACAGGGCTTGAGGCGTACGCCCTTGTTTGAGACCCAAAGATTGGATTTTGGTAAAAAGGGCATTATCAGGTGTGGAGAGTGTCGCGACTGCTTTGGCGTTCCGCAAGAGTCGGGGACGCAATACAGATGGGTCATCCAACAGCGCTGGGTCGGGTACCAGGCGCAGGTGAACTAGTGCCAGACCGATGCCAGGAGGTGAAGCGCCGGTACTCTGCACGGCTAGCAGGTAGCGACAGATGGCGTCCTCATCAATGCAACCCGACTCGCGGATGATTTCTTCAACGATAGGACGAACATCAGCAGGCAAGTCAGTCAGTAGCTGCTTGCGAAGACGTTGGTGAAGGTCGCCAATAGGGAAACGCTCAAAGGTACTGACGTCGAAGGAGTCTTCGGCTGAGGTGCGCAGGTCAGGCGGTAGAAAGACGACAATGACCGCCCCGCCCGTGTTACGACGCTCTACCAGTTTGGTGGAAGTGATGTGCCAGGGTTGGACTGGCGCAAGGCTGAGAATGTAGACCTCACAGTCAGGTCGTGCCATACGCAGCTCCCTGCAGATGGTCTCCATCAAACCAATTGGCAAGTCAGTAACTTGCAGGCAGTGACCTGGTTGGCGAAGGTCGATTATGGCAGTCAAGTCCGACAAGATGATTTGGGCCAGGTGGTTGTTCAGATCTGACTGAGTGATGTGATGTGTCTTATTGCTCATACTGTCACCCTCTGTTCAAAGTGATACCTTGGCCTAATCACTTGAGCGACATACGCATCGCTCAGGTCAGTGTAAAAGCCAATCTCGCGCAGGCGATCCTTGAAGGCCTGAACGTTGAGACGTAATGCCTCCAGATCAGCAATGGAGGGTTCGCGACCGGCAGGCAAACGACTGATGTAGATGCCATAACGTTGCCGCACCCACTCGATGAAGTCATCCACACGGATGCTACGAGTACGAAAGCCTCCTTGTGGCATTGGCTCCAGTACGGCAATCTGCACCAACGTTTCCAACAGCCCACTCCCCAGTGCATAGCGCCGTTTGTTGATCCGTCCATAACCCTGTCGCATCAAGCCGGTCTCATGATTCTTCTGGAAGAGCGAGTCAACTAATTGAGTGTAGTATTTCTTGTGGAATGAGTGACGTAGCAAGTAAACCATCTCCACGTAGGTATCCAATTCGTTCAGCTCCAGACGTCGGATAGCGATCAGCCGCTCATCTGGCTCTCCGGTGTCTGACGCCATAAGGCTGCGGAGGCGGATCCCAAAGAAAGTCTTGAAATCCATCGGGTCTTTGTAGTTCCGCAACGCCAGAATCTGCTCCAAGGACTGTGGCGGGGCAATGCGGCCTCGCTCTACCAGATCGTTGGCAAACTCCTCCAGCTTCTTGAGCACAAGATGCGAACGTACATAAGCGTTCAGTTGCTCTAGGTGAACATTGAATTGCTGGCGAGCCAGCTCAGCCATATGGCCGCGATAGTCTTCACCCATATCCGTGAGGATTTGAACTGGGAAAGCGCAAGCGTCGAACAGGTCTGGGTTCTTTGCCCGCACGGGGCAATCGTGGCCGCGGCAGACAGGGTGGACGGTGGCCTTGGCGACTAGTTCGGGCACAATCTGAAACAGGCGCAATACATAGATGCCCACATGCAACGCCAGCACATTCTTAATATAGCCGATCAGCACCAGGCGAGGCACCACATGCTTGTAAGCCAGCAAGCGGGCAATATCATCTCCCAAGATGCGTGCCTGACCTATGCAGAGAGGCCAGGGAATGTCTGGTTGCTTACGATCGTCAGGATAGTCACGTTCTTTCTGATCCAAGATGCGCATCATCAACAGAGACTCTATGTCTAGGCTCGTTTGACCATCGTACTTATCGCTGTAGTAGTCAGCACCACGGAAGAGAAAGTCGCGCAGTTCTTTCATTACGTTGGGCGCGCCGCAATAGAGTAGGCTGAAGATCTGGTCAGCGACACCATAGATTCTGCAATGCTTTGGGTTGCGAAGTCGGTATGTGTTCAGGTGCATTGGTAACGGTGCGGCTATCTGCTGCTTGTCAGTCTTGCCACGATGGACCAGCGAAAGGAAGTCACTCTCTAACCAGCGATACACAATTGATTCTCGCTCCAGGAAACCCTCGAAATGCAGAGTGTCTTCACGACACACCATTTCCGTCAGGTGGTGAATGGTCACAAACTTACTGCGCCCGCGCGTGAGGGGTTTCCCTTCGTACTTGAGTAGGGGTAACAGATTGGTGAACACCCGGTCCAAGTCTACCAGCTTAGCATCAATAGGGGTGATGGCTGAGAAACGGTAATCCTTATCTTGTCTGGAAAGAGGCATTGTCTGACTCCTTACTCCTGGATGGCGTCTGTCATTACCAGCTTCATATCCGGCGTCTTTCGCACCCGGAAAAAGGTCTGCTCATCCTCGGTTAATAGCACCTCGTCGTAATCGGTGCTGGCCAGGTGGCGTTTGAAAATAAGCAAGTTTATGTACGAACCGCGCAGTTCATTCAGGCTGGGAGTGTATCCCTGTCGGATACGATAGAGCATCTCGTAAAGATCAAGGCTGATCTCCATACAAATACTCTCTACCGGTTCATAATCCAGTTCCAACACTGAGGGGACATGCTCAACATGACGCCCTAGCTCGCCAATGTCTTGTACCCGGCAGCGGAAGCGTTCTTTGTGGAAGCGACGGAAACTCTTGATGGTAACCTTCGACTCTTGAGAAGTGCGCAGGCACAAGTGACCCTGTCCCATACCTGGGTGGTAGATGCCTTCACTCAAGCTGATGGCGTGGATCAGTTCGTTTCGTCTCTTGTCAAGTTCTGCTAGATCAGGATTCTGCATCAAGCCCAGGAACTCCTTGAAACGAGTGTAGGGCAACATACCTAGCCACTCTTCGTCTAGCCGCTCAAAATAGACCTTGCGTCGTAAGGAGGCATGATACAGACGTGAAAGGCTGGATGTAGTTATACCAGTCTGCTGATTCATAGCTACTGGCTGTGGCCCCAGAACCCCGTCGGCACTCTGCAAACCATCGTATTGACCTCGCAGGAGTTGGCGGTCATAGTAGCTACGTGTATCGAAGGGAGGTAGCAAAGAGAGTTCGTCGGGCGGTGTGAAAGCCAGGCGAGCATCTAGTTTGGGGTTAGTCACTCTCCCAGGATCAACCTCGGCCAGCAAGCGCACCAGCCGATCTTGTGAAGCTCGTTCCTCTTGCCCAAAACTAAACGGAGCGTTGTAATAGAAGCGTGCGAGGTATTCTCTTTCCATGGCCGGGTCATTTAGCAGAGCATGGATGCCATCGCAGTCATCAGTCCCAAACAGGATGTAGGTCAGAGCAGAGCGCAGGTCGCGGATAGTGATGTGCAGACGCTGGCGGAAACGGGCAATCTGGAACAACGTCTTCAGGCGGTGGCGAATTTGGGGGCCGTAGTTGAGGTCATTCAGAGAGTCAGCATTGAACTTGGCGTAACAACGATCGGCAATGTTGCAGCCCTGGCACCGTTCCCACAACGTTGGAGAAGTCAGGCGCTCTACCATCTGATCAAAGATAGACGGAACATCATCGCTGTCAGCCACAACAGCTCGCAGGTTCAAGTTGACGATGAGCACCTTCGGGTCAGGATGGTGCCCAAGTTCAAAGAAGTCACGCGCCTGTTGGTAGAAATGGGAGAAGTCGTCTCGGTGACTCTGCAGAAAATCTACCAAGCGTCCCTCATTGATAGCGATGAGATGGACTTGACCAGGTACCTCGATGGGGCCTGGCCCTCCGAAAGCTCGGAAGAAGCGCGCTAGGACTTCATCATTGTTGACCTGACCTTCATCTTGGGAACCGTCGTAATTAGTGAAGAACTGAATGCCTTCGTAAACAAAATGGGATCCATTGCCACTGGGTAGCCGTTCGAAGTGCGTTGTGTCTGCAATGCCCTCAACTTCCTCTTCCAGTTTTTGGATGAAGGCTGTCTTGCCATCACCGGCATTGCCAGTGATGATGACCAGTGGGTATTCCCCGCTGAGAATGGCTGGCTTAAGGACAGTGTCTAGCTGGGTAGGGACATAAGTGACACGAGCGAAGGCGTCCAAGCCGCGTGTCCCAGCATTGGTGTGACGGCTCTGGCTATAGAGGGTCAGCAGATGAGTGAGATAGGGATTGTAGTTGTGCTTTGATTCGTCTTCACTGGGAATTGGAATGCTTGATAGATCGAGAGGCGACAGGCGGAAAGGCTGCCAGACAGGCTCCCAGTTGGCGGCTCCCAGAGCATCTAGCATTTCCTCGGCACTCTGGAAGCGGTTGCCTGGGGCGATGGCAATGGCCTTGAGGATGACCTGGGTCAGACTCTCGCTGAGGGCCTGATTGAACTCTCTAGGGTCATGGGGCTCTGCCAACACTGGGGGTTCAACGTCGTCAAAGGGGTAGTGACGTGTGACCATCTCGTACAGTACCAAGCCGACGCAATAGAGATCACCAGTCCAGTTCCAACCCTCAGTGTGTACCTCGGGCGGCATATACTGTGGCGTGCCTACCTGCGACAAAGCGTAGCTTTCTACCAGCTTGCTGATGTTGAAATCTACGATAACTGTGCCGCGTCCATTGGTTATGATGTTGTTGGGTTTGATGTCTCGGTGCATCACCTGACAGCGGTGCAGGCAAGCCACGGCGTCTAGTAGTTCAGAAGCAATCTGGCGGGCCTTGCTGAGGGAGATGCGGCCTTGGTGAATAAAGTCGGCCAAGGTACTACCCTCAACGTACTCCAGTTTTAGATAATAGGCACGATCGGGCAGTTGACCGATGTCATAGACGCGCGCAATGTGAGGGTGGTTCAATGCTTTGAGAATACGAAACTCCTTGCGCAGTTGACCCAGGACCCCGGTACTCTGTTTGAAGACCTTGAGAGCCACTACGTCACCGCTGAGTGTGTCCAACACCTTATAGACATAGGAAAAGTTGCCAGCGCCTAGTAGTTGCTGGACGACGTAGCGGTTGAGGATCAGATCTTTCTTCTCGTAGATGGTATCGGGCATTGCGTTGCTCCTTTAGGGACAATCTGAAATGGCTCAACCGATGATAGCCAGATCCTCCGCTACTTCCGCTAGGCTGCCGTACCGCTCATCTGGCTCAAAGGCACACATGCGAGCAACCACCTCATCCACATCAGAGGGTAGTTCTGGGTTGATCTGCGTGGGAAGGCAGGGCAATCCTTTTCCGACGAATACCTCTTTGATCTTCTGGTATGGGGGTTGCCCAGCAAGCAACTCGAAGAGAATCACTCCAGCAGCGTACAGGTCTGAGGTGGATCCAGCAGCGCCGGCGTTTTGCCACACCTCAGGGGCAACGTATCGCTGGTCCAACTGGCGACCGACGCGGCTTGCAATGGTGCGCAGGTCATCTCCCTCAACCCGCGCACAGTCAAAGTTCACTAGTTTGACCAGCCCCTGACGCAGAACGATAACATTGTCAGGCCGCAAATCGCGGTGGATGACCCCACGACTATTGGCATAGTGCAATCCCTCGCACATCTGGCGGACGATGTCTATCTTGCAGGCGAAGCCCATCTCAGCACCAGTGTCCAACAGGCCACGCAACGAGTGGCCCTCTACCCACTCCACCGGCAATACTATATGGTTATCCTGCCAAGGAAAAGGAGGATACGCCCGGACGATATTGGGATGACTTGCCAATCGGTGTAGGGCATTGGCATCCCGCAGGATCCACTCCTCTTGTTTGCGGCGAGTCTCCAAACTAGCGTAGATGTCAAAACTGTACACCTTTAGTATGAATCGGTCCCGGGTGCGAATCAATCGGTGTTCGGCCAGTAAGGTCGTGTACAAGTTGTTCTTTCCAATAGTATCCGTCACTCGGTAGTCGCCGATCTCGTGCTGGCGACGCAAGGGACGAAACTGGTTGAAGATCGCTTCGCAGATCAAGTCTGTGCAGTTGGTGATGAACTCAGGCCGAATAGGCAATCGGCGAGGGTTGAGGATGTAGTCTATGGCTTCGTCCAAGTGCAGCACTCGGTCGGCCTGATCGTCGTTCAGGCGCAGCCGCACGCGATTGTCGGTGAGGACAATGAGCGGCTGCACCCAAACCCGCCCCAACAGCGGACTGTGGCGACACAGACGGTCCGCCACGACTTTGGCTTTCTTGTTCGCCAGAGGAATAGGGCTCTTGTAGATGGCGCCCGACTCCAACTCCCACTCCTGGGCATTGCCCCGAATAAGCCCCTGGTAGCCCTTGACCTCGACAGTGTACACAGCGTACTCACCGACGACGATGACATCATACTCATAGGGCAGGCCCGAACGGGCGGGCAATTCCAGATTGTGGAAGACGATGTGCTGATCACCAGGCAAATGCTTTGCCAGGTAGGCGATAGCCTTGCGCTCGCTATCGTTCTCAGGCAATCCGATGGCATGCACAATAGCCATAGCAATCTCCGTTTTGTGAGGTGATCCGGTCAAAAGCGAACATGCTATGTCCGCTCCTCGGACTTCTGCGGCCAGTCGAAAGCCGTTGGGTGGAATCCACTGGTGCCTGGGACCTATCCTGTCTATATTATACAAGAGATTTGATGAAACCGCAATAGAGGATGTAGGGAGCGTTACGGGTTTGGGATAAAACAGTCAACCTAGGACATCTATGATTCGCTCGATTTCAAATGCAATCTGGGGGTTTCATGCGGCCTTTGTGGGCACCGGACAATTATACAAAGTAGCTGTTGTGGCAAATCCGC
>JACKQG010007029.1_pt1 | contig 11558 bp, 11 predicted proteins | sample 8237621 | NCBI WGS metagenome assembly JACKQG01 (sample SAMN15677084, study PRJNA649215) | marine metagenome | biome: marine; feature: Black Sea; material: saline water; isolation source: suspended particulate matter (SPM) from the Black Sea western gyre | collected 2013-06-09/2013-06-10 | depth... | reverse complement strand
AAATGATAAGACCCGGAAAAGATATACGTTCTTAGAGAAACGGCTGAGGAGCATGGAGCAAAGAGCAGGGAAGTAAGAACACCATGAACTCTTGCACCATGCGCTATGCGCTCAGAAACTTAGGTTTCCGGGGGCCCTTGGGAAAGGGATGACGTCCCTGATGTTGGAAAGACCGGTCACAAACTGGATCAGACGTTCGAAACCGAGGCCAAAACCTGAGTGGGGGACCGAACCGAATTTTCTCAGCTCCAGATACCACCAGTAATCCTTCGGATTGAGCCCTGACTCCTTTATCCTGTTGTAAAGAATATCATGGTCATCTTCACGCTGGCTCCCGCCTATGATCTCACCGATCTTGGGCACCAGGACATCCATGGCCTTCACCGTCCTTCCATCCTGGCTCATCTTCATATAAAAGGCCTTGATCTCTTTTGGATAATCGATTAACACAACCGGACCTTCAAAAACTTTTTCGCAGAGGTAACGCTCATGTTCCGACTGCAGGTCGGATCCCCATTCTACCGGATACTCAAACCCCTGCCCCGCCTTCTTGAGGATCTCGACCCCTTCCGTATAAGTAAGAACCTTAAAATCCTGGGATATCAGGTCTTCAAGGGTCTTGATCACCGAATGGTCAATGAATCGATTGAAAAAAACCATATCCTCCTTGCAGCTATCGAGGACCGAGGCAAAAATATATTTCAGAAACTGTACTGCAAGCTCCACATCACCTTCGAGATCACAGAAGGCCATCTCCGGTTCAACCATCCAGAATTCTGCCAGGTGACGCGAAGTGTTTGAATTCTCAGCCCTGAACGTAGGCCCGAACGTGTATACGTCCCCCATTGACAGGGCATAGATCTCTGCTTCGAGTTGGCCGCTGACTGTCAGATTAGCGGGACCACCAAAGAAGTCCTTTGTGAAATCTACCTCTCCATCTTTTTCAGGGGCAAGGTTGAGATCAAAGGTGGTTACCTTGAACATCTCGCCGGCGCCCTCACAGTCGCTCCCTGTAATAATAGGCGTGTGAAGATAGATAAAGCCCCTTTCCTGAAAAAATGTGTGAATGGCATGGGCCATGGCGTTTCTCACCCGGGCCACAGCGCCAAACGTATTGGTCCTGGGTCTTAAGTGTGCAATGGTTCGAAGAAACTCATAAGAGTGTCGTTTCTTTTGAAGGGGATAGATTTCCGGATCCGCCCACCCCAAGACCTCTAAGGCTTCAGCCTTCAATTCCACCTTCTGACCCTTACCAGGGGACGCAGCCAACGTCCCCACCACCATGATTGAGCAGCCGGTCTGCAACTTAAGGACGTCGCTATCGTAATTGCCCAAACTCTGGTCTGCAATGACCTGTACGCCGGAAAGAGATGATCCGTCATTGACCTCGATAAAAGAGAACCCCCCCTTCGAATCCCTGCGCGTCCTTACCCAGCCCATAACCGTGTAGTGGGCGCCGATTTTTTCTTCTGCTAAGATCTCAGCAATCCTCGTCCTTCTCAAAACCAACCTCCAATCATCAATCACCAATCATCAATCCAAATGCCTACCCTTCTTTCTTTTCAAACTCCACCATAAACCCCACCAAGGCCTTCACCGCATCAATCCCTGTGGCATTGTAGATAGATGCCCGGCAACCCCCTATTGACCGATGGCCCTTGAGCCCTTCCAGACCTTGCTTAAGGGCCTCCGCCACAAATTTTTTCTCCAGGTCCTCGTTCAGGAGCCTGAACGTCACATTCATCAGTGAACGGCTCTCCTTGGCCGCAGTCCCCCGGTAAAAATCAGAGCTATCTAAGAAATTATAGATCATCGCCCCTTTCTCACGGTTAATCTTTTCCATTTTTGCCAGACCGCCGATGGTCTCTTCAAGCCATTTGAGGACCAGGTTAATGGTATAGATAACCACGCAGGCCGGTGTGTTGTACATGGAGTTTTTCTCTGCAAAGGTCGTGTATTTCAGCATGGAGGGAATGCCTTTCGGCGTCCTCTCTAACATATCCTTACGAATAATCACCACGGCCGTTCCCGAAGGGCCGATGTTCTTCTGGGCCCCCGCATAAATCAACCCGAACGGCCTGACATCAAAAGGACGGCTCATGATGTCGGAAGACATGTCGCACACAAGGGGCAGGTCACCGGCATCAGGGAATTGGGCCCACTGGGTCCCTTTAATGGTATTGTTGGAAGTAAAGTGGAGATATGCTGCGTCACCATCCACAGTGAACGCGCTTGGGATATATGAAAAGCCCTTGTCCTCAGAAGAAGCGATGACTCGGACATCCTTTCCCAGGATCTCGGCCTCCTTAATCGCCTTGGTTGACCATGTGCCCGTGTTTATATAGTCTACCGGTCTGCCCTCCAAGGATAGGTTCATAGGTATCATACAGAACTGCAGGCTGGCGCCCCCCTGGATAAAAAGAACATGAAAGTCGTCCCCAAGGGCAAGAAGCCTCCCGGTCCTTTCAACGGCCTCGTTGATGACATCATCAAACCATTTTGAACGGTGGCTCACCTCTAAGATAGACATCCCTGAACCTTTGAAATCCAAAAGTTCTGACTGCATTTCTTCCAGCACAGGCAACGGTAATGCGGCAGGACCCGCATTAAAATTGTAAATTCTCTTCCCCATATTCCATTCTCCTCCAATCTTTGTATCAGTTTTCTGTTTTGAAACCATCATTCGCAGGTTGCCGGGGACCGTGGGGGTCCCTTTCCCAGAGGACGTAAATGAGGGGATCATTTCATAGAAACGGCAGCGAGGCCTCAAAATTCGTCACGAGACAGCCCCAGGGAAAGTATCCAATTAAGCGGATATCGCCCCTGCCTGCCCGGAACCTGCATTAAACGTCAAGGGGGCGTTCTATACGCTCCGGACAAGTTTTGTTACGTCCTCAGGGAAAGGGACCCCCACGGTCCCCGGCTTTGTTTCAAGCCGATAACGTATTATCAATCTCCAAGTTTAGCAAGCATAGCTTTGACCATACCGAGAGAGGCTTTGTCTTTTTCAAAAGGGGGGCGGCCATCAAGGTCCGCCTCAATGATCTCACTCCGATATGGCATGAAACCTAAGAATTCAAAATCAGGCATCTCCTTTAAGAGAAACTCCTTGTCCTTTTCCGACCGGATCTTATTCCCCACAAAACTCAGTTTCTTGACACCGATATCTGCGGCCAATTTGCGTATTTGCTGGGCTGTCTCAATACTCCTCCTCCCGGGTTCCACAACGACCACCAGTCTGTCCACGTTCATGGCCGTTCCCCTTCCAAGGTGCTCCAGACCGGCCTCCATATCCAAGACCACCGCTTCGTCTCTGGCCAATACAATATGACCCACAAGCCTCTTAAGAAGGGTGCTTTCAGGGCATATGCACCCAGCACCACCTTTTTTTACACCACCCATGACCATCACTTTTATGCCGTCCACCTCGATAGACAGCTTCCCCGGCAGGTCGCTCACCTTAGGATTCAGCTTAAAAAACGAGCCCATGGTCCCCACCTTGGCCTCGGTCCTTTCCTCGATCAGCTCCTTCATCTGCGAAATCGGGACAATCGCAGCCGTGTTCCTGACCCCGAGGGCCTGAGCCAAATTCGCATCAGGGTCGGCATCTATTGCCAGGACCTTCTTACCCTCATCAGCCAGGGCCCTGATCAGGAAGGCGGCAAAAGTTGTCTTGCCGACACCCCCCTTTCCACTCACGGCAATCTTCATAAATCGCCTCCTTGACAAAAAAATACCCTCACCGGAACAACCTGCTCCCAATGAGGGCACTTACGGCATCCGATCTCAGTGCTTCTCTCTAAACAGCGTCCTTCAGTGCCTTGCCAGGTACAAATTTGGGCACCCTTTTTGCCTTGATCTTGATGGCCTCCCTGGTTTGCGGGTTTACCCCTTTCCTTGCCTTCCTTTTCTCTACCTTGAAGGTCCCGAAACCGATCAATGTAACCTTCTGTTTCTTTTTCAGTGCCGTGGTGATGCTTGAAAAAACACAATCTACTGCTGCCTGGGCCTCCTTTTTGGTACCTACGACTTTGGCCACCTCATTTACTAAATCCCCCTTGTTCATGATGTACCCTCCTTCTTTTGAAATGTTAAAATGGAAAAACGAATCTTCCGATGAATCCCACGTCTGAACATCCAAGAAGCAACACCCTTCTCGGTTCCAATATCATGCCCACGGTGCCCTGCGGGTTTTTCATAATTTCAAAAGAAATTCGATAAATTACATGATGGGGGCCTATCTGTGGTCAAACCAAATCGCACATAGGCCATATCTACGTTACTCCCCCTTGCTAAAGCCATCTGAACCCCTTCTCAATGGGGGAGTCTTTTCGTAATCAGATCCTATCTTTCCACAATACCGAGGAAGATATTTCATATCCCAAGTCTTGTCAAGCATTTATATAAGCTATTTTCATGAATCCATGCCTGTTAGCGTGTAATCTTCCAGCAGCTGTGGATTTTCGGCCTTCTTTCAAAATCGAACGGGAGTGTGACCCTTGAAAGATCTTCAACCCGAAATTCGGTTAAGCCAGCAACGTCCATCTTGAATTTGCGATAGTTATTGGAAAACAGAATGGTTCCATCCTTTTCCAACAACCTGACTGCATGCCGGATCAATTCCACGTGATCTCTTTGCACATCAAGGATCGTTTTCAATTTTTTTGAATTCGAAAAAGTAGGCGGGTCAAGGAAAATAAGATCGTATTTCTGCTTCTCGCTCTTCATCCAGCTCAGACCGTCAGCATACTGAAAAAAATGCCGCTGGTAGCCGAAACCGTTGAGCGCCAGATTCCGCTTTGCCCAGTTCAGGTAGGCATTGGAAGAATCCACCGAGGTTGTCGACTTAGCACCTCCCACTGCCGCACAAACAGTTGCCGTTCCCGTATAAGCAAAGAGGTCCAGAAATCGCTTCCCACCGGCCAGATCCCTGACCATCCTTCGGATGATCCGCTTGTCTAAAAAAAGACCGGTATCTATGTAATCGGTGAAATTTACCAGAAACCTGCAATCGTTCTCATCAACCTCGTGGAAAATTTCATCCGTTCCCTGTCTGCCATACTGGTTTTTACCTTTCTGACGCCGCCGTTCTTTCAGAAAAATGTTTTCTGCTGGGGCCTCAAGTACTTCCGGCAGAACGGTCAGCACATCGTTTATTCGGGCCTCGGCCATCTTCGGGTCAACCGTATCCGGGGCCTTGTATTCCTGGACATGGACCCACTTTCCGTAGATATCGACGGCAACCGCATACTCAGGGATATCCTGATCATAAACTCTGAAGCAGGTGATGTTTTCTTTGTTAAAACGCTTTTTCAGCCTCTGCAGGTTCTTTCGCAAACGATTGGCAAACATCTCGGCTCCCGGCCCCGGCTTTGTTGATCTGCCGGCCGGCACAGACCTGAAGATAGGGTGTTGCGCCTCCACAAACCATTCCGGTTCAATTCTGAAGTTCAAGAGCTTGCATTCAAGCGCCCCGTTGTACAAAGCGTATTTCTTTTCCGCCCTGAGTCCCATACCTTTTCCCAGGTCTGCGTTGCCGGTAAAGAGGCTTGCTCTCCAGCCCTGAAAATGTGCCTTCAGGCGCCTCCCCAGGTTTGCGTACAGAGGTCTCAACTCCCTGATCTCTCCTAATCGCTCCCCATAGGGTGGATTCAGGACCACCAATCCCGGAACCCCTTTCATCTTAGCGTGCGGGACACAAGCGGCAAGTTCCCTCTTTTCAAAATGGATAAAGCCCCTCAACCCGACCCTTTCCAGACTGACAAGGGCGTTCTTAACGGCCTTTGCGTCGGCATCGTACCCTACAATGGGTGGCAGCTTCTTCAGTCCCACTGACCTTTTCGCTTCGGCTTCGTGAACAAGCCTTTCCCAGATTTCAGGCTGATGCCCTTTCCAGTGCAGAAAACCGAAATAGTCCCGCAAAAGAGAAGGGGCGGCATCAGCAGCCATCAAGGCTGCCTCGATCGGCAGGGTCCCGGAGCCTGCCATCGGGTCGATCAGACCCCCTCCCCTTCTCGCGATCTCCGGCCAGCCGGCACGCATCAGAATAGCGGCGGCAAGATTCTCTTTGAGGGGGGCAATCCCGGGCTCTGTCCGGTAGCCCCGTTTGTGCAGACTTTCTCCAGAAAGATCCAGGCTGACGGTCGCTTCATCTCTTAGAAGATAGACATCTATCCGGATATCGGGTCTGGAGAGATCCACAGAAGGTCTTACCCCGAATTGCTCGCGAAACTGGTCGACAATGGCGTCTTTTACCTTCATGGCCCCGTAATGGGTATGGCTGATTCCGGAGCGGAAACACTTGAAATCCACGGCAAGAGTGCCATCAGGATCGAGATGATCACTCCAGCGGATATTCTGGACCCCCCGGTACAGTTCCTCCGGATTCTCGGCCCGAAACCTCGCCATCGGCAAGAGCACCCTGTTTGCGGTTCGCAGCCACAAACAGGCCCGATAGCCTGTTTCCAGATCTCCACTGAAAAAGACGCCCGATCTTGACTGTTTTACCTGCCCGGCACCGAGACCTTCAAGCTCGTTCACCAGAAGGGATTCCACGCCTTTCGGCGCAACAGCAAAAAATGTGATGGGATTGTTCATATCGACCAGAATCAATTTTTAATGGGAGGACAGGATTTCAAAAAGATAGGGTGAAATCTCCGGAGCAGCCCGTATGGTCCAGCATCAAGCATCTCTTAACCTTGGGATGAACGTCATATTTTATTCCCAGGCTCTCCATCCAGCACTCAATCCGGTAAATAACACCGCATTCATATTCATGGATCACGCCGATTCTCCGCATACCCTTGTACGCAAAGCATTCTTTTGACTTAAACTCCCAGTGCAAGACGTTTTCACGCGGGAAACTCATGGTAGCATTCATAAAATCAGGGATGAATAATTCTGATGCTCCGGAAAAGAAATCCTTAAACTCTTTAAAGGTTTCGATATTTCCTTGCTCCATGCCCAGAAACGCCTCAACTCTGCTGACCTCTATGGAGGCCAGTGACCGTATCGCCGCCTTGTTGGTCTTATTCGCCTTTTGAATACCGAATTCTTGAAAGCAATGGTAAAACCACATCCCGTCATGGGTCATCCAGCATTTGTTTAATAATTCAATCAATCTCTTCTTTTCGAGTGGCGCCATCTCGACTCCTCGCTACAAGGCCCCGATCGAAGACAAACCAGACCTCCAAGGATATTCCTATGGCTTTCATTACGAGTTCAAAAAGCGCAAGGGATCTTTCACATTTACTCCCTATCCAATAACTTCTCCTTTGCACTTTCATATTCTTTCTTGGTAATCACTCCCTTTTCGTATGCGGCCTTCAGATCCATCAACTCCTGCCCCAAGGTGGTTGTCGTGGTATGGGATTTAAGCTCAGCACCTCCTCCACCACAACCCGCAAAGCTTGCCCCTAAGATGATCAGAAAAAACAACATACATAACCTGAACATTTTCATATTCCGCTACTCCTTTTTACGTGTCTTTCCTTTTTCCTACTCTGTTCGCCGCCATAAATTTCTCCATTGCCTCATAGGGCTGTGCACCAACCAACTTTTCCGCAAAACTGATCTTTGATGGCGTCATGATTCTTTTCCTCGCTCTGATATTTTCTGTATCATATTGAGGGCATCCTCTCCTGACAATTAACCGAGACCTTTATTACCATAGGGAACTTTTCCAAGCCATGTCAATGATTATAACTCAAGGCTCTGACAATTTTGATTCATTTCTGCGTTAGACAACGAATTTGATCTCTCGACAGATTCTTTGTTGTGTTTATAGCGCTGAAGATTGTATAGAATTATGAAAAGATGATACAGTTATTTCCGGAGAAGCTGTGGAGAAGATAAATATGCTGAAAATCGGCTTTATACAATTTGCCCCGGTCCTTGGAAATGTGGATGCCACCTTGAAAAAGCTCAACCGTCTGATTGACCGGGCCGAGGGAGCGGACGTGATCGTTTTGCCCGAACTCTGTAACTCAGGATATAACTTCAGAGACTTTGATGAGGCCTGGACCTGCTCTGAGGAGATCGAGCAAAGCACTTTCATAGCGTACCTGACCTCAAAATGCAGGGAGCTTGGCTTCTTCATCATATCCGGGTTCAATGAAAGGGCAGGCGATCATCTCTACAACTCTGCCATACTCGTGGGCCCGGAAGGTTATATGGGGAGGTATCGCAAGTGCCATTTGTTCATGAATGAAAAGGACTACTTCAAACCAGGCGATGAAGGGCTCCCGGTCTTTGATACGGGAAAATGCAGAATCGGGATCCTCATCTGTTTTGACTGGATCTTCCCGGAGGTATGGAGGATATTGGCCCTCAAGGGTGCTGACATCATCTGCCATCCCTCGAATCTCGTATTGCCCGGACTGGCCCAGAAAGCGATCCCTGTTCATGCTGTAACCAACAGAATCTTTATTGTCACCGCTAACCGGATCGGCACAGAGGGCGACCTCACGTTTACGGGGCGTTCGGTTATTGCCGATCCAAGAGGAAATGTTCTTGAACAGGGATCAAAGGGCGGAGAAGAGATTGGCATAGCAGACGTCGATCTCCATCTGGCTAAAGAGAAGATGATCACCCCAAGGAATCACCTCTTTAATGACAGGAGGCCGGAAATGTATAGAGACTTGGTCTCGGATTGAGGTCAGTGTGAAATGAGAGATTGAAGGTATCAGGGTAGGTCAAATTTAGGATTTGATGATGGAACAAATGAACCTGAATGATGCAACTGAGACGCTTAGGCAATATAAAGAATATATTTTTCCCTCTGTTATCCCGTTTTACGATGATCATCCCCTGATCGTGGCCCGGGCCAAGAACGGCTATCTCTGGGACGTTCAAGGGAACCGTTACCTTGATTTTTTCGGAGGCGTGCTGACGGTCTCGGTCGGGCACTGTAACGATGAAGTCACCGATCGCACAGTTGAGCAGTTAAAGAAGGTCCAGCATACCTCAACCCTTTATATAAATGAATTGATGGTACGGCTCGCCCGGAAGATAGCCGTCCTGACCCCCGGCCGGCTAAAAAAATGCTTTTTTACCAGCAGCGGCAGCGAGGCCAATGAGACGGCCATCCTGGCCGCCAGGATGTATACCGGGCACACTGATGTAATCACCCTCAGGCACGCCTATGCCGGGCGCACCATGACAGGCATGAGCCTTACCGGTCAGGGTTCGTGGCGATTAGGGGGCGTCTTCGACGGACACATCAAACATGTTCGTAATCCCTATACCTACAGGGCCCCTGCCGGATTGGACGAGGAAAAACTCCTTGATTTATGCGTGCAGGACCTCGAAGAGTCCCTGTCTGCCATTACAAACGGTAAAATCGCTGCTTTTATGGCCGAGTCGATACAGGGAGTGGGGGGCTTTATCGTATTACCAAAGGACTACTTCAAACGGATCCTCCCCATTGTTCGAGAAGCAGAAGGGGTATTCATCTGCGATGAGGTCCAGACCGGCTGGGGCCGCACCGGTACACATTTATGTGGCATTGAACACTGGGGGGTCGAGCCTGATATCATGACCTTCGCCAAGGGGATGGCCAATGGCTCGCCCATCGGATGCACCATCGCCACCCCTGAGATAGCCGATGCAGTAAAGGGCCTTACCTTTGCCACATTCGGCGGCAATCCGGTTACAATGGCCGCGGCGTTAGCAACAATCGAATATATTGAAAAACATAACCTGCCCGAGAATGCTGCTATCCAGGGAGCGCTTCTTCGAAACTATCTGGAGGACCTTAAGAAACAACATGACTTTATCGGAGAGGCGCGGGGGATGGGCCTTATGCAGGCGATCGAGATCGTTGAACCGGGCACAGATAAACGACCTGACGCGACTCGCACCAAAGAGATCATTAACAAGGCCCGCGAGCACGGCTTGCTTATTGGCAAGGGAGGGTTATACGGAAACGTTGTCCGTATTGCACCCCATCTCAATGTCACAGGGAAAGAGATCCATGACGGGTGTGACCGCTTCGCCCGGGCATTGGCAGAGATGGGTTAGGACTGCTCTTCGGGTTGCGGAACCGACTGCCGTATCTGTTTGGTCTGGCTGCGGCGGCGCTTGGATTCCAACCGGCGCCTCCGGGAAGCGAAGGTCGGTTTTGTCCTGTGGCGGGGCTTCGGCGCCGAGGCGGCCTTACGGATCAGACCGATCAGCCTGTCCACTGCATCCCGGCGATTTTGATCCTGTGTACGGAATCGCCGGGCGGTTATGATCAAGACGCCCTCCCGGGTCATCCGTCTTCCGGCCAAAGTAGCGAGACGCCTGCGGACATCGGGGGAAAGCGAGGGGGACCTGCCCGCGTCAAACCGAAGCTGGACAGCAGTGGAAACTTTGTTGACATTCTGCCCTCCCGGTCCCGAGGCCCGGATAAAATCCTCCTGGATCTCGCTTTCATCAATTGCTATGCTATCTGTTATACGAATCATTCTCCGCCATCAGGGCGTCTTTCCAAGATAGGCCTTTTCCACGTCTCTCCATCTCAAAATCTAACGAGCGCCAATAGAAGGGAACCCTTGGGTTAGTTTGATAGCACAGGCTGATCATTTTTGGCAACATGTTAAGATGTGGGTATCAGTTTAGCCTTTTGAAAACGGTCATGATTGGATTGACTTTGTTGTTTTTGTGATTTAATGACATAATTTGAAAGTTTATACTGGAAAATGAGAAAGGGGAAGAGCTTGACACCAGATTCAATCCTGGAAATCGTTGCCTATGGGGCGTGGAATGCCGGCGAGGTGGTGGATAATTCAATTTTTTCAAACAAAGGCATGTTTTTCAAGGGGAACATCCCGGTCACCCATCAAACCATAGAGAAGCGAATCGGCGTAAGAACAAGAGTGGCCGCCCCCGAAGATGAGAGAATCGGCGTGACCGCCTTGAAAGACCTCATTGAGAAATCGGAGATAGACCTTTCCCGGGTCAAGGTAGTCATTGGCGCAACCAATGTGGGTGAAGACAAATATGATCCTGGACCGCTTGTAAGATATCCATTTGAACTGATAGCCAGGGACTGCTCCGACCCCATTGTCCTGGACCTTTACGCAGGATGCCCCGGCTTTAACGTGGCGGTCGAACTCGTTCTCATGCTCTCCCATTCAGGAGCCCTCGGACCGGGGGATTTGTCCGTTATCGTGGGCGCAGAAAACATTCATCGTGCCAAGGTGTTCAGACCTCTTGATACGTCCAATATCCTGTTCGGCGACGATGCCCTTGCCACGGCCCTCGAAACAAAAGTCAGGCTAATCCCTGATAGCAGTTATTCAAAGAGTGATACGGTACGGCTCTCTGCAGGAGAACATTTTATAGATGGAATTGCAAAGGCCATCTTCAGCCTTAACGGATCGGAAGGGATTGACGGGATAATCGTTGACAATCAACTTGGGAAAATTCAGCACAGAATCCCCGCAACCGCCGCAAAGGTCCAGCACCGTCTTGTTGAACTGATCCATCCTGATGCAGCATCAAATGGGATTATGACCCGTTTCAAAGATGCCATTGCATTTTACGATAAAAACGTAAAATCATTTGCGTTTGAT
>JACKQG010007028.1_pt1 | contig 11558 bp, 11 predicted proteins | sample 8237621 | NCBI WGS metagenome assembly JACKQG01 (sample SAMN15677084, study PRJNA649215) | marine metagenome | biome: marine; feature: Black Sea; material: saline water; isolation source: suspended particulate matter (SPM) from the Black Sea western gyre | collected 2013-06-09/2013-06-10 | depth... | reverse complement strand
TTTAATACCTTCAAGTTGTTCCTCTGCCTCCCGCTTTGCTTGCCTAGAATCCACCCCATGCCGAGGATCTTCTTCAATTTGTTCAAGGTCCATCGCCATAACGAGCGCGACAAAATCTGCGTCAATTGTAGGCTCTCCTGCTGCTGCAGCAACATTGTCAAGTGCTTTTAATTCTTCAATAATGCGCCGAGTTACTTCCTTGACATCTTCCTGTGGCCCAAACATCAATAAGGACTCCCGCGTTTCAAGTCGCCGCTTCTCTATGGATTCTTCCAGTTCGTCAATTTTCCCGTGAAGTGTAATCGTTGCTTGATCATTAGGTACTGGTGGCTCGGGCGGCGAAAATTCGTCGAGTTGGACTTTTGAACCACGCTTGATAATTTTGCAGAACCAACCAGAAATCTTGTACGCCTCGCGCAATCTACGCATCGCCGTTGGCACGGGTGTTGGGCTTCCGTGGACCGCGGCATTTCCATCACGCCTTATTGCGTGCATTGAATCCGCTTGCCTTCTTGGGACTATACCACTTCGTTCAAGTGCTCCTAGCATCGCTCCTAAATCCTGCGAAATATCGCCGCGCATTTGCAAATTGGTTAGTTTCTTTGCCATCGTCTCAACCATTAATCGCAATTTAAACATACATGAATCTGGATCAGTATGTACATACTTTTCCGCTTGTTTTGCAAGTTGTGCGACACGTTTGTCAAATCGTTCCAAAAATTGGAAATTTGTTTCATTCTTACTCACGCCGGCGCTCCGTGTGGTCTAAGCATAGATGCAATTACGCGCGCGTTCACACAACACCGCTGAAAATCAGCAGGCGAAACTTCTATAGCAGAGGCAAGCATGGAAGCCCATCGAACTTCAAGAGGTCTCATCTTGCGGTCAGCGTATGAAATCATCATGACACCAGTTAATATTTTCTCTGCCATTTCCCTTGGTAGTTGCCGCACACCAGAAAGACAATCAATCAACGTTTTGTTTTCGATATGTTCAACATCTTTTGCATCTCTACAAACACTTTCGTCAAAACCGAGAATTGCCTGTGCATATAAACCCGTCGCTGCTTCTTGGACTGCTGGCATTTCTTCCCCTGCAACTGCCATTGCCCTTGCAGATAAAAACCAAAGGGTTGCAAGTTGAATTTGTTCTATTTCGGGCATCGGTAACACACAATTGTAATCGATTGATTACTTCTGTTCTTTGTCTAAAAAAGAGGGAAAATCAACGGAAACTGTTCTTGATGCCATCGCCTGAGCGGTCAACCGCTCCACTACCTCTGGATTGACCCTTGCAAGATTAGTCGTCTCGCTCGGATCCTCACTGAGATTAAAGAGTTTTACTGCAATACCATCCTTCTCTTTAAAACGCATTAATTTCCAATCGCCCTTGCGATAGGCTTGCACCCTCCCATGTTCCCAGTACAAGCCTCGCTCTTGCAAACTGCCGCCAGCAAAAAGAGGAAAGAGCGATACACCGTTGGTTTCTTTGCATTCTGCTCCAGCTACCATTGCGAGGGTTGGATACCAATCCCAGAATGCAGATGGCGTAGAACTTTCTGTGCTTGGTTGTATATGGTTTGGCCACCGTACAACTGTTGGCACTTTTATACCGCCTTCAAATAATTGTGCCTTTCGGCCTCGAAGTCCACCGCTACTCTTAAAGAATTCCATATCAACACCACCAATCCAAGATGGCCCATTGTCCGAAGTCACAATTACTATGGTGTTCTCCGCAATGCCATTACGCTTAAGGGCATCGAGAATTGTCCCAACTTCAGTATCAAAACGAGTAATCATCGCGGCGTAAGCTGCACGTGGTCTTTTGTGTGGCAAATACCCTTTGTCTCCAAGGTAAGGTTTCTCGTCCCACCCAAGTGGATAAAGATCAAGTTCTTTATCTGGAATTTGCAATGCTAGATGCGGAATTATACTTGCAAAATAAAGAAAAAATGGCTCTGTTGCATGTGCATCAATAAACTGCACCGTTTCCTCTAAAATTTTATCAGGAGCGTACGTCTTGGCACTGTACTTTTCAAATGAGCTAGCTTCGTCAAATTTTTGATGTGCGCTAAACCAAGCTTCGTTTCCATTAAGCATATCTTTTTCTTTATTATTCCAAAGGTGCGTTGGATAATAGTTGTGCGCAACGCGCTGGCAAAGATATCCATAGAAGGTATCGAAACCTTGATCGTTTGGAAGTCCGCTTGTTTCTGGGCCACCCAATCCCCACTTTCCAAACGCACCAGTTGCATAGCCATTGGATTGCAACGTTTCGCTTATTGTCGGTGCGGATGTGGGCAAAGGAAATTGCCCCTCGGGTTCGTCTGGTCCCCAGCCACCTAACTCTCTGTTATTACGAATAATCGCTTGACCTATATGTTTCCCAGTAAGCAGCGCACATCTCGAAGATGCGCAAACAGGGCTCCCAGAATAATGTTCCGTGAGTTTCAATCCTTCGCGAGCAAGTTGATCGATATTTGGAGTTTGTATGAATTCTTGCCCAAAACATCCAACCTCACCGTAGCCCAAGTCATCTGCGAGAATAAACACAATGTTTGGCTTTTTGGGCGCTTTTGATAGCTGGAGGGTAGATTTCGCAACTACAGATGCACTCAGCATTAAGATGGTGATAATTTGGGTAATGCGATTCATGCAAGAATCATAGGGAATATAAGGCAAAAAAAAAGATTTTTAAAGAAAATCGTTGGTTTTTCCTTGGATGCCATGCTCTGTCGTATAAAGTACGAGTTGAAAAGGTGCCAGAGACACCTTTCACGAAGAGAAAATAGTGTTTGGATAACACGTAAAAGAAAAGAGAGAGAAGAGATGAAAAAATTAGTACTAACAGGATTGTTTGTAGCAATTGCAGCAGGAACTGTTTCCGCTGACATTCTGTACTCCCAAAGTTTCGAAGATGAATCTTGGTTGGGCGGAAAATACTACGACACCGGTGATGCCGCTGTAAATCATGCGCTCGTTAATAACGCTGGAGAAGCTGCAGTAAACGTCCCTGGCTTAAGTGCTTGGTACACTGCATATGACCCACCTAGCGTTGGTCTTACAGATGGCGACTACGTAGGTGTTACAAACTACACAGGTAACGTTGGTGCTTTCTACGATGGCAACCAAGGTTACCAAATGTCTGACACTGACGGCGTTATGTCCCTCATCAGCGAGGAATTCGCAGGCGCAACGAATGTTTCACTTGCAATCTTTATCGCAGATACTGGATACGAAGTTTGGGATTTTGTGACAATCGCCATGGGCGGTATTGATCTCTTCCTTACTGTTGGCGATGACCTTGAACTTATTGCAGGTACATGGATTGAAATTAACGCAACTGTTTTTGGCGGTGCTTTAGATATTTCATTCTCAGGCAACTCTGGTTCTGAAGCATTATACATCGATGCAATCCTCATAGAAGGTAGTGAAATTCCAGCTCCTGGTGCTCTTGCCCTTCTTGGTTTAGCAGGTATTGCTACAAGGCGCCGTCGACGTTAATCGACAACCCGTTATCCAAAATTACAAAAACACCCCCAAGCGGGGGTGTTTTTTTTGTTGTTATATTTGTTCAAAGTTACGGGCACACACCCCAGGCTCCAATGAGGGAAAGAAGGTCGTTAATATCAACCACTCCATCTCCATTTACGTCTTCTGCGCAGTCTGTAGGGCAATCTGTAGTACCGCATGTTTCTGAAGTTCCATAAAACACACCACCCGCTTCGCCACATGAATGCTCTGTCGCATGGACACAATTGGATTGAACGCAACAAGCACCTGTTGTTGTTCCACCACCACCTTCGCAAACTACTGTTGCACATGATGAACCACTTCCGTTCCACAAACCACCGCCGTCAGCACAATCTATTTCTTCCATGAGCCAACAAGCTGAACCACCACAACAAGCACCTGGACCATCGCTTAGCGTGCAATCAACAATGTCACCAATGATGATTGGCGCATCTCCGTAAAATGTGTCTAGAATTCCACAAAGCATATTGCTGCAGATTGTAGGGTTCTCTAAGGTGACGCTGCTATTTGCTATATTTAAAATTGCTCCCCCACCAATAGTGTCGCAATCAGTGTCTGCAACATTCGAATCAAAAGTACATGTATCAAAATAAACTGTGCTATTCGATCGCACACTTGCAGCACCACCTACATCTGAAACCGAGTTGTCAGTAAAAACAGAATTAGTAATAGTTGCATCCCCACTTATATAACTAAACCAAGCACCACCAGTTGATGCAGTATTTAAGTCGAAGTTACAATTCGATACAACAATGTCACTATTTTTATCATAAACTCCACCACCATTAGAAGAAGCTATGTTGCCTTGAATGGTTACGTCGGAGATGAACAATTCAAAGATACCGTCTTTTGCATACAACGCCCCGCCAGAATTTGCAGAATTATCTAACAAACTACCTCCAGAGATGGAGCCAAAACTAAATTTTAAGTAGATCCCGCCGCCAGCACTATTTGCAATGTTTGATGTAATAGTTGTATTGGTGAGTTGAATGCTGCCGGTATCTACATAAATCCCACCTCCAGAAAGAGACGCTTGATTTGATGTAATCAAACAATTTTGAATAACTGGAAACGAGTTTACAATTAAAACTCCACCACCATAATAATTTGAACCACCTTGAATTGTAAAACCATCTAATACAGAAGATGATTGCTCTCCATTTGCAAACGTTACAACTGTTCCTGATGATGAACCATCAATAATCGTGTCAGTAGATCCACTCACACTTTCGACAGTAAGTGCTTTCCCTAAAAAATCAATTCTCTCAGAATAGGTCCCTGCTTCAACGAGGATTGTGTCACCATTTTGGGCAGCATCGATTGCAGTTTGAATCGTCGAGTAATCAGTTGGAACATTAATTGTGGCAGCAGAACCTACGGTTGAGCAGACCAAAGTTACAAAGATAGATAAAGTAAATGAACGCATACGATTCTCCTCAACTAAGAAATGGGACTAAAAATGGTCAAACTTTGACCAATCCTACTATAGGTCTGATTTGGGGCACAATCAAGGAAATATTAAAATGTTGCGCACAGTTTTGACTCCGATAACCCCCCAGATTACGCAGTTTATCAACGAGAAACGCTTTGTTCTGTTACTATCGCAATGAAGGGCAAGGAACGCCCTCTTTCATCCCCAAAGCAAGAAAGGATTCTGCAACAAGATGGATGTATTCAAAATTCAAGGTGGGCAACGACTAACTGGGACTATTTCTGTAGATGGCTCAAAAAACGCTGCGCTTCCCCTGCTCGCTGCATCGCTTCTCACAAGTGAACCGATCCACTTTAAGTGTATGCCAAATCTTTCGGACATCACAAACATGTCCAAACTTCTTGCAGAACTTGGATGTCAAGTCAAAGCATCTGAAAAAGACATTACATTACAAGTTACTGATGAAACTATTTCTCATGCGCGGTACGACATTGTCAGAACAATGCGAGCAAGTGTGTGCGTTCTTGGACCACTGCTTGCGCGCAGAGGTGAGGTACGCGTTTCAATGCCCGGTGGGTGCGCCTTTGGTGATCGCCCAATCGATTTGCATCTCCGCGGACTTGAAGCGCTTGGTGCAAAAATAGAACTTGATGGCGGAGACATCATCGCAACAGCAGATCGCTTGATAGGTGCAACGATATTTTTAGGGGGACCGTTTGGTTCAACAGTGTTGGGCACGGCGAATGTAATGAGCGCAGCAACGCTTGCCAAAGGTAGAACGATCATCGAATCTGCCGCATGCGAACCTGAAATTGCTGACCTTGCGTTATTACTCAACAACATGGGAGCAAAAATATCCGGCGCGGGAACACCTCGGATCATTATTGATGGAGTTGATCAACTCGGTGGCGCGACGCACACTGTCATGCCTGATCGCATTGTTGCAGGAACGTGGGCGATTGCTGCTGCAATGACAAACGGTGATGTAAAAATCGATCGTTTTCCGCTCGATCATTTGCTTGCAGTAACAAACATTCTTTCAACCGTTGGGGTACACATCAATCAAACAGATGCATCTCAAGATCCAAAATCATGCACAGTGCAGGTCCTCAGTAACAGGCATTTGAAACCCGTCATGTTCACGACGCAGCCGTACCCCGGTTTCCCAACAGATTTGCAAGCGCAGATGATGGCATTGCTTTGTTTATCACGGGGCAATAGCATCATCACTGAGAAAATTTATCCTGAGCGTTTCATGCACGTTCCTGAATTGAGCAGGATGGGTGCAAAACTCGTTCGGCAAGGTGCAACCGTTATCGTTCAGGGCGTGGATCATCTCGTTGGCGCGCCAGTTATGGCGAGCGACCTTCGCGCTTCAGCAAGTTTGGTTCTTGCAGGACTTGCTGCAGAAGGTGAAACAACGATTAGCCGTGTATACCATCTCGATCGTGGGTACGCAGCGATGGAAGAAACGCTCGCTTCCCTTGGTGCAAACATCCAACGCATCGATGGCTCTACTGTTGTTGACGGTTTACCGCTTGTCGAAACTGTTTCGTCGCAAAAAGTCGTACAAAACAACAGCTGATGCAACTGAAACATTAATCGAGGGAACGCATTTTGACATTGGAATTTCCGCGATGTGATCGCACAGATTCATTGTTACTCGAGACAACCCAGATTTTTCTTCGCCCATTACAAATGCCGTTCGTTCGTGAATCGGAACATCCCAAAGTGGCATTGATTGCGCACCCGTTTCACATCCAACAATTGTAACGTTCAGTTCTGTTTTAAGCCGTCGCAGGGTTGTAGGCCAATCATCGGCAATTGCCCAAGGAATAGAAAGGGTATGCCCCATTGAAACTCGAATTGCTTTTCGATACAAAGGGTCGCAACATTGGTGATCAAACAACAGTGCATCAACACCAAATGCTGCTGCATTTCTAAACAAGGAACCCATGTTGTCAACATTTGTAATGCGCTCGGCAAGCAAGAGTGTAACTTTTTCTTTGTTGCGCAATTTCTCAAACAACTGATCTACAGAATTGTCGTGCGGGGCTGGTCGGTGCACTGCTGCAAGCGCACCGCGATGAATGTGAAATCCAACAATCTCGGTCATGAGATTAACATCTGCAACAAACACCTGCGCTTTGCATGATTCTAAAGGTTCAGAGAGTTGCTCAAACTTCTTAGGAGATAGAAAAACGGAATGTAGATCCCAATTGGTCTGGAGTAAACGCCGGACAACCATCTCCGACTCAACCATAAAAAGGTGTTTTCGACCTCGCAAATCAGCGTCTGTCACGTTGCGATACGCATCCACGCGTGGATCTGCAAAACTGCTCACGATGTGCGGAACAATCACGGCAATGTTCTGTCTGGGAAATCAATATGCATTCGTTCTAACAGTGCTTCGCGAGCAGATTGAAACGCTGCTTCACTTTCAAGCAAAGATGCAGAGAGTGATGCCGCTTCAGTTGTATCGATTGGAGCATTCTTTGCATCCACCAGTGATCGTAAGTCTGCTGCGGATTCTCTTAACTCGGAGAGTGCTGAGAGAAGTTGCCACGAAGCGTCATTAAGTTGTTCGTATGCAATCTCGCGATCAGTAGGTCTGTACAAAAGGCGCCAAGGGCTAGCAGAAATATCGTCAACAGCAGATTTTGCTCTTGCGGTAAATTGATCAACATTCGACAGAATAGAAGACACCTTGTTTGACCATGCTGGCGATGACTCTTGTAATGACTGTGTCATCGCAGCGAGAGACTTTGAAGAAGATTCGAGCGAGACCATAGATCGTTCAACCTTAGGAAGAATAGTTGTACGAACCTCTCCAATCATTTCTTGAATATCATGCAACGTCGAATCGATTTTCATTGGTAAATCTTTTGCAGAAGCGAATAATCCAGATAATGATGTTTCCCAAGAAGGCCATACTGTTTGCAAGTTCGTAGATAGTTCCTGAATCGATTGCAACCCATTTTTTGCTGATGCGATCGCTTGAGAAATCTGATCTGCTTCTTCGTCTCCAAGAATCATGCGAAGGGCATCGCCATCTTTGGTAAGCGCACTACTTATTTTTCGAAGTGCTGCAAGGGTATGTCGAATATCTTCATCAGCTTCAATACCAAGAAATTGCCCAACCATACTTGTAGATGATCCCGCTAACACCGTTTCACTTGTTGCTAGGTTGCCGCTGCCTACATCGTTGATCGACAGCCATGCCTTCGAACCGAGTAGGCCTGAATGAACTTCCAAATGAAGATTTGTATACAACTCGATGTCTGTGTTAATGTCAAAGTACACATCAATATTCGAAATTGGCGCATCTTTTTCAATCGACGGCGAAACAGACGTGACCGTACCAATTCCCAGACCACCAAGTCGTACTTTTGATCCTGACGCTAGTGTACTCACACCCTCTTCAACTGAAAACAAGGCGTGGTACCGAGTTGTTCTCACAGTAATTGTTTCCCATAGATTCGTGAGTATTGAAATAACAACCAATCCAAGGATCAAAGACAGGAGCACAAATACGCCTGCTTTCACATTATTTCGCTGTTTATCTCTTAGTTGTGACATTCAAATACGAGCTCCCTATTACTCTTTCGAAGATTGTACCGAAGGACCATGAGCGAGGCGTGGTGCGGAAATGCCAAGCAGATCCTCTGCGTAACTTGATGCTTCTTTTCTCGCTGTCAGCGGACCTTCTGCATCACCTCGAAGAAATTGACGTATCAATTGCTTTTGTGTATCAAGTTCATCAATTCGTTCAAGTGGCCAATCTCGAATTTCCTCAAATGCTTCTCGAGTATCAACCATAATCATTTTGCCCTTGTCGAGCATCGCCATTCGATCTGCAATGACAAATGCTGAATCCATTTCATGCGTAACGACAACACTGGTCACCCCAGCCTTTTTTGCCAAATCTAAAATCAACTGATCAATCGTAGCGCTTGTCACTGGATCTAAGCCTGCAGAAGGTTCATCGTAAAACAACAATTTAGGGTCAAGCGCAAGTGCTCGTGCTAAGCCAGCGCGTTTCTTCATACCGCCAGAAATCTCTGAAGGGTTTTTATCCGCTGCTTCACGTAAGCCAACTTGTTCTAGTTTAATTTTAACTATGAAAGAGATAATGTCTGGATCAAGATCAGTATGTTCTCGCAATGAAAGCGCGACGTTTTCCGCAACACTCATTGAATTAAACAATGCGCCGGATTGAAAGAGTATTCCAAACTGCCGGCGAATTTTATTCATGCCGTGTTCATCAAGTGTGCCGAGGTCTTCGCCAAATATTTTTACATGTCCACTGTCTGGAATGTACGTGCCAATGAGGTGGCGAAGAATTGTGGATTTGCCAGAGCCCGAACCACCCATGATGATCAATACTTCGCCTTCGTAGACATCGAGATTCACACCATCAAGCACTATCTGATCGCCAAACTTGCAAACCAAATCGCGTACTTCAATGATGCTCTCTTTACTCATTTTCACCATCCATTACTACATGAGGTGGATAGGTAAGATCCCCACGAATTTCATCATGAATACAAATCCACGCAAATTTGTTAGTAAATTGACGGCCTTCATCAACTTTATCAAACAATACAAACTTAGCAGTTGCAGAGATTTCCGGTGCATCCGTAAAATGCAATTCATACTTCAAATTTGCTTGGAGAGGCATCATGAAAAAAGCGAGTTCCTCACCCTCAACTTGCGTAGATTCAACTTGCTTGCCTGAAATTAAGTTGCCATATCGTGAATGAAGCGTTGCGATAAACTCCGTTGCCTCAGTTTGATTTTGATTTGTAAAGTAAGAAAGGAAATCTAACTTATTTGACTCGCCTTCAATGATTGCGTTCACTGCGCCATGTTGCATTTGACCTCGGACATTTATGTTCCACCACAACATGCCACCACCCCAAAGTCCTGTCACCAAACTTCCAATAAAAATTGCTGCCCATGCAAGACGAATGCCCCGCGTTCCTGGTCGGGCTTTAATATCGACAAGTGCACGCACTCCTAACAATACACCTGCAATTGTAAAAAATGGGCACATCCCAATTGAGCAAACAATTGCAACGAAGGACCAAGGATTCAATGGTTCTGATTTATTCTTCATTTGCTGGGATTGCAGTTCCGCACTGCGATGCAAGCGGGAATGCCAAATCACCCTTTTCTGAATCATGGATGAGCAAGCATTGAATTTTTACATCAAGCCAAGTCTCTTCACTCTGCCCAATAACAATGACTACTGTAGATGGAACCGTCTTTGTTTCAAAGACAAGTTGCAATGGGATTTCAGCTTGTTGATTTGATGATTCCCTGCCCTGCATCGCGGCCATATCTATGACTGCTTCATCGAACGTGCCGTATCTTGAGGCGAGCTCAGAGATAAATGCAGACACTTCTGCATCATTTGCTGCAACAGCACCAAGTGAAAACTCTGACCGGAAACCTTCTAGATCACCGTGAACTCCTGATTCGATCGCAGTTGTTACTAATTTTGGAGTCTGCTCTAGAATTTTAAACGCAGCGTTTGCAGCAATAACAATAAAGAGCGTAGTAAGCGTGGTAGTCACGACACCGATAACGATACCCGACCAAGCAAGCCCTCGACCAGTCATTTGTGATCCACGAATTCGGAATAACGCAACGATGCCAAGAATGACACCTACAAGCGTCACCAGTGGACAACAAATTATGAGTGAGCAGATGAGCGAAGCAGTTGCTACCCCACTTCTCTTTTTTTCTAGTGTTGTTTGTTGCTCACCAAGATCTATTATTTGCTCGCTCATGTTTGCTTTGCCTCTTCTTTCTGTGTTCGATCTTTTTCAACAACTTCTTTTGGGATGCTTAAAAATTCTGCCATGTAATCTTCGTACACTTGCTGATCTTCTTCGCGGGAAAAATCTAATCGCAATTCATTGATAACTTTAGTCCCCTGCGCAATCCAGCCTTCCCACGCATCAGAGAGGATATGTTCTGCGATCCATTCACCGAGTGGTCCTGGAAGTGGTGCTTTCGACAGTGGCTTGCCCCCTTCTGATTTCGGTGATGTGCCGGAATCCATCTCTGGGATAGGAAGTCCAGCTGCTTTAAGGATCGCTGCGATGCCATCCTTCACCCGCATTTCGCCCCTGCTTGTGGCTTGCATAAAACCCTTTCGAAGCAACGTCTCCGCTTCAACCGCCCGACCTGATTGCATCAGGGCTGAACCTCCAAGTTCCATCGCACGGGTCATATCTGGGTTGAGTTCTACGCAAGTTTGAAAACTGACTGCTGCTTGCGCAAATTTCTCTGCATCGAGATATGCCGAGCCCAGACTGAAATGTGCCATATCGTTGCTCGGGTCGGCAGTAGCCATATTTTCAAATCGTTCAATTCGATCGGTGATATCACTCATGCGGGCATTGTACCTCGGTCTTGATGTGAAGCACAATGAAAGCATGGACAGGAAACTCACCCCCTGAATAAACTCACCCCCGGTGAGTTTATTGATATTCAGTGTTCATTTCCCTTTAATTCACCCCCGGTGAGTTTATTAGTCCAAAACGACACGATTAATTCACCCTCGGTTAATTAATCCCAAGGGT
>JACKQG010007027.1_pt1 | contig 11563 bp, 10 predicted proteins | sample 8237621 | NCBI WGS metagenome assembly JACKQG01 (sample SAMN15677084, study PRJNA649215) | marine metagenome | biome: marine; feature: Black Sea; material: saline water; isolation source: suspended particulate matter (SPM) from the Black Sea western gyre | collected 2013-06-09/2013-06-10 | depth... | reverse complement strand
TCAATCACGGCCTCTGGTGTACATTCTCGGCGATTGATGAGCATGCCCTGCAAAGCGACGGTGGCCGACTCAATCGTCAGGGGCTGTCTTTCTGACATAGCCTCGGCCACGACTCGGTTCAAAGCCCCCTCTAGCTCTCGAACGTTGCTCATGAACTTGTGGGCAATATGTTCGATGACCTGATCAGGCACAGGTATGGGCAGGGATTCCCGTTTGAATTGCAAGATGGCGATGCGAGTTTCCAGATCTGGTGGTTGGATGTCGGCTATAAGCCCCCCCTCGAAACGAGAGCATAAGCGATCCTCCAGGGTGACGATAGCTTTGGGAGGGCGATCACTGGAGATGACGATTTGCTTGTTGGCAGCATGGAGGGCGTTAAAAGTATGAAAGAACTCCTCTTGGGTGCTCTCCTTGCCAGCGATGAAGTGAATGTCATCCAGTAGCAGCACATCTATGGTGCGGTACTTATTCCTGAAATCTTCGGTGCTGCGGTTGCGGATGGAGCTGATGAGTTCGTTGGTGAACTTTTCGGAGGTGGCGTAGAGCACTCGATGGCCTTGGTCTCGGCAGGCGTGGCCCAGGGCGTGCATAAGGTGGGTCTTGCCTAACCCTGCGCCCCCGTAGAGGAAGAGGGGGTTGTAGGCCTCGGCTGGATTCTCAGCCACTGCCAGAGCGGCGGCGTGAGCCAGGCGGTTGCTGGAGCCGATGACAAAGGTGGAGAAGGTATATCTTGGATTAAGCATCATTGACGAGGGATTCTTGGAGGTAGTTGTTTCAGGCTGGGGAACTGATGATTGCAACAAGGGCAGTGGGTCATTCTCGCTAAGGGTCTTGACGTCGAGGACGAATCTCACCTCTACAGTGCGATCCACAATGCTCGTCAGGGTGCGCTTGATAATGGACATCAGGCGGTTCTCGAGCCAATCTTTGGCATAGGCATTGTGCGTCCCGATAATGAGAGTACCATCTTCGTAGGAGATGGCTCTGGTGTTCTTGAGCCAGGTATCGAAGGTGGGCCTGGTCATTTGCAGTTGTAATTCGCCTAATGCTGTCCGCCAGATCTGATCGGCGTTCATGCCGTCTCGCGCTGCCCTTTCGCTCATTATGATTGGTTGACTAAGCCACCCATGGCTGGATTCGGCCTGGGATTATCTCGAAAATAATGTCTCGCCAGGGATTGGGTAGATGCCTAACGATGTTTAGAGCATCCTTGCTCGAACGTCTGGAGTTTTCACAGAGGTATCGCAGAGCTTGAGAGGTGCTTATGGTGCAACTTAGAACATGGGGTGTCAGGTGGAAGCCAGGTTCATACAGAGTTTTTAAATGGGGACAAATCAAGTGCAAGTATTTTACTAGAATTCTCTTTTTTTGGCAATGGATTTTAGACCAGTAATCTTAAAGTCTAGAATGTTTTAAGAATATTTATGTCCAAGTGATCGGGTGTAGGAAGTTTGCTTCTATGACGATAATCGTGTAAAATATCTTCGGGGGAAAGGGGTGCTCATTATGGCTACGATGGGAGGCAAGCATGGGGATCCTCAAGGTATCGGCGCGATCAAGGTCTACAGCAGTGGCGGGAGCCATTGCTGGGGTGGTTCGAGAAAGCGGACGAGCTGAGGCTCAAGCGATCGGGGCGGGAGCGGTGAACCAGGCTGTCAAAGCGGTGGCCATAGCCAGGGGGTATCTTGCTCTCGATGGGATAGACGTGATCTGTATTCCCGTTTTCACCGAGGTGGAAATCGAGGGCCAGGAGCGCACGGCGATGAAGTTGATCGTGGAGCCCCGATGATCAGCCGGGTTGATCTGCACTTACACAGCACTGCCTCCGATGGCCAATTCTCTCCTTCGGAATTGGTGGCCATGGCGCTGGGGCGCAATCTCTTGTCTATTGCCATCACCGATCATGACACGACGGCGGGCATTGACGAAGCCTTGGAGGCAGCCAGAGGCACGGAGCTTGAAGTCATTCCTGGGGTGGAGATTAGCTGCGACGTTCCCCACGAGGAGGTGCACCTGCTGGGGTACTATCTCGACCATCACCGCCCGGCTTTTCAGGGGAAGCTGCGTGCCATGCGAGATGCCCGTCTCCACCGGGCCAAGGGAATGTTGGCCAAGCTGGCCGCTCTAGGATTCCCATTGCCATGGGAGGTAGTGACTGAGTTGGTGGGCGACGGCTCCGTCGGGCGGCCCCACATTGCCCAGGCCATGGTCAAGGTGGGATACGTGGCTTCCACCGACGAGGCTTTTAACCTTTACATCGGGCGCAATGGCCCCGCCTATGTGGAGCGCTACAAGCTTAGCCCTTCAGATGCTGTGCCTTTGATCAAAGAGGCCCAGGGGTTGCCTGTGTTGGCCCACCCCCTCAAAGTAACGCACTTCCTGCCTGCTTTGATAGAACGGGGATTGGTTGGCCTGGAGGTGTACTACAACGGCTATTCGCCCGAGGAGATACAGGAGTTGGCTGCTCTGGCTCGCAAATTCGATCTGATACTTACGGGGGGGAGCGATTTCCACGGCCCGGACGTGCTGGACACTGTTGAAATGGGAGGCGTATGGGTACCTGTGGAGTCGGTGGAACGTCTGCGGGCTCTGGCAAAGACAAGGGCCTAACTTTGGTCGCCGCGTCGTTTCCCTCTGGCAGCTTTGCCTTTACCTTTTATATCTTTAGCCGGGATCTCGACGGTCGCTTCGCTCTCTAGTTTCACGTTGACTGTTTCTTTGAGGACATTGACACCGGTTACTTTGCCTTGGCCATAGGGGGTGTTCACCTTTGCCCCAATCCGGGGCAGCTTCTTTTTGGCTTCAGCGTAATACTCGTTTTCGTAGGTCAGACAGCAGAGCAACCGCCCACACAGCCCTGATATCTCCGTCGGGTTGAGAGGCAGATCCTGCTGTTTTGCCATTTTAATGGAGACGGGGTTGAATTCGCTGAGGAAAGAAATACAACACAGGGGACGCCCGCAACGACCCAGGCCGCCTATCAGCTTGGCCTCATCGCGCACCCCGACCTGTTTCAACTCGATCTTTGCCTTGAAGGTCTTGGCCAGGTCTCGTACCAAATCTCTGAAGTCTACTCGATTCTCGGCTACGAAGTAGAAAACCAGAAGGCTGCCATCGAAGTTGTATTCAGCCTTGATTATTTTCATAGGCAGACCGTACTCCGCCACCTTTTCCTGGCCCACTTCCAGGGTCTTGGACTCAAGGCAGCGATAATGCTCTATCTGCACCAGGTCCCAGGGTTCGGCCCGGCGAACGATGCCCTTCAATTTGCTGACCACCTCGTCCTCCGACACCTCTTTAGGGGCCATGGCTACCTCCCCCGCCTCCCGGCCTCGCGCCGTCTCAACGATAACGTGATCGCCAGCCTCTAGATCCTCGAAGCCAGCAGGGTCGAAATAGTAGATTTTGCTTGCTGGTTTAAAACGAATTCCCACTATCTTTGGCATCTGTTTCCCCTATCTTGTAGGCAGGCTTAGCATCAGCACTTCCAAAGTCAGACGCGTGTTGGCGTTGCGCTCCAGCCGCCAGGCGGCGGCGCGCAGAGCCTCTACGAAGTCCCGCACCTGGTCCAGGCTGTACCGCTGTGCCTGGGTACTCAAAGTGTCCTCACGATCAACATTGGTGATTCCTACCGAACTTCCACTTGCTGCCAGGAGCAAGTCTCGCCACCAACTGAGCCACAGGTGGAGCAGCCCTGGCGCCGCTTCGGGGTTGCCGCTGAGCTGTTGAGCATACTCCAGGCGTTCCACCCTCCCCTGGCCCATCAGTTCTATCATTTCATTGAGGTGCCTCTCCCGTTGCTCCAGGAGGGCATCATTTTGACTGGCTGCTGCTGCCCAGCCCAGCCGTCCGCCGGAGAGCCGGGCCAAAAGTCGAGCTCGTTCGACATCCACTCCCCAGCGGTCCTGGAGGACTCTTTGCACCGTTTCGGTGGCCAGCGGCCGCAGGTTGAGCACCTGGCAGCGGGAGACGATGGTAGGTAGCAGCGCTTCGGCCTCGCTGGCGGTAAGCATCAGGATTACGTGGGCTGGGGGCTCCTCCAGTGTTTTGAGCAGGCAGTTGGCGGCTTCGGCGGTGGCCTGCTCCATCTGCCGTATGATATACACCTTCCAACGTCCTTCTAGAGGAGAAAGGGCTGCTTCGTGTCGCAACGTCCGCATCTGGTCTATCTTGAGGGTTCCCCCTTCCCCTTCGATGACCTGGACGTCGGGGTGGTGGCCGTGGGCGATCTTGTTGCAGGCCAGGCAATGGCCACAGGGCTTCTCCTCGTCGAGGCAGTTTAGAGCCTGGGCGAAGTTAAGAGCCAGAGACCTCTTGCCTATCTGAGGCGGGCCTGTCAGAAGATAGGCGTGGGCCACCCGCTCACCAGCCAGGGCCCGCTTCAACAAGTCCACAGCCCACTTGTGACCAACTACCTGCCACATCGCTCCCCCCTTAAACAACTCGCTTCACTAATATTGTACCATAGATCACCTTTCATTCCAAATGGGCACGTCAATTTGCATTTTGGTGCTTATGTGGTATAATCTTGATAGATGGGCGGTTAGCTCAGTTGGCTAGAGTGCCACGTTGACATCGTGGAGGTCACTGGTTCGAGTCCAGTACCGCCCACTCTTTATACCAAAAGCGATGACCAGGACGAGTACTTGAGGGTAGGGCTTCAGAGAGGAGGGGTCGTTGACTGCAAGTCCCTCTAGCAGCGAACTCAAGGAAAACCACCTGTGAGCTGGGCTCCGGAAACGGGCAACGGATACAGAGCGGATAAAGAGATTCGTTGTCCAGAGTAAGGGGCCACGGAGGCATCCGTTAGCAGCCGGAAGAGGACAACAGACTTGAGAAACAAGTGGGTTTGGCAGAATCCGTTTGTTTCCAAATCCGTTGTTGAAGTTGGGTGGAACCGCGTGAGTATAACCTCTCGCCCCAAGGGCGAGAGGTTTTTTGGTTGGAGGTAACTGCTCAGCAGCCCCCCCTACCCCCCCATATTGGGGGGAAACCATGCTACTCCCCCAGTATTGGGGGGCCGGGGGGGCTGCAGGCGCTACTGAGGCCATTTTCGCTGCCTGCCTGAGTAGTCACGTTTGGAGGCTTCTAAAAGCTTATCGCGGGAGGTGATCGAGATGACTGAAGATGACACTGGCACTGTGATGCTGCTCGATTTTACCGACCTTTCGATTACTTAAGTAAGGAGGACTATCATGGCCGAGAAACAAGCCGAAAAACAAGAAGGGTATGACCTAGAAAGGCTGCGTCACTCAACATCCCACGTCATGGCCGAGGCGGTGCTTTCGATGTTCCCTGAGGCCAAGCTGGGCATCGGGCCGCCTATCGAGGACGGCTTCTACTACGACTTTGATTTGCCCCGTTCCTTGACGCCGGAGGACCTGGGGGAGATCGAGTCTCGCATGAGGGAGAGCATCAAGACCCAGAAGCCATTTGTACGCCGTGAGGTATCCCTGGAAGAGGCGGAGGATATCTTCGCCGACCAGCCCTACAAACTGGAGCTCATCAGGGATATGGAGGAAGGGGCGATTATCTCCATATACTCCCACGATGGCTTCACCGATCTCTGCAAGGGCCCACATCTGGACAACGCGGGCCAGATCAACCCACAGGCTTTCAAGCTCCTCAGTATCGCCGGCGCTTACTGGCGGGGCGACGAGCAGCGGCCCATGCTGCAACGTATCTATGGCACAGTCTGGTTCACTCCAGAGGAGTTGGGAGCCTACCTTCAGAAGCTGGAGGAGATCGAGAAGCGCGATCACCGCAGGCTAGGTCGGGAGCTAGACCTCTTCAGCACCCACGAGGAGGGTGGCGCAGGCCTGATCCTCTGGCATCCCAAAGCAGGACGCGTTCGCACCATCATCGAGGACTTCTGGCGCCAGGAGCATTACAAGGCCGGGTACGAGATCGTCTACTCGCCTCACATCGGCAAGGCATCACTGTGGCAGACGAGTGGACACCTGGATTTCTATCGGGAAAACATGTACTCGCCCATGGATATCGAGGGGCAGGAGTACTTCATTAAACCCATGAACTGCCCCTTCCACATCATGATCTATAAGACCAGGACGCGCAGTTACCGCGAACTGCCCCTCCGCCTGGCAGAGCTGGGCACGGTCTACCGCTACGAGCGAAGCGGTGTCTTGCATGGGTTGATGCGAGTGCGAGGCTTCACCCAGGACGATGCTCACATCATCTGCACGCCGGACCAGATCGAGGACGAGATCCTTGGTTGCCTGGATCTGACCTCACACATCTTGGGCTCCTTCGGCTTTCAGGAGTACGAAATCGCCCTCTCGGTGCGCGACCCGGAGCGCAAGGAGAAGTACATCGGTGACAATGCCATGTGGGAGGAAGCAGAAGGGTCGCTGGTTAAGGCGCTGGAGCAGAGGAACCTTCCCCACAAGCGGATGGAGGGCGAAGCGGTCTTCTACGGGCCCAAGATTGACGTCCACATCAAGGATGCCCTGGGGCGTCTGTGGCAGTGCACGACCATCCAGTTCGACTTCAACATACCAGAGCGCTTCGACATGACCTACATCGGTCCGGATGGCCAAGAGCATCGTCCCTACATGGTTCACCGGACGCTCTTGGGTTCCATGGAGCGCTTCTTCGGCGTCCTCATCGAGCACTACAGCGGGGCCTTCCCGGTGTGGCTGGCGCCGGTACAGGCTCGACTCATCCCCATCGCCGACCGACACAACGACTACGCCTACCAGGTTTGGGACCAGTTGAAGGAGGTGGGCTTGCGCGTCGAGGTGGACGATTCCAACGAGCGCATGAAGGCCAAGATCCGCCAGGCTCAACTGGAGAAGATACCCTACATGCTGGTGGTGGGAGATCGGGAAGCAGCGGAGGGGACGGTGTCCCTGCGCTTGCGCACCGAGGAGGATCTGGGGCCGCGGCCGGTGGCTGAATTTATCAAAACGGCTCAGGAGGCCATTGCTGAGAAGCGCGACATTTAAGGTTGATTTGACTTCTCTGCTCAAATGTGTTATATTCTTGGTTAGTGGGACGCTTAGGCCAAAGGCCGCGTTTGACCTGGACCAATTGACCATCAAATTAATCCATGAGGTGAAGGTATCAGCGCAAAGAGACATCGCGTTAACGAGGGTATCAGAGCCAAAGAGGTTCGGCTGATTGATGAGAACGGTCAGCAGGTGGGGATTGTGCCCCTCCGTGATGCCCTGGAGTCCGCCCATGCTCGCGACCTGGATCTGGTCGAGGTAGCTCCCAACGCCGACCCACCCGTTTGTCGGCTGATGGATTACGGCAAATTCCTGTACGAGCAGGCCAAGAAGGAGAGGAAGGCCAGGAAAGCTCAGAGGGCAGAGGCCAAGGAAATTCGCCTACGCCCCAAGACCGGTGAGCACGACGTGGCCTTCAAAGTCAGGGATGCCCGCCGTTTCCTCAAAGATGGCCTCAAGGTCAAGGTCCGGGTCCGCTTTCGCGGGCGCGAAATTACCTACCCTGAGATCGGGCGGGAGATGCTGAACAGAATCGCGCAGGAATTAGGGGACGTTTCCGAAATCGAGCAATCGCCTCGTATGGAAGGCCGCAGCCTGCTCATGATCCTGAGTCCTAATAAGTAGTAGGAGGTAGTTCATTGCCTAAGATCAAAACTCACAAGGCGACAGCTAAGAGGTTTAAGTACAGCAAACGCGGCAAGCTTATGCGCACTAAGGTGGGCAAGAGCCACTTGCGCCGCAGGAAGTCGAAGCGCGTCAAGCGCATGCTCACCGAGATGCATGAGGTCACCACGCCGGGAGAAATCAAGCGCGTTCAGAAACTGGCGCCATATCTCAAGAAAAACCGCTAGGGGAGGGATTTGAAACTTGCCAAGAGTTAAGGGGGGGCCGAGGGCCCGTAAGCGTCATAAGAAAGTGCTCAAACTCACTAAGGGCCAGTGGGGAACCAAGCATGCCCTGTTCCGTCGAGCCAACGAGGCCATGCTGAAATCGCTATCCTATGCCTATCGCGATCGCCGTAATCGCAGGCGTGAAATGAGAAAGCTTTGGATCGTTCGCATCAATGCCGCAGCCCGGCAAAGTGGGTTATCATACAGCCGCTTCATGTACGGTCTCAAGCAGGCGGGAGTGGAACTCGACCGCAAGGTGCTGGCTCGGATGGCTGTCGAGGACGCCAATGCCTTCGCCCATTTGGTTGAGGTAGCCAAGGGAGCAGGATAGCACACCTGGATCGTCATGATCATCAGCGTTGCCAACGAGAAGGTCAAATACGTTCGCTCCCTCTACAGGCGGCGGGTGCGTTATCGTGAGAGGCACTTCGTCATCGAAGGCGTCCGTTTGGTGAGGGAGGCGTTTAGAGCGGGAATCGTGCCCGCTCTTCTCTTTTATGACGAGAGGATAGATGCCATTCCAGGCGGCCGTGAGCTGTTGGCAGAGATGCAAAGAGGGGACTCTCCCGCTTTCGCCGTGAGCGAGCGGGTGATGAAAGCCCTGGCCGACACCGTCTCACCCCAAGGTGTATTGGCTGTCGTGCCCTTCGTCGAACTGGCCCCACCTGCTGGCCCCTCGCTAGTTTTGGTTATTGACCGACTGCGCGATCCAGGCAACCTGGGCGCCATCCTTCGCTCGGCCAACGCTGCGGGAGTGGAGCAGGTTATCCTGGCCCCGAAGACGGTGGACCCTTACAACCCCAAGGTGGTGCGAGGAGCCATGGGCGCTCACTTTCGGCTGCCCATCCTGGCCCTGAGTTGGCCGGAGATCGCCGAGGCCCTGACCGATGTTCAGGTTCTATTGGCCGATGTGCGGGCCGTGCGGGCTTACCATGAAGTGGATTGGACAAGGCCCTCGGCTCTGATCATCGGTGGCGAGGCCCACGGGGCCAGCCGAGAGGCAAAGGAGTTGGCTGCGGCCACGATTGCCATCCCCATGCACGGCGGGGCGGAGTCCCTGAACGCCGCCGTGGCCGCCAGTGTCATCCTTTTTGAGGCGGCACGGCAACGATAGCAGTCGTGAACGGGCAAAAATTCTCTTTTCACCAAGGCTGTTTTGTAGTATAATTCTGGTAACCGAGTAACGAGTTAACGAGTAACTGGAGTCTGGCGAATTTCCGACTACCCTGTATCCAGGGCATGACAGCCGATGAACCACAAGATATGGGATTCGTAGTAGCGACTTCAGTCGCTTTGGCCCCATTGTGGACGACTGAAGTCGTCACTACGAAAAAAACGCCAGTGTCCAGGAGTAACGAAGCAACGGGGCACTTGTTAACTCATTGACTCGTTGACTTATTGACTTGTCACCTCATTTAATCAGTGATCAGTGATCAGTATTCAGTGATCAGTTATCAGATGACTGTTTACTGATTACTGTTTACTGATTACTGTCTAACTGGATTAAGGCTATGAGTCGCATCTACGTAGCTCTAGATTTGGAAACTACGGGGTTGAACCCTGAACGCGATGCCATCACCGAGATTGGGGTGGTGAGGTTTCGCGATGAGCAGGTCTTGGACACGTGGTCCAGCCTGGTCAACCCCCAGAGACCCATCCCCTATCGGATCCAGCAGTTGACGGGCATCACCCAGGAAGAGGTAGACACTGCCCCTTCTCTCCCCTCGGTCACCGGAACCCTGTTAAGATTCATCAAGGACTCCCCCATCGTTGGCCACAGCGTGTCCTTTGATCTGGGCTTCCTCAACCGCCAGGGCCTCTTCTTGGGCAACCCGGCCATTGACACCTTCGAGCTGGCCAGCATCCTCCTGCCCCACGTCGCTCGCTACAGCCTGGGGAAGCTGGCCGAAGCTCTGAACATCCGCTTTCCCACTCGACACCGCGCCCTGGAAGACGCGCTGGCCACCAAGGACCTCTTCCTGGCCCTGGTGGAACAGGCATCAAAACTGGACTTGAGCGTTATTCAGGAGATCAATCGCCTGGCAACTCGGATAGACTGGCCTCTCCGTCAGGTCTTCCGTGACCTGGAGCGCACAAAGGCCCGCTCGGCTTTCGTGGGCAGCATCGGCCAACAGTTGCTGGCCAAGGGTGCCCTGGACGGTGAGGGCTCGTTGAGCCTCCTCACCAGGGAAGACGGTCGCCCCCTGAAACCATCCCTTGAGCGAAAGCCCCTGGACGTGGACGGGCTGGCGGCCATGCTGGAGGAGGGTGGAGCTTTTGCTCAGGATTTCCCCGGCTACGAGTACCGCCCTCAACAGGTGGAGATGCTGAGGCTCGTGACCAAAGCCTTCAACGAGAGCCAACATCTGCTGGTAGAGGCGGGCACGGGCACGGGCAAGTCCATAGCCTATCTTCTGCCCGCTGCCTGCTTCGCCGCCCAGAACGGGGAGCGGGTGGTCATCTCCACCAACACCATCAATTTGCAGGATCAGCTTTATGGGAAGGACATCCCCGACCTGCAGCGAATCCTGCCTCTTGAGTTCAGGGCAGCTCTTCTCAAGGGGCGCAGCAACTACATCTGTCTGCGCCGACTGGCCGCTTTCCGCCACAGCAGCCCTTCCTCGACTGAGGAGATGCGGCTGCTGGCCAAGATCCTGGTCTGGCTGCCCAGCACCGTGACCGGCGACCGGGCCGAGCTCTTCATGCCCAATTATAAGGAGCAGGCCCTCTGGAGCCGCGTCTGCGCCGACGCCGAGACCTGTCTATCCGATCGGTGTAGCTACCGCGAGAAAGACAGGTGCTTCTTCTACGGAGCCCGCCGAGAGGCGGAGCGGGCCCACCTCATCGTGGTCAACCACGCCTTGCTCCTGTCCGATGTAGCCGTCGAGAACCGCGTCCTGCCTGAGTACCGCTACCTCATCGTAGACGAGGCCCACCACCTGGAGGCGAGCACCACCCGCCAATTGAGCTTCGTCGTGCATCGGAGGCAGATGGAGCGGCTGCTGAACGGGCTGAGTCAAAACTTGGGTAAAGGGCAGCCGGTGGGGTTCCTGGCCGAGCTCCTGACCCGCTGCCGTGGTAAGGTGCCGAAAGATATCGAAGAGAAAGTGGAGCGCCACATCAACAGTTTGCAAGGGGAGGTAGAGGCCGCCCGACGACTCCTTTACCAGTTCTTCAACAGGCTGGACTCTTTTTTAGAAGAGCACAGCCAAAGCAAGGGGCCGTACAACCAAACGATCCGCCTGACGGGAGGCATCCGCGTGCAGCCTGCCTGGGCCAACGTGGAGATTTCCTGGGACAACCTGGCCCGGCATCTGCTTAGCATCGGCGAGGGGCTGGAACGCCTGTCCAGCGGACTGTTGGGACTGGATAACTACAATATCCCAGATCAGGAAGACCTTTTGCAGGAGCTGCTCAGCTACACCAGCCACACCCGGGAGCTTTACGAACAGATGAACGCCCTCATCGTCCAACCGTCATCGGCGGGCATCTATTGGGCCGAGGTCAGCGCGCAGGATGGGGAGATCTCCCTGCACGCTGCTCCCCTCCACGTGGGGCCTTTGGTGCAAAAGCATCTCTTCACACCCAAGGAGTGCGTAATCCTAACCTCGGCCACCCTGCGCACCGAGGGCGAGTTCGACTTCATCCGGGAGCGGCTGAGCGCGTGGGAGGCGGAGGAAGCCGCCGTCGGCTCTCCCTTCGACT
>JACKQG010007026.1_pt1 | contig 11565 bp, 11 predicted proteins | sample 8237621 | NCBI WGS metagenome assembly JACKQG01 (sample SAMN15677084, study PRJNA649215) | marine metagenome | biome: marine; feature: Black Sea; material: saline water; isolation source: suspended particulate matter (SPM) from the Black Sea western gyre | collected 2013-06-09/2013-06-10 | depth... | reverse complement strand
TAATTCATGATCGCCAGATTTTTCAATATGAACCGCAAACTGCCTTTCCAGCAAGTCATTCAACCCCTCAATGTCCGATTCTTCCGGATATATCTTTTCATGGGCGATGTCAGCCAGAGCGCCATCCACTACCTCATCTGCCATGTCCAACAGAATTTCTTTCGCGTTTTCCGTATTGATAATTTCCCGGCGCAATGCATAAAGAACTTCTCTCTGGCGATTCATAACATCGTCATATTCCAGAAGATGTTTGCGTATATCAAAGTTATGAGCTTCTACTTTTCTCTGGGCATTAGCAACTGCCTTCGAAACCATGGCATGTTCAATGGGTTGCCCATCTTCCATTCCCAGCCGGGCCATTAAAGGAGAAATTTTATCGGACCCAAAAATACGCAGTAAATCATCCTCAAGACTGAGATAAAAACGGGAAGATCCCATATCTCCCTGCCGTCCAGAACGCCCCCGCAACTGGTTATCAATACGTCGGCTTTCATGCCGTTCAGTCCCGAGAATATGAAGGCCACCCAGTTCAGGTATGCCCTCACCCAAAACAATATCCGTACCCCTTCCGGCCATATTCGTTGCAATGGTCACCGCTCCGGGTTGCCCTGCCTGTGAAATGATTTCCGCTTCTTGCTCATGATGCTTGGCATTCAAAACACAATGCTTGATCCCGGCTTTCTTCAGCTTCTTGCTCAAAAGCTCTGACCTTTCGATGGATATTGTACCCACCAGAACAGGTCTCTTCATCGTATTTAGCTCCTGAATCTCTTCGATGGCGGCATCAAATTTCTCCATTTCTGTTCTAAAAATCACGTCAGGATAGTCTTCCCGAATCATGGGCTGATTAGTGGGTACAACAACGACTTCGAGTTTATAAATCGAGCTAAACTCCTCCGCCTCGGTATCCGCAGTTCCGGTCATGCCTCCCAATTTTTCATACATACGAAAATAGTTCTGGAATGTGATGCTTGCGAGGGTCTGGTTTTCATTTTCAATCTTTACGCCCTCTTTCGCTTCCAAAGCCTGATGCAGTCCATCACTGTAGCGTCTTCCCGACATCATACGGCCAGTGAACTCGTCGATAATGACGACTTCTCCATCCTTCACAACATAGTCCACTTCATTTCTGAACAGCCCATGCGCCTTAACCGCCTGATTAAGACAATGAAGTGTTTCAATATTTGTCGGGTCGTACAGATTCTCCATATCCAACAATTTTTCCATGAGGACAATGCCCTCATCCGTCAGGGCAGCACTCTTAGCCTTTTCATCAACCAGATAATGCACGTCCTTTTTCAACTTGGGGACAAGCTGGTTCACCTTATAGTATTTGTCTGTGGATTCCTCCGCCGGACCGGAAATGATCAAAGGAGTACGAGCTTCATCAATTAAAATGCTGTCCACCTCATCCACAATGGCAAAGTTTAGTTCCCGCTGAACCATTTGCTCTTTCGAGAACTTCATATTGTCCCGAAGAAAATCGAAGCCAAATTCATTATTAGTGCCATAAAGCACATCTGCGGAATAGGCCGCCTTTCTCTCATCCTCAGGAATATCGTGATAGATCATGCCCACAGACAAGCCTAGAAACGTGTAAATCTTTCCCATCCACTCGCTGTCCCGGGTAGCCAAGTAGTCGTTAACCGTTACAACATGCACGCCCTTCCCAGACAAAGCGTTCAAATAAACCGGCAGGGTCGCCATAAGGGTTTTTCCTTCGCCGGTTTTCATTTCCGCTATTTTGCCTTCATGCAGAACCACTCCCCCTATAATCTGCACATCAAAATGACGCATTCCAAGTGTCCGCTGACTGGCCTCGCGAACCACCGCAAATGCCTCAGGTAGAATTTCATCCAAGGTAGCACCATTGGTCAGCCTGTCTTTCAGCTCAGGTGTTTTGGCTACAAGCTGATCGTCAGACAATGCCCTGATTTCGTCTTCCAGTGCGTTCACAGCATCCACATAACTCTGAATCCGCTTAATCTCGCGGTCGTTACGGGTACCTACAAGTTTTTTAATTAAACCAAATACCATCTCAAATCCCGGGTTAATGCTTGGAGTTTAAATAATAATACAGGGAGATCCCAGACCCTGGACATCAAGGCCAGACCCTTGCTCATCAAGGACACATACAGAAAAGTTCGGGATATCGGTGGGGAAAAGGTGACTACGATTCAATAATCGCCAAAGGACAACCTACTCTTCTAAAATATAGTTCTTGGGGCTTACCGGCACACCGTTCAGCAATACTTCATAGTGGAGGTGAGGCCCGGTGCTCCGCCCGGTATTTCCAACCAGCGAAACAACTTGCCCACGTTTGACACGGTCTCCCACCTTAACCAGATGTTTGGAGTTGTGACCATAACGAGTGACAATACCATAACCATGGTCGACCTCAACAAGATTTCCATAACCATATTCTCTGCCTTCGACCGCAACCACACCATCTGCCGTAGCACGCACCGTCGCTCCGCTTCGTGCTGCAATATCCCAGCCCTCATGTTTTTCTCTTAAACCAGTAAAAGGAGATTTTCTAAAACCAAAGTCGGAAGTTACCCAACCGCGAGTCGGCCAGATTGAAGGTGTTGAGGAAAGGAAGGATTTTTGATTCTTAAAGAAATCATCCAACTCCTGAAAGCTGATACTCTGAATTTTAGCCTGCCGGCCTAAGTGACCCAGTCCATTAGACAAACGATCAACCATGCCAGCCGCTCCTCGGCCCATAGCTGTCGTAAAGCTGTTAGAGCTCAAACCATAAGGTCCGCCAACGCCCCAATTTTTTTCAACAGATTTTGGGGAATTTTCCAGAGCGGTAATGACTCGGAGCTTTTTCTCAAAGCGTTCAAGCCGAGCCATTTCTGTCTCAAAGTTTTTTACTTGCTGTGCAAATTTTTCTACCTGAATTTTGCGGATTTTCGAGTCTCGGCGAAGTTTAGCCAACTCAGTTTCACTACCTTGCAAGCGCAGATATTGCTGACTAAAATAAAATGTAGAGCCTAAAAACCCTATCAAAACAACAAAAGACACCAAAACACCAAATTTCACAACACGTTTTGGCAGGCGCAGTTTTTTAGGAGCGCCCGATGTTCCAGGAAAAACCACTATGGTTACTTCATCCTTACCCACGTTGTCTCCTTGACAGCAGTTAAAAATACACGCAATCCTTCAAACTATATCGCTTAAACCCCTTATTTGTCAACAGTTAAATCCATTAAAGCCCGGAGTAAAAACTGCGCCCAAACATAAAGAGTTTCAACGTCTGTAAAGGTTCTTCTTAGAAGCCCCTCCCAAAAACTCTAATTTTGGGGACTTACCTTCTCTCTCGCCTGAATATGACCTGGGTTGATCGACAACACTTGCTCGAAATATTCCTGGCTCCTTGGGATGTTTCCGCTTTCTTCATGGAGTAGACCAAGACTGAATAAGGCTGGAACCTGTCCATTGACATCACTGATCTGCCGGTAAATATTCAGAATTTTTTCAAAACCGGCAATCGCGCCCACCAAATCGCCTTTGTCATAATCACTGAATGCGCTCTGTCGCAGAGATCGAGCAAGAGCTTTGCCATAGCCCCAAGACCCTGTCCCCGCTTTTATTGACTCTTTATATTCTTCTTCAAACTTTTGTCCTTCACCCATCTCTTCAAAAATTTTTTTCAAGTTGAAAAAAAACATCAACTCTTTTGGGTTAGCTAGAATCGCAGTTCGCACTTTTTCCAATGCTTCCTGAAAGCGTTTGCCGTTAACAAGAACCGCCGCCCAGTTATTCCAGGCTAAACCATTCTCAGGGTCTAATTCTGTTGCCCGCTTAAACAACTCTTCGGCTTTTTGATCTTCATTCTTTATATAATGGAGATAGCCCAACGCATACCAAACTGCGGAAGATTTTTCGTGAGACCGACGGTATTCATTCAAAAATTTTCCCGCTTCGTCAAGTGCCCCCATTGCTTTCCAGGCTTTCACCATGTTGCGGAAAATATAACCGGGCTTGGTTTCATCTGCCAGAACCGATTTATAAATTTCCATCGCCTCTTTAAACTTACCTTGAGAAAAGTAAAAATCGGCCATGGCTTTTGCCGGTAAATGAAAATCACCCTTTTCAGGATGCGGTTGAGCCTCCGCATTTGCTGAAACAAGAATGAGCAATAAAAATACCGCCAAAAAATAAATCACAGGAAGAGACTTTATTAAAGTCCCCTCGAGTTGAGAGGAAAGCTTGCGATTAAAAGGCAGGTTCAAAGTCTGAAGAGTCCGCTTCGGGTGGAACATCTGCGCGGGAACTTCTATCATAGAAGCGCGTGTACTGGTTTTCAAAGTGCAGGAACGCCTCCCCAATGGGACCGTTTCTTTGTTTACGAATCAGGATTTCCGTTTTACCGGGGTCCTCTGTTTTTGGGTTATATACAACATCACGATAAATGAACATGACCACATCCGCATCCTGCTCAATAGAACCTGATTCTCGAAGATCCGATAAGAGAGGCCGCTTATCCGGCCGGCTCTCAACAGCACGACTCAACTGGGAAAGAGCTACTATCGGTGCATTTATCTCTTTGGCCAGGGCTTTGAGCCCTCGCGATATTTCCGAGACCTCCAATTGACGACTCTCGGTATTACTTCGCCCCTGCATCAATTGCATGTAGTCAATGACAATCAGACCGAGAGGCTGTTCCGCCGCAAGCCTGCGGGCACGTGCGCGCACATCCAGAACCGACAATGCCGGGCTGTCATCGATGAACAATTGCGCTTCAGCAAGCTCTCGACCCGCATCATGCACTTTAGGCCAATCACTCTTGGCCAGGTAACCAGTACGAACTTTCGAAGAGTCCACCTGCGCCTTGGAACACAAAAGCCGCATCCCCAATTGTTCCTTGGACATTTCGAGACTAAAAAAAGCTGTGGGAATTTTTTTATTTAAAGAAACATAGCGGGCAATATCCAGAGCAAAACTGGTCTTACCCATACTGGGCCGTGCAGCTAGAATGATCAGGTCTGACTTTTGAAAACCGGCTGTCATGTTATCCAAATCGGTGAACCCCGAAGGCACGCCGGTGACCATCCCCGGTTCCTGGGCAAGTTTTTCGAGATCCGACAAACCCCTCTTAATAATATCCGGCAATTTGTGAAAACTTGGTTTGGTTCTTTTTTCTGAGATTTCGAATATGGACTGCTCGGCTTTATCAAGCAGGGTGTCTACGTCATCGCTGTCACTGTAGCCACTGGAAACAATCTCTGTTGCGGTTTGAATCAGATCCCTGAGGATTTTTTTTTCGCGGAGAATTTTAGCGTGGTGGACCACCGCAGTGGAGGTGGGTACGAAATCTTCAAGAAGAGTCAGGTATTCTATGCCTCCGACTTCTTCCAGCTCATTTCTTCTTTTGAGCTTATCTCCCAATGCGAGAACGTCTATCGGCTCATTGCCTTCAAACTGTTCCCGCATTACCGAGAATATTTTTTTATGGGTAGACTTGTAGAAGTCCTCAGCACTCAGAATTTCAAGAGCTTTGGCAATAGCATCTTCTGAGTGCAGGCAGGCCCCCAGAACACTTTGCTCCGCCTCTTTATTATAAGGAGGTAACCTATTCAGAGAAATGTCGGTCAGGGCATCAGCCATAATTCTTTCGAGGCAAAGGGTTATTCTTTAGCTTCTGCGTCCCCTTCTGGTGCCACTTCTGGTGCAAGTTCTGGTGCAAGTTCTGGTGCAAGTTCAGCAGGTGTCGCAGATTCTTTAGCTTCCTGCTCGCCTTCGACAACAAGTTTGATTTCTGCTACCACTGCGGGATGGAGTTTGACGGGAATTTTATATTCTCCGACTTTTTTAATGGGCTCGGCAATCTGAATTTTACGCCGATCGACATCCACGCCCTGGCCATTGAGCAAATCAGCAACTTCTTGCGCCGTCACCGAACCAAACATCTTTCCGGTATCGCCGACCTTTTTCTTGACCAAACAGGTCACTTTTTCAATTTCATCAGCAACAGCCCGAGCCGCAGCGATCACCTTCGTCAATTTGCCCTGAACAACAAGTTTCTGGTGAGTAAAAGCCTTAAGGTTGTTAGGTGTCGCAAGCAAAGCCTTACCCTTAGGGATCAGGAAGTTTCTCCCGTATCCGTCTTTCACCTCTACCTCATCGCCACAATATCCCAGGCCATCCACATCTTCTTTCAACAACAGCTTCATAAGTTTTCCTTTCCTAAGGATCAGAGCATTTTCAACTCATATCTTCAGCGGTTCTCATCTTTCTAAAATCCACCCAGATATCAAAAACGCCCAACCCAGCCAGCAATCCAATTAAAAGAGGTTGCACAAAAATTAATATAAAAAGAACAAACCAAAAGAAAGTCGGAACCTTCCTGACTTTCAAAAAATGCACGACAATACTGAGTCCCTGAGCAAAATAAATGCACAGCATTACCAGAAACACATTTAGCCCGGCATCTGCCACCATGCCTTGTCCCAGAAACAAAGCTGCCCCTGACAATATAAAACCCCAAACCAGATTCTCGGGACAAATCCACTCAGAGAATGCTCTTCCCGAAAACAGACCCGGCCCATGAAGCCGCATCCAGGCAATTCGAACCAATGCATAATTAACTGCAGCACCAATCAAAGACCCGATAAGCAAAAAGGCCGGGTAAGCAGCAGCAAAACCCTCTGCCGCTCGTTCTGCGAATGCCTTCATCTTCGCGACTTCCGCTTCATCCTCGCCTATGGATTTGAAAGCTTCCATCGACTGGGAAAAGTGCGCACGAACTTGCTTCTCAAAAAACTCTTTAACCGATGTATCCTGATCACCTAACAAGGCCACCAGAAGAACCATCGACACAAAACCCGATGCCAACGCACTGCCAGCTATGCACCTGTCCCCCGGCAACTGCATTCGGATCAACTCTCCCAGCATCAGAGCCATCAGCGCATACTCAGCTAAAAACAACAATGCCTGATTAGTCCCAACCAGCACCAGGAGTACCGCAAAAACCAATGCCACAAGGGCAATACCAACTTGCCGGCCCCTCTGCAAATAAATAAAGATCAGGGGGAAAGGGGATAAAATACCAATCAATGCCCCCAATGGCGGGAACACCATCAAGCCGAAAAACAGAACAAAAACCAGAACTACAGGTACCAGCAGATTTTTAGAGGACAACGGCAACCCTAATGCTCAACAGCAAACGGCAATAAGGCAATGCTTCTGGCTTTTTTGATCGCCCGGGTCAAAATCCTCTGACACTTGGCACAATTCCCCGAAATCCGCGAAGGCACAATCTTGCCCCTTTCAGAAATCAACGGTTTCAATGCCTTCACATCATAAAAATCGATATAGACCTTGCTTTGGTCCTCGTTGCAAAATCTGCAAATTTTTTGAGAAAAAACTGAACTCTTTTTTGTTTCTGGCATAGCTACCTTCTTTTTAGTTGTTTTATTAAAATGGGATATCGTCTGCAGCCGGGGCAGAATTCGAGTTAGGGTCCATACTCACTTTATCTCCCTGACGAGTCAAAAACTGCACATTATTGGCGACCACTTCAAGTTTGCTTCGCTTTTGTCCACCATCCGCTTCCCAAGTCTGATAGTTCAGCCGACCTTCAAGAAAAACCAGGCTGCCTTTATTCAGGTATTGCGCACAATTTTCACCTTGCTTGGCCCAAACCGTAATATCGACAAAACAAACCTCGTCTTTCCACTCTTCTCCCTGCTTAAACTTTCGGTTGACCGCCAAGCCAAAGCTGGCAACTGCGGCACCACTTGCGGTGTAACGTAATTCAGGGTCCCGAGTCAGATTGCCCATCAGAAGTACTTTGTTAAACGAAGCCATATCTAATCCTTAATTGTTACTTCTTTGATTAAGAGTCTTCATTTTCACTCTTGACGGAAGCCTTATCTTCATTCTTGGCTCCTTCCTCTTCCTCAGCTTCCATTTCTTTGCCAAGGGCTCTTTCCAACTCAGCATCATCTAACCGGAGTACCATGAATTTGATGATCAAATCGTAAAGTTTGAATTTATTTTCCAGCTCGATGACGTTGGCAGATTCAAGGGTGTGATAAAGGTTCAGGTATATCCCGAATCGGTTTTTCTTGACCCGGTAGGCGAGGCGTTTTTTACCCCAGTTTTCGACTTTAAGAGTCGCACCTCCGTAGCTCTTGATGAGCTCGCCTATTTTTTCCAAGGCTTCCGCAACACGTGCTTCGTCAATATCGGGTTTAAGAATCAGGACACTCTGGTAAGATCGCAACAGATACCTCCTCATGGGTTAAGAGTAGCTCCAGCACAAATCTGGAGCGAGGGGTTAATTGATTGGATTCAACTAAATTTATTTATTCACTATATAATGAATTTATGTGAAACACGAATCTTTACACAGTCACCCATCAAAATCAAGGGTTTTCCAAATAAGAGGATATATATAATCAAAAAGCTGACCACAACAAAAATAAAGCCCAACTTTTCCCGGCAACTGTCCTGGGCTGGCTTGTTTTGCAGCATTTTTCTCCTGTCAGCCTGCGATCTGCCACAGCCACCCCCTGACTTGTTTTACAAATTCGATGTCATGCCGGTCGGCCAGGGTCCGGCCCATTTATTAACCGCCGACTTGAATATGGACGGAGAACCGGACCTGATTTCTGCAAACACCAAAGACAGCACTCTCACCCTGCTTTATGGCAAAGGCGATGGCAGTTTTCGTGCTGGTTTAAACATAAACGTCGCCGCCGAGCCGACTATGACGGCAGTGGGCGATTTTAATCGAGATGGAGTTCCCGACATTGCGGTCAACGCCAGGGGCCAGGAAATGTTCCTGGTTTTTCTGGGCAAGGGCAAAGGCAAGTTCAGAAAACCCCTGCGCACCCAAACAGGCAAGGTTCCTCTAAACATTGTTCTGGGGGATTACAATGAAGACGGCAATCTGGATGCCGCCGTCACCCTGACCTTCTCTAAAATGGAATTGTATCTGGGCACAGGAAACGGTCGTTTCAAAAAAGGTGAGACCTATCTCACCGGTTCCCGTTCCTTTTCCGGAGTGACAGAAGATTTCAATGAAGACGGGCATCTCGACCTTGCTCTGGCGGCAAGCAGTTCCAGTGCCAGTTCTGTTCGACTGTTTATCGGGAACGGCGATGGAACTTTTCAAAAACCGAAACGGCTGGCAGAACAGCTAGTGCCTCTCGCTATCGTATCCAGTGATATGAATGACGATGGCAAAACCGATCTGGTCTTTGCCGCAGGTCAGGGGGACAATATGTACCTGCTCACTTCAAACGGCGATGGCAGTTTTCAGGAACCCATTATTTTTTCCGGCGGTGGTGGCCCTTTTGCCCTGACAACCGGGCATTTTAATCCAGATAAATTAAAGGATGTCGCCGTTGCCAATTCCCGATCCAGCAGTTTTTCACTGATAATCCGCAACCCTAACGGAACCTTCAAATTCCCCACCCGCGATTATGTGGTCGAAGGCGGCACGCCACTCGCCATCACCAGTGGCGACTATAACCACAGCGGCATGAGCGATATCGCTGTGGCCAGCAACGCCAAGAACACGATTGAAATTTATCTACAGAGACGGGTGTTTAAATAGCTATGAGATAAACAAAGTGCCTTACAACCTTCAATCCAACCCTCCCCCAGCCCATCCCTATGAAGGGAGGGGAGTATAAAACATGGTAAAATTTTTCAATAAAAACACGGAAAAAGCTAAACGAAAATCCTTACGCAAAGACATGCCTCCGGCAGAAGTGACTTTGTGGCAGGTTTTGAGAAACAAACAGGCCAACGGACATAAGTTTCGGCGACAATATAGTGTCGATAAATATATTCTGGATTTTTATTGTCCATCAGCAAAACTCGCGATTGAAATCGACGGGGACTCCCATTTCAGTGACACAGCAATCCAATCAGATCAAATCCGGCAAAAGGCCATCGAAGAAATGGGAATACGGTTTCTGCGTTTTACCAATCAGGATATCTATGAAAACCTAGACGGAGTTTTTGAAAAAATTTCAACACATTTACCTCCCCTCCCTTCATAGGGAGGGGCTGGGGGAGGGTTTGCTGACATCAAACTTTACTAGCCATGCGCTCTCTATCGAGAAATTGCTCACGATATCAAAATCCTGATTACTACTTGCAACCAAAAATGGATTTAATTCTTAGCTCTAATGAGTGGTGGATGTGTTTTTAAGACTAGGCAAATTGAATCGAGGTGAAAAATGTTTGCAGTCGCTCTTACAGATCAATATTGGTTCGAATTTTTACGAGAGAATGAATTTTGTGAGGTAATTAATTTTTGGACACCTACACCTTGGAGAATAAAGGGATTGACTCAAGGTAATAATTTTTATTTCTTCAGAAAAAACCCGGTAAGAAAAATTGCAGGCGGAGGGAAATTCGCAGGATATTCGGAAATGACAATTCAACAGGCGTGGGAAAAATACAAGGTTGGGAACGGATGTAAAAACCTTAACGATTTGAAGGGGAAAATCAAAGAATACCTAGGCAACCCTTTAACAACCGATCTCATGAACCATAAAATCGGCTGCATAGAATTAGTTAACTGCAAGTTTTTGAATACTCCAAGATTTTTTGCCCCATCCAAGTTTGATGTAGAATTCCCTAGCAATCTACAAAAACTTAAATATTTCCACATTGAAGACAAGTTTGAAGAGTATTTGAATACCCATGGAAAACCACAATAGAAATACTCGGTAAGTAAAGAGAGTCGACCAAAACCCTGTCGTCTAAAGCCGCCGACACGATTTGAACACATCATAGAGCTACTGCTCGTCGCCCCCACGGCCAGTGGAGGGGGGTTTTTGGATACCGATTTGCTGGAAGATGTTGCCCATCACGCCCATGAAGTTGGCCTGTTCCTGTTCCATGATCTGGGCGTTCTTTTTATCTTCATCAAAAATATTCAGGCGAATCTCCTGCGGTCTTTCGAGAAGTTTATTGAGAGCTTTACCGGTTTGTACCGGAGCGTGACAAGTTGTGTACTGGCAAAGATAAACTGTTGGCTCACCTTTTTCCGCGACCTTGCCTTTAGCCAGTGGTAACAGATCACCTGTGCTTTCGTCTTCTTTCCACAGGACTACTTTATTAGGGCGGTAGTCAGAGTGCAGAACCTTTTGCATTTCACCAAAGGATGCATGGTCCCGAGGCCCGGCGAAGACAACCTCGACAGGTGGAAGATCCAAGGCGCTCGCCGCCGCTAATAGACCTGTGAACCCGGCGGGACTTCGTTCCATCATTGCTTGAAAGGCCGACAAAGTTTCTTCTGTTTTGCGGATATAAGATTCCTCACCTGTGAGCCGCCCCAATTTCAGCAAGGCTTGAGCCGCCACAGCATTGGCAGAGGGTAGAGCCTCATCGGCAGGGTTTTTCAGTGGGGATATCAAAGATTCTCCAGACCTTCCAGCCAAAAAGAACCCGCCCTCCCCTTCATCCCAGAATTCGGCACTCAGGGCAGCGGCCAGCGCCCTGGCCCGCACTCTCCACCGGCCCTCGGGCCCCGCCCCGGAAATGTCGAGAAGTCCTCCCAGATAATAGGCGCAGACCACGAGACCCGGGGCC
>JACKQG010007025.1_pt1 | contig 11566 bp, 11 predicted proteins | sample 8237621 | NCBI WGS metagenome assembly JACKQG01 (sample SAMN15677084, study PRJNA649215) | marine metagenome | biome: marine; feature: Black Sea; material: saline water; isolation source: suspended particulate matter (SPM) from the Black Sea western gyre | collected 2013-06-09/2013-06-10 | depth... | reverse complement strand
TCATTTTAAATCAAACATTTGGAGGAAGTGGATATGATATAGCATGTTCTAATGATAGACATCCTATTTTATACAGTAATAATGATAAGAAAAGAGTTATACAAAAAGTGGAATTTAATCAACCATTTAAAGATAATATTTATTTTATTTATTTAAATAAAAAACAAGATTCAAGTAAAGAAATTTTAAGCTATGCTAATCTTAAAATATCTAGTTCTGATATTGATAAGGTAACTTCAATTTCTAAACAAATTATAAAAACTAAAAGCCAGAAAGAGTTTAACTTATTATTAGATTCTCATGAGGAAATTTTATCTTATATCTTAAAAAGAGACACTATAAAAAAAGAATTGTTCTCTGATTTTGAAGGTTCAATTAAAAATCTTGGAGCATGGGGAGGGGACTTTATATTAGCTTCAAGTAAAACGAATCCTTCTACTTATTTTATTAAAAAAGGATTTAATAAAGTTTTAAGCTATAATGAAATAGTTAATAGTAAAAGCTTCGATTATCTATAATTTTTGCACTAGATTCAAGAACTTCAGGAATAAGGGAGGAAATTCTTTCAATTTCTCTATCAGTCATTGAACTTGAAATAGCATTATTTAAACTTAAATCTTCAGCCACTTCTTTTGATATAGATTCTATAATATAAATTCCATCGTTACCCAATAATAACTTTGAAACTTCACCAGGCTCTAGAGCAAAAGCAGCTCCTATAATATAAGGTTCAGCTCCTGCTCCAACAAGTACAGGATCATTTTGAGTAATAGCTGTAGCCCTTTGAATATCAACATTAAAATTTTGTTTTATTGATTCAATAGATGGGTTTTTATAATTCTTTTTTATATAATCAAATTTTATTGTCTTAATAAGTTCATTTTTTACATCATCAGATATATCATCTAATTCAGGAAGTCTTTCTTTGTTTATTGATTTAACCATGGCAATTAAATACCCCTGTGTTAAATTAAATCTTTTTACATCATTAATCTTTGTTGACTTTTCATATAGCCATTTTATTACAGATCTTGAATCACGTATACCTGGAATTTCTGAGTCAAAAGGGTCTAAGCTTTCATAATTCAAAACATTAAGTTCATTTGACTCTAAAACTGAATTATTTTTCGCATCAAACTCAACCTGAGAAGCAACTCTATAGTTTTGATTTGAGGATTCATTAGATGGGACTATTTGTTGATAGATATTAGCTAATAAAACTTTATTAATACCATCTTCTCTTTTTTTATCAACCATTCTAGCCAAAATGTAATAACCTCCATCTTTATATGGTCCAAAAGTTTGCCCCTTACTTAATCCATATAGTATATCTGCAAATTCTCCAGGAAGTTGTTCTCTACTCATATATGTTTCCACATAAGGTTTCTCAGAATAAGTATCTACAAATTCTGGAATGTTTTTCACATTTTTAAAACCTTCAATAGAATCAACCAATTTAGTTACATCATTATATTGAATGATTCCATCTCTTAATGCCTCAAGATTAGTTCTAATGTTATTCTCATCAAGTTTAGAAGCAATATCTGGAACATAAACATAATCTATAATTCTTGATGGATCAATCAGAAAATTATCTTTATTATTTCTTATGTAATTGGAAATCTGTGAATTAGATATGTCAAATAAGGAATCTGATATTTGGTCAAAAGGAAGTTTTATATAATCAATTGTTACTTTATCATTCTCTAGATGATATTCAAGATCAGATTCAACATCAGTATATGTTACACTTGATGAAATTAGATTGAAAAAGATTCTTTGTTTAGCTCCTGAAATAATATTTTGTTCCTGAATTTTCCAATCATTATATGCAGAAGGGTTAGTTTGCCTAAGCTGACTAATATATCTGGTAAACTTATTAAAGTCAAAAATTCCAATTTCATTCTGAAAAACTGGATTTGAAACAATTGTTGGTTCAGCTGATAATATTTGCTCAAGCTGATCTATTCCGGCATTAACACCCAATTTTTCTAACTCCTGAGCTAACACAGTATTTCTTACTCCTGTTTTCCAAGCATAATTTATAGCATTACTATAGTCAAGACCATAAACATCTTGTACTTGTTGTACAATCAAATTGAAGGATTCATAATCAATCTCCTCTCCATTTATTTCACCAATTGATTGACTTTGACTAACACCTGAACCGACAAATACACCTGATATAACAAAAGCAAATAATGCCATTCCAATAACAACTATTAAAAAGAACGATCTTTTTCTTATTTGACCTAATATAGCCATTGTTTAATTTTAAAGCATCGAAATTACAACTTACAATTTATTTTTACTATTCTTCCGTAATATTTTTTGTAATTAATATTTTTTCAATTTTTGAAGAAGTTGCTTCTTTAATTATGATCTTATATTCATCAATTATTATTTCTTCTTCTTCATTAGGAATATATTCAGTTTCATTAAATATTAACCCCCCTAAAGTTTCATATGAATCGCTTAAAGGTAATGTCATTTTATATTTATTGTTTATGTATTCAACCTCTAATCTTGCAGAAACTTCAATTGTATCTTTATTAATACTTTTTTCAAAATATTCAAGATTATCATGTTCATCTTCAATTTCTCCAAAGAGCTCCTCAACTATATCTTCTATTGTGAGGATTCCTGATGCACCTCCATATTCGTCAATAACAACAGCCAAACTTTTTCTCTGTCTAGTTAATACTTGGAGTACTTCATGAACAAACATTGGTTCAGGAATAAACTCAACGGGTAACAGAAAGCTTTTTATATCATTTGGTTTTTTTAAAAAATCAAATGAATGAACATATCCAATAATATTATCAATAGATTTTTTATAAACAGGAAGTTTTGAAAAACCAGTATCAATAAATATTTTCTTAACATCTTCAATATCAATTTTTAAATCTATAGCAGTAACTTCAGTTCTTGGAACCATAATATCTCTAGCTTTTATTTCTGATAACTCTAGGGCATTTTGAAAAATTTCAATTTCAGTGTCAATATCTTCTGAAGAATGTTGAATTTCATTTTCAATATAATTCTCTAGTTCAATTTTTGTGAAAGAAAGCCGACTCTCTTTTGTATTTGTATTAAAGAATTTGTTTAAGATAAAATCTGAAATTAATGTAACTGTATTGGTTAGAGGTAAAAAAATTATATAGAAAATATATGCAGGAACTGCAAAAATTCTAATGAAGAAGTTTGAATAAATTTGGAATACAACTTTAGGTATGAATTCTGCTGTGATTAAAATTATTACAGTTGAAATAGTTGTTTGTATAAGGACTATAGTTAATTGATTTATATCTGTAATTATATCTATCAGAAGATAATTAATAATAAAATCTCCCATAAAAAAACCATAAACAACCAATGCAAAATTATTTCCTATTAGCATTGTTGATATAAATTTTGATGGATCATTAGTAATTCTTCTAAGAATATTTGAAATAAACCCAACTTGTTTTTTTTGAATTTCAAGGTTTAATTTATCTGAAGACACATAGGCAATTTCCATTCCAGAAAAAAAAGCAGAAAGTATAAGACTAATGATTATTATCATTTATTTCTATTTGAATATTTTTTTCTGAAATATCTTCTAAACATTGCCATAAAAACAGATAATATTCCAAAAAAAACAAATATATATGCTTTTTGTCTATTTAGACTCCAGTGCTGAAAAACACTAATAATTGAAATTATAGCAATTACCCAATATATTATTTCTGAAATAATAAAACTTCTCATTTATTATTAATTATCATCTGAAACATTTATTGATCCAACTAAGCTTCCAGTTAGTAAATCCGAAAACTCTCTATTTGAATCTAACCTATTAGCTATTATATTATTATTATTATCTGTATACCTAAATTTTCCCTCAGTAAATAACCACTCATTCTCTGTATCAAAATATAACTGATTTGAAAAAAGTGATTCTCCTAAGCTAGATATTATAACTACATTACCCTGAAAATCAATTAATCCAAATCTATTATAAAGAATGGCATAATCAGAAGTAATTGTTGTTGTTCTATCATCATCAAATAGTGTAACCTCTATGCCATCAACAAATTCAGAATAATTAATCGGATGGTTAGAAAAATCCTTGTGAGTTGGAGCATTAATTAAAGATTTTATTTTCATAGAATCTGTATATGTCATTTCAAAATCTTTTGTAATACCAATAGGAACCCTATCTCTTAGACCTGCAGTGTTAATATACTCTGAATTATCACAAGACATAAATAGAAGAAATAAAAAGAATAGTAAAAAGCAGTTAATTTTTAGCATTTATAGATTTGGAACTTTAACACTTCTTCTTATCCAGCATGAAAAGGTTACTGTTTTACCTTGATTCCCTTCTGTAAAAATATCTGTCTTTGTAGGAGCTCTTCCATTAAAGCTTGCAGCCGTTCTATTTGCTATTTTTTTAATTGATGCATCGACCCGTCCAGCCTTTTGAGCTGTTTGGGCTGCTAACCAATAAACTGCCCTCTTATTAAATTGAGAGGCACCACAAGCATTTGCACTACTTGCATAAAGATTAGCTATTAATAAATAAGCTTTTCCAAGAGATGGCTGAAAGCTAAGTGCTCTTTCAGCATAATTTCTAGATGAAGTTTTTCTTCCAGAATTTTTTTGTTTTACCGCAATCCTATAGAGGATATTTGCTTTTTTATAGTTATCTGATTCAAGTGTAACTGATTCTTGATAATATTTTATTGCCTCGTCAGAATTGCCACTTTTATCATTTAGTATTCCTAAATAATAAGCTGAGTCTGCTGAAGGCTCAAGACTGTGAAGCTGTTCTACTAGAGTGACAAAGAGCGGATCATCAGAACATTCTTTTCCATCTAGTCTTCCTGCAGCTCTTTTAATCCATAATGGATTACTTTTATTTGCTTCAAAACTTTTTGAGTATAAAGGGATTAATATGTCACATGTTGCTTCTTTTGCAATTCTTTGATCAATTAATTGGAGATAAGCACCAACAGCATTAGAGTTGGTATCATATATTCTCTTGTTTCTTTCCTCTTTTGATGTTAAAGCGACTCCCGTGTCTTCTTTCTTAAGAATTTCATCTATTTTTCTTGCTATATCTATTCTAAGAGACTCAAATTTCTCTGTTAATTCTTCATACTTATTAAATAAGACCTCAAGGCTAACTTGTGAATTACCCATTTTATAAAGATCATATGCTGTTTGAAAATAATAGGCTAGAGATTTAGGGTTAGAAAAACTATTGATATCATTATTATAAGCATATTCAAATGTTTGATATATTTTTAATTTATTCTCAAAATTATTGTCAATCATTGCTTGACCTTTACTACTATATATCTTACCTATTTGATTTACCCCTTTTCTCTTTGGAAAATTTGCAGCCCACTCATCATAAAGTTCCAGCAAATCAAGTAGATGTTTTTCTTTTTCTTCATTAGTAGAGGATTTTTCAATAAAATCTTTAAGAATTAATTCTCCATATTGAAAAGTAGCTAAACTATATTTAGGACAATTAGTCCTTACAGACATCCAGGGTTCATATGCAGCTTTATAATTTTTTATTTTTGCAGATTCTGCAAATATTGAAAGGTTTTCTCTACAATCTTCAGAAGAATTTTGAGACTGAAGTTGAAAAAATGGAAACGTTAGAACAAAATAAAATAAAAACTTAGGGGTATTCATTTTAATCTTCATTAATTATACTTTCTTCTTATGAACCAAATATCATTTAAGGACAACCCTAACCTAAGAGTGAAATAATTTTCTTTAACAATTAAATTATTTTCTTCTCCAATCTGACCAAACTCAAAGCCAACATTAGCTTTAGAGAGTCCTGCAAGAGGGAATCCAACCCCCAAATTTAAACTAAATTGATTTATAGGCAAATTATTTACAATAATACTTTTTTTCTCACTCTTAACTCCAAACCTATAAACTGCTCTCTTCCAAAAACTAGTTAATGAAGAATACTCTGGGATATATGATGCTCCAATAGAAATGGATTTCGTATCCCTATAATCTACATTATTAATATTTAAAAATTTATTTTCAAAATTTGATGTAAACTTTTTTTCAACTTGCGCTCCAATAAACCATTTATTAACATCTCCAAGGCCTATTCCATAGGTATACTTTTTTGGAACTCTAAGCTCTGTAGATTTTAAACCTCTTTCTTCTAAATTAACTTCTACAAAATCACCTAAACTATTTGCATTAATAAGATTTGTTGTTGAGGTGTAGAGATCTTTCGTATTAATAGACTTTAAAATAGAACTTGGTGAGTATGATAAGATTATATTAAATTTTAAATCTCTATTTATTGGTATCTCTATATTTGAAGAAAATTGATTATTAAAGCCTGAAATCTCAGAGGAACTATTTGAATATATCCCATAATTAACCCCTTCATAAAGATCAAACGACTCATATTCAAATTTTCCAAAATTATAGTTTGATGTTAACCCTAAAGACAAAAATTTTGTAAGAGGAAACCCTATTGAAAAAAAGACTCTATTTATACCTCCATTTGCAGCAAAAAGTCTTGTATTAAGTGAATTTGCATTATTATATTCTTCATTTGTCTGTAAATTAAATCCAGTTGAAGAATATGGAAGAACCCCAAAGCCAAAACCAAATTTTTTTGTAGGTATTGCAACAGCTATGTAATTAATATTAGCACTTGAAATATTTTCATTAGAAATTGAGTTGGAAATATTTGATGTTTTTAAAAAAGTTCCAACTAAATAATTTGATGTTTTTAATTTTGCATAAGATGCAGGATTATTTAAGTTAACTTCTATTGAATCAATTTTCACATCAATTCCTCCCATAGATAAATTAGACACATTTCCCGAAAAATTTATCTCCCCTAATTCATTTATTGAATATGGAGAACCTGTATTTGTTTGAGAAAAAAGTATGCTTGAACAAAAAAGTAATACGGATAATAATAAATATCTATTCATCAAGAATTTGTTTGTAAAATGTGATTTAATCCATGAGCTAGAAAGTCTTGGTCCGCAAATATTACATTTTTTATCTTATTTAGCAAAAAGTTTGCTCCACCACCACTAATAATTGTTTCTATGTTTGGCAAATTGTCCTTATGTCTCTCTATATTATAATTTATCTCCCCTAATACACCATTAAATATTCCAGCATGAATATGTTCTTCTGTAGATTCTCCAATTATAGATTCTATAGGCATAATATTAAGTTTTGGAAGATTAGAAGTATACTTATTTAGACTAGAGTATCTTAAATTAAATCCTGGTGATATTGAACCTCCAATATATTCTTTATTTGAAGAAACTAAATCATAAGTAATACATGTTCCTATATCAATAATTAACAAATTTTTATTAGGATAAAAATTTAACCCAGCGGAAACTAATGCTACTCTGTCCTCACCTAAAGTCTCTGATTTATATTGATTTGTAAAAGGTAATTTGAGACCCTTATTTTTTAAAGAAATTATTATTGAATTTTCAAAAAAAATTGACAATTCCTTCCCTTTATCATCAATAACAGATGAGTAAATTAATTTTTCAATTGATCCTTTATTTTTTATGTCTAATATATTTTTATCAAACTTACTAGACATAAAACTTCCCCTTTCTATTACCTTATCATCATGAATGAAAAAATACTTAGTTAAACTGTTACCAAAATCAAAGATTAAGTTCATTGTAATACTATTATTTATCAAAATTACAGAAACATTTGAAGAACACTAGAATTGTTTTAAAATTAATATATTTGCCAGTGCTTTTGGTACCATAGCTCAGTTGGTAGAGCAAAGGACTGAAAATCCTTGTGTCCCTGGTTCGATTCCTGGTGGTACCACTAAAAAAACCTTACATTTTAGTAGGGTTTTTTTATTTTAGCATATATATGTTGACAAAACTTTATAAGAATAAAGAATTACTTAGATTTTCAGTCTTTTTTGTCTGGTTAATTAATATTAGTGGATTTTTTGGTGTTTTATCAGATCAAAAAGAATTTTTCTTAAGCACTTCTCCTTTTGCAATACTTATAACCTTTATTCTCCTGGTATTAAACTACGATTTTAAACAAAAAGGGTTTATTAGCGCTTTAATTTCAATTATTAGCATTGGGTTTTTGGTAGAATTTCTTGGTGTTAATTATGATTTATTCTTTGGATCCTATGAATATGGTGATAATCTAGGGTATAAAATAGGTGGAGTCCCAATTATAATGTCTATAAATTGGTTAGTACTTATATTTTTAACTGGAAGTTTCGCAGAAAAAATAATACCTAATTCTCTTCCTCTAAAAGTGTTGTTTGCATCATTATTAATGGTATTTATAGATGTTTTTCTAGAGATATGTGCACCAAAACTTGATTATTGGAAATTTAATGATGAGATTGTCCCCATGAGTAATTATAACTCCTGGTTTATAATCTCTGCAATATGTCTATACATCTATTTTAGATTAATAAAAGATAAAGAGCATACTTTATCAACCAATGTACTGGTAATTCACTTTGCCTTCTTTGGACTATTATCTGTTTTTCTGTAATTTTATAATAAACAAATCAATTATGAAATACTTATATACAATTTTAGCATTGGCTTTAATTACATCATGTGATGCTCCAATGCAAGATAATGGAGAACCAGAAGGCCCACATACTTCAACAGAATGGCAAATTTGGGCATATTCTACAGCTGCTCCTGACTACATTGCTGAAAATGCAACTGTTTTTGATGGTCCGGGTGGAAACCTACTTAGAGAAGGAACTAATGGATGGACTTGCTTGCCGGCAAATCCAAGGGGAATGTCAGATTCAGAAAATGGATGGATAGATCCTCACGAAGCAATGCCAGCATGTGGTGATGGAGAATTTTTTAAATGGGTTGGCGCATACTTTGCAGGTGAAACTCCTGTAATGGAGAAAGATGGATTCGCATGGATGCTGCATGGTGATATGGGAGAGGACAATACAACTCCTATGGTTATGAATAAGGAAGATGCTGCTCCTGGACACTGGATTGAGTCTGGGCCTCATCTAATGATGATGCCAAAAGATCCAAGCTCATTGGAAGGAATGACAACAGACTTTAACTCAGGTGCACCTTATGTGATGTTTGCTGATACTCCATATGCACATGTAATGTATCCTGTTCAGGATTATTACAAGCATACCAAAGAATAATATTTTTTTAATTCATAAAAAACCCTCATTTGAGGGTTTTTTTATTATTCACCACAATATTTGCTGATCTGAGTTTAGTTTTTATTAAATTTAAATATGGAAATAGTTATTCCAATTATTGTCTTATTAGTTGTAGCAATCGGACTATATGTTCTTATAAAAAATCACATTAATAATAATTCAATTCAAAGCAGTAAAGGTCTTGAATCTAAACTTGAAGATTTTATCCAAGAATTTAAAGATGAGTCTGCTCAAAATCTAAAGGATCACCTTATAGATTCTAAAAAGGATCAATTAAACATTACCAAAGTTTTTAATAAAAAAATTGAAGATGTAACAAAATCATTATCAGATCAAGATAACAGCATGAAGCAAATACTTGATTATCAAAGTAAACTTGAAGACTTACAAAACATCTTTAGCAACCCAAAACAAAGAGGTATATGGGGAGAAGATCAGCTTGAACATATTTTATCAAATTGTTTAAGTCCTAACCTTTTTGAAATGCAATATAAATTTAATGATGGGGACCAAGTTGATGCAATTGTAAAGATTGGAGAACATATTGTTCCAATTGATGCTAAGTTTCCTCTTGACAACTACAATAAACTAATTGAAGCATACAAAAATAATGATGAAACATTAATAAAAGATTTAGAGGGAAAATTTAGAAGAGATATAAAAAATAGAATTGATGAAACCTCAAAATATATTAAAATGACTGAAGGAACGATAAATTTTGCATATATGTTCATTCCTGCTGAAGGATTATTTTATGATATTCAAAACAGTAAGGTTGGAGTCAATATTAATGAAAGAGGAATGATGGATTATGCTAGAGAAAAAAATGTAATGATGGTTTCGCCAAATACAATTTACCCCTTTTTGCAAATTGTGATTCAAAATTCTGAACAACTTCATTTTAAAGAGAATTTTGATACCATAAAAAAAGATTTTTTAAACCTTGCAAAACATATGAAATCGTACACTGATCTTCATATTAGATTAGGCAAGTCACTTAACAGTACAGTCAATCATTATAAAAACACAAACACAAAATATAAGCAAATTCACAAAGATGTTAAGCAAATAACTTCAAATGAAGTTTCATTAATTGATTCCGAGGAACAATTGGAGGATGTTGAAAACATTAATTTAGAATAAAAAAAGCCTTCCAATTGGAAAGCTTATTTAGTTGCCTAACATAGACAACACACAACACTGTAAAGTTACTAATAATTATTTAATTAACTATCATTCTAATATTTCCCAGCTAAAATACTCTCCATCATATACTACAGATACTGTATATGAATAATTTTCTCCATCTTCAATTGTTTTCAATACTCCTGAATACTCATTTCCAGATTTATGAACAAGTATAAGAGATTCAACTTCTAGCCATTGAACATCTTGCTCTTCCCAAGTTTCTACCATACTAATCTCAACCTGTTCTGCCAATTCAGTTGTAGACAATCTTGTATTCAATTCACAAGAGCTCATCATAATAAAGATTAGGAGAAAAATTTTACTAGCAGCTTTCATGATTTTTTTTACAAATTAGGGATTTTTAGAAAAACTATCAGCCATTCTTATTTACATATAATAAAAAGTCTAATATAGATTGCTTAATATCTAATAAATCTGAATTAAAATGATTAATCATAATTGAAAAAATATAATATTTTCCTTTTTTATTTTTAATAAAGCCAGAATAATTATGATTATTTTTTAGAGTTCCTGTTTTACCCCAAACAAAGTCCTTTTCCCCTTCTATTATATAGTTGTTTGGAAAATTTTCTTTAATTCTTTCTAAACCCCAATAATTATAAATCTCATTAAGAACATATATAATTGACTTTGACTGAATCATATTATATCTAGATAGTCCTGAACCATCAAACCATTCTACACCATTTTGAATTTCTGGTCTTAACTTCTCTAGAGTTTTATCAATTCCATTATCTACTGAAATAGTATCAGTATATGTATATCCAACATTTGCTAAAAGACTTTCAGCAATTAAATTATCTGATTTTTTTAATATTGCTTGATAAATTTTTTCAGGAATCTTAGAATATAATTTTTTTGAATTAATTATTTCACTTGATTCATTTATAACTTCCTTCTCAGTTATATGTTTTATTAAACTATGTATAGTTTCATCCGATACAATGTATGGTATAAGTATTGTGTCATTTAATTTTATCTTCAAAGGATTTATAGTAAAAAAATTTTTATTTTCTTTTCGAGCATGAGATTCATTAAATGTTGAATCCAGACTTACATCGAAAATATCTGGTTTAACTTTTATTTTTCCATTTTCTGATTTTGTTACCATTATAACATTTCCATAAACAGGGAATGAATTTCTTT
>JACKQG010005329.1_pt2 | contig 11567 bp, 10 predicted proteins | sample 8237621 | NCBI WGS metagenome assembly JACKQG01 (sample SAMN15677084, study PRJNA649215) | marine metagenome | biome: marine; feature: Black Sea; material: saline water; isolation source: suspended particulate matter (SPM) from the Black Sea western gyre | collected 2013-06-09/2013-06-10 | depth... | reverse complement strand
TTGTGGTTGATGCAGAATTTCCATATCCATCAGTCATATAATTACCCCCGGTATGTTCCAGCCTCATCCCAAACCATGGGATTCCCTGCATGTTGGCTACCTCTTTCGGAATTTCATCATCAAGTGGTCGTGGGCGATTGTATGGAAAATCCACAATGCCTATCTGGTTAGCACTGTCGGATTCAAACCAGGGGCCGTAATCCCGGGTCCAATATGAATCGGATCCGGCTATTAAGAAGCTGCAATTACTGGTATCCACGCCATTGGAGATATATTGATTTAACACTGCATTTTGCTGGCCGGTACTATTTACAATGGTCGTGACCATAATATCATCTGCCATCTCTTTGATCAGGGAAAACGGAATCCCGAAGGGATAACGAACCAGGACTCCCTGCATATGGTCAAACTCCGCTACATTCCTGATCGGAGAGGCAGGCGGATCTGTCTCGACAAAATACTTGCCAATCTCATCTATCCGGGTCATCTCCTCCGGTGTTAACCAGTGTGTGAGTTTTTGAAGAGTTTCTGGCTTGGTCTGTGCAATTGATGTTAAGGGGATTGCTAAAAAGAGGATCAGATATGCAAAAACAACAGTCAGCAGTGTTGCTCTGACGGGATATAGTTTCATCATGATGACAGGATGGTTTGGTAATAATCACCACAAAGATAAGGGTTTCGAAGAAATTTTTTTCACGTCTGGTAAAAAGCCTTTAACTTTGTGTGAAAGCTCGATCCATGAATAAGAAAATTGCTGTTGCGCGCCTCTCCATCATATCCAATTCAGTTTTAATTATTCTGAAATTGGCGGCAGGGCTCATCAGCGGGTCAGTCAGCATCATATCGGAAGCGATCCATTCATTCATGGATCTCCTGGCTGCCGTGATTGCATTCTTTTCTGTCAGGATCTCGGACCGGCCTGCTGATTCAAAGCACCCCTACGGTCATGGAAAATTTGAGAACATCAGTGGTGTAGTAGAAGCAATTTTAATTTTTGTGGCGGCAATCTGGATCATTTATGAGGCGATAAAAAAATTGCTTCAACCTGGAGAGATCGAATCCTTGCAAATCGGTTTTATCGTTATGATGATATCAGCGACCGTTAACTTCTTTGTCTCCAGAAAACTATACAAAGTAGCTAAAGAGACCGACTCAATCGCTCTTGAAGCCGATGCCCTGCATCTCAAAACAGATATCTATACATCACTGGGTGTAGCGGTTGGTTTGCTCCTGATCTGGTTTACCGGATTTCATCTGCTTGACCCGATTATCGCGATCCTGGTCGCAATGCTAATTCTGAAAGAGTCTTTCATGTTGTTTCGGAGAGCATATGGTCCGTTGCTTGATACGGCCTTATCAGAAAATGAAGTCAGGATCATCAAACAGATCGTGGATGCAAAATGTTCAGAAAAATTTACCTATCATCACTTTCGCACCCGACGAGCAGGAACATACAAGTATGTTGATTTTCACCTGAATGTTCCCAGTGAGATGACGGTCAAGGAGGCCCATGATTTCTGTGATGCTATCGAAGTTGACATTAAAAAATCAATTGATTTTATCGAGGTTACAATTCACGTTGAATACACCTGATATTGGTAGCTCTCTAACGCACTTTTTCATCATTTTCCACGTTTCATTGAAGCACAGATTAATTAACATCGAGTTGTTAATCAAAATTTGAAAAGAATCGCTGAAAGAGACCTGATTCGTCTATTTTTGCAGCAACCCGGCATATTATATTCACTATAAATCGCGATCACTGATGAAACAACTCGGATATTTGCTTATTGTTCTTTTGCTTATTCCGGTCATCCTTAAAGCACAGGATACCGCTTCTTCAGATACCACTTCTCAGGTTGCCTTTGTTGAAGATGATCCGGTTGCAGCCATGTTGGATAGTCTTTCACTGCTGACCATCTTTGAAGGCAACGGATTTGTCAAGCACAGATCTATCAAGGATTATTCGCACACATCCAGCCCGCATTTTCCTGATTCGGTAATCAAAGCCAGAATCCTATCGATGAATGACCAGACGCCATTCGAGTATATCTACAACAACCGGGTGAAGCAATTTATCGATCTCTATGCCTTTAAAAAAAGAGAGTTAACCGGACGCATTCTGGGGTTGGCTGAGCTCTATTTTCCCCTATTTGAAGAACAACTTGACCAACGCAACATGCCGTTGGAGTTGAAATACCTGGCTGTCATCGAATCGGCATTGAATCCAACTGCCAGTTCCAGGGCTGGAGCCAAAGGATTGTGGCAGTTTATGTATGGAACCGGGAAGGTCTATGGATTGAAGGTTACATCGTTGGTTGATGACCGGTTCGATCCTTACAAATCAACCATCGCCGCTTGCGAACACCTGAAGGACCTGTACGACATTTATGGAAACTGGTCATTGGCCCTGGCTGCTTATAACTCGGGAGCGGGCAATGTCAATAAGGCTATCCGGCGATCAGGCGGACATAAGAATTTCTGGGTGATCTATCCCTTTTTACCAAGAGAGACCCGTTCGTATGTTCCTGCATTCATTGCTGCCAGCTATGTGATGATATATGCTGATGCCTATAAGATTCGCCCGGTAGAACCCACCGTTTTACATTACGAGATCGATACAGTCACCATCCGGGATATTCTCACATTCGGACAGATCTCTGAAATGCTCTCTATTTCAAAAGATGAGATCACTTTTCTTAATCCGGCATACAAACAGGGTATCATTCCGGCATCGGCGGATAATTTATATTTTCTGCGTTTACGGAAAAAAGATGTGGGCGATTTTATCATGAATGAAAAAAATATTTATGCCTACAAAACAAAGCAGGCATTGAAGCGTGATTCCCTGGAAAAGATTGTGGAAGAGAGCAAGCGAACAACCAAGTATTACATCGTAAAACGTGGTGACAACCTGGGTAGTATCGCACAGAGATACCGCATGTCGGTTTCGCAATTGAAGCGGATGAATAATCTCCGTTCCAATACCATTCATCCCAGACAACGCCTGGTTGTCTATAACGGTTCAGGAACCAGACCAGCATCCGGCAAAACCTATGCAAGCAATACCTCCTCACCGAAACCAGCACCTACCTATCATAAAGTAAGACGTGGTGAAAATCTCGGACTGATTGCCGGCAAATATGGTTGTTCCGTTAAGCAATTGAAGAGCTGGAATAACCTTTCCAGATCTACCATCTACCCGGGACAGAAATTGAAAATCTCCAGTTCAAAATCCTCCGGATCATCATCATCCGGCAAGTCAACGTACTTCACCTATACAATTAAATCCGGGGATAACTTATGGGATCTGGCACAAAAGTATGATTGTACAGTCAATGCTATTAAAAAACTGAATAAGCTAAAAAATGCTAACAGGCTCAGGCCCGGTCAGAAGATTAAAATCCCGAAGTAATTGCTGCTATTGCCACTATTGCCATAATTGCCATGAATTGAACTGGGTGGCATACAGTCATTAGTCGTTTTCAGTTTTGGCTTTTCGCAATTTGAATAAAAAGGTTCATTCCTGCCTTTGTACCTCTGTGTCTCCGTGTCAAAAAAACTGAAAATTTCTTCATAAAAGTTTGGTGGATTGAATTTTTTTGTATTTTTGATCACTTGGTTAAACTTTATGTTTAATCTGGTTAGTTAAACCGTATGGTTAATTCTCAATTAGGGACAGAAGAAAAGATTCTGGAAGCAGCCAAAAAAGTCTTCCACCGGAAAGGATATGAAGGAGCCCGTATGCAGGAGATTGCTGATGAAGCGGGTATCAATAAAGCACTACTTCACTATTATTTCCGGAGCAAGGAGAAGCTTTTTGAAGCGGTTTTCGAAGATGCCCTCTCCGGAATTATGCGTCTGGTCTCAACGATCTTTTTCTCCGACAAACCATTGAAAGATAAGATCCAGTCATTCCTGTGCAGCTACCTCAATATCATCACAGAGAATTCCTATATCCCCTGGTTCATCATCAACGGGATCTATGAACGTCCCGAACAGATCAAAGCGATCTTCGATAAACAGGATATCAATCCTCTTCAACTGATGAAATTATTGAAATCACAGGTCCGGAAAGAGTATGGTGTCGATATTAATCCTTTCCAGATCTGGCTCAATGTCCTCTCTTTGAGTGTTTTTCCAGTAATTGCCAAGCCTCTTGTCAGAGAGATATTCCGACTCTCTGAAGAAACATATAACCAGCTTATGGAAGAACGAAAAGAGCTGGTGCCCGAATTGATCATCAATGCATTGAAAGCCTATGAAAAAGGAGAAAATTAGTACGGCTGTTTTGTGGACCTGCATGAAGCTTCTGCCAGCCATGTTAGTCCTGCCGGCATCCACTCTGGCACAAGACACACTCACCCTCAGCTACTGCTACCTGATGGTTGAGCAGAACTATCCATTAGCCGGACAATTGGATCTTCTGGCTGGCAGTAACACACTGAAGGTAAAAAACCTGAATAAAAATTACCTGCCACAAATCAACATCAACGGGCAGGCTTCTTATCAGTCGGATGTCACCAAAGTGGAGATCGAATTGCCGGCCGGATTCCCCCCTCTTCAGATGCCGGTATTGAATAAGGACTGGTACAAAGTTACCCTGGATATCAACCAGGCTATCTGGGATGGAAATGTAACCAGTTATCAGAAGAAGCTGGAAGATTATGATCTTCAGGTAGATCAAACCAGTGTCAAGGCTGAATTGTATAAGTTAAAAAAACAGGTTAATCAATTCTACTTTACCATCATCCTGCTCAATCAAAACGAAAAGCTTTTGCTTAGCACCAAGGATCAGCTATCTGAAAAGCTCAAAGAGGTTCAGGCCGGCATTCAATACGGAGCTGTATTGCAATCGACGGCAGATGCACTGGAAGTCGAGATTATCCGGATTAAACAACGCGAGGCTGAGACACAGATAGATAGAGCTGCCCTGTTCAATATGCTTTCCGAATTGATTGACATTACGGTTTCTGAGAATACCTATTTAATTCTACCCGATCCTTTCCTGTCGGATTTCAATTTTCAAAATCAGCGATTGGAGAACCAGGTATTCAATCTGCAACGCTCCCGGTTAGAGGTGATGCGGAGTATGGTGACAACAAAATGGAATCCGAAGTTTTTTGCCTTCGGCCAGACTGGTATCGGAAGACCAGCATTAAACATGCTCTCTAATAATTTTGAACCATATTACATTGTTGGGCTCAAGTTGAGCTGGACACCTCTGAACTGGAATGCAAACAAAAATAAGAGACAGATCCTTGATATCCAGTCAAATATTCTACTTGCCCAGCAGCAGTCATTTGATAAAAGCCTGAAAATTCAATCCGAAAAAGAGCTGTCAGAAGTTTTAAAGGCCCTTGATGTGATGGAGAAAGATCAGGAGATCATAGCCCTCCGGAAGAAAATCTCTCACTCGGCTTCATCACAACTTGATAATGGCGTGATTACTTCCAGTGATTATGTAGCCCGGTTGACGGAGGAGAGGCAAGCACGATTGAATTATGAAATCCATCGCATTCAATTGGCCAAGGCCAAACTATCTTATCTTTATAACCAGGGAAAATTATAAAAAAACAATACGTTTGATATGAAAACACATTCTTATTTAATTCTATTGGCTGTCATTCTACTTGGTGCATGCTCAGGGAAAGACGACCAACCCGATGCCTGGGGTACATTTGAAGCTACCGAGATCACTGTTTCAGCCATGGCGAACGGAAAACTCTTGCAATTCCAGGTGGAAGAGGGTCAGATCCTTGACTCCGGCCAGGTGGTTGGCTTTGTGGATACCACCGATACGTTCTTGAAAAAACTCCAGGCGATAGATCAGCGAAACGCCACTGCATCCCGCAAAGCAGACCTGCACGCGCAAATCGCTGTTCAGGAGCAGAACAGGGTAAATGTTCTCATTGAAAAACATCGGGTAACAAAGCTGTTGAAAGCGGGAGCTGCTACACAAAAACAGATGGATGACATCATAGCCAGTATCAACCTGATTGACCGGCAGATCGCTTACATAAACACCCAGTTTGACGGGATTGAAGACCAGATTGGTAGTATCAATCAGCAAATCGCTCAACTGGAAGAGGCCATTAAAAACGCGTATATCATAAATCCCATTAATGGCACCGTGCTTACCAAGTTTGCCGAACCTGAAGAAGTGACCGTATTCGGGAAGCCATTATACAAGATTGCCAATTTACGCGAGATGAACTTGCGGGTTTATGTTAGCGGAGTTCAACTTCCTCATATTATCATCGGGAATGAAGTAGAGGTGATGTATGACCAGGATGAGAAGACCAATTCAAAAACCACCGGAGTTGTCAGCTGGGTATCTCCAACTGCCGAATTTACTCCGAAAACCATTCAGACCAAAGAGGAGCGCGTCAACCTGGTTTACGCCGTCAAGGTCAGGGTGAGAAATGATGGCAGCCTGAAGATCGGAATGCCGGGTGAAATCAAATTGATTACTCCATGATATTATCTGAAATAACATAGGTATAGTAGTAACCAAAACCAACCCTTATGAAACGAATTATCAAATCAATTTTTGCCATGATGTTCCTGTCCTTATTGACAAGTACAGGACTTTTTGCCCAAACATACCAGGCCGACGATATCCTTGGCACCTGGTTGAATGAAGAAGGAACCGGCCAGGTCGAGATCTTCAAAGTCGGTAGTAAATATTACGGAAAGATCGTTTGGCTGGAAACACCTAATGACTCCATTACCGGACTTCCTCGCACTGACAAAGAAAATCCGGATCCGGTAGAGGCGAAAAAACCACTGCTCGGATTGATGAATCTGAAGGGCTTTATTTTTGATGATGATGACGAATGGAAAGACGGAAAGATATACGATCCGAAAAACGGGAAGACCTACAGTTGTTATATGAAGTTTGAGGATGACAGCAAGAAAAAACTGAAAATCCGGGGATTTGTCGGCATCTCCTGGATTGGTCGTACTACCTGGTGGACTCCGGTTAAAAAATGACCCAACCCCTGGCCCTCCCCTTAAAGGGAGGGATTAAGGGAGAGGCCTTGAAAGAATGGCTATTTCGGTTGACGTACGGAATCTCTCGAAGAATTACGGCGAGGTTGAAGCGTTGAAGGATCTTACTTTTTCTGTCAGCAAAGGGGAGTTATTCGGCTTCATCGGTCCTGATGGAGCTGGTAAAACTACCCTTTTCCGGATCCTCACCACATTATTGCTAGCCGATAGCGGAACAGCAAGTGTAGAGGACCTTGATGTTGTTAAAGCATACAAACAGATCCGACGAATTATCGGGTATATGCCCGGGCGGTTCTCACTCTATCAGGATCTTAGTGTGGAGGAGAACCTCCGTTTTTTCGCTACAATTTTCGGTACTACCATCGAAGAGAACTACGACCTGGTGAAGGAGATTTACAGCCAGATTGAGCCATTCAAAACCCGGAAAGCAGGAAAGTTATCTGGAGGTATGAAGCAAAAACTTGCCCTCTCCTGCGCATTGATCCATAAGCCTGTTGTGCTCTTTCTCGATGAACCTACAACAGGGGTAGATGCGGTATCACGACAGGAGTTCTGGGAGATGTTACAACGGTTGAAATCACAGGGAATCACGATCATCGTCTCTACGCCATACATGGACGAAGCGACATTATGCGACAGGGTAGCATTGATCCAGAATGGTCGGATCATGCAGATCAGCCGGCCTGCAGAGGTCGTATCAACGTTTCCGTTGGGCCTGTTTTCAGTTTCGTCAGCAGACGTATATCGCCTGCTTCACGACCTGCAAAAACTACCAAAAGAACACAGTGTCTTTGCATTCGGTCAGGTAGTTCACTTGTCATATCGGGAAGATGAATTGACCCGTGACGATGTGATTGATTTTCTGAAGGAAAAAGGGCATGAGGAAGTGACTGTTGAAGAGATAAAACCAAATATTGAAGATTGTTTTATGGAATTAATGCAGAAAGAATAGAACGCAGATAACACAGATTGGTACGGATGACCACAGATGAAAAAGGGAAGTACAGATATCATCATCGTCAAGGATCTCGTCAAGAAATTCGGGAATTTCGTGGCGAATGATCACCTTTCATTTGAGGTGAAGAGAGGGGAAATTTTCGGCTTTCTGGGAGCTAATGGCGCTGGAAAAACCACAGCCATCCGAATTCTCTGCGGGCTCTCTCTACCTACTTCAGGTGATCTCTCGGTTGCAGGCTATGATGTCTATTCGCAACGGGAAAAGATCAAGCAGAACATTGGATACATGAGCCAGAAGTTCTCCCTCTATGATGATCTTACAGTGTTTGAGAACATCCGTTTTTATGCTGCGATTTATGGATTATCGAAGAAGGAGATCGTACAACGAGCCGATGTATTGATGAAAAAGTTGCAGCTTGAAGAGGCACGCAATAAACTGATCCGGGATATCCCGCTGGGGTGGAAACAGAAACTGGCTTTATCGGTTGCCATCATCCACGATCCGAAGATTGTCTTCCTGGATGAGCCAACAGGAGGGGTAGATCCAATTACACGCCGGCAATTTTGGGAGATGATCTACGAAGCAGCCAGAAATGGGATCACGGTATTTGTCACCACGCACTATATGGATGAAGCTGAATATTGTGATCGTTTGTCGATCATGGTTGAAGGGCGGATCGCAGCCCTTAATACACCACTGGCATTGCGAGAAGAATACCAGGCAAAAAATATGAATGAAGTCTTTTTGAAACTGGCACGGGCCCAAACGGAGGAGGTAGCATGAATCGTTTCTGGGGATTTGTCGTTAAAGAGTTTCTTCACATTTTCCGGGATTATCGCACCTTGTTGATTCTCTTTGGGATGCCGGCTGTTCAGCTGATTCTCTTTGGGTATGTAGTCACCAATGAGATCAAGGATGCCCGAATTGCAATCCTCGACCAGTCGAAAGATGAGACCACCCGAAAGATCACCGAAAAGATCACCTCCTCCGGATACTTCAGGCTCGACAGAAATCTTCACACCTATAGTGAAATTGAAGAGGCCTTCAAAGAGGGTGACATCAAGCTTGTAATCGTATTTGAATCCAATTTTACACGAAAGCTTGAGAGAGAGCGACAGGCGCATGTTCAGTTAATCGGTGATGCATCTGATCCCAATACTGCCAATATTCTGGTGAATTATGCTACCGGGATCCTGAATAACTATCTCCGTACAAGGAATGCAGAGGCGATCCCGTTACAGATCCTTCCTGAAACCAGGATGATGTATAACAAGGAGCTGAAAGGGGTTTTCATGTTTGTACCCGGATTAATGGCTATGCTATTGATGTTGATCTCAGCCCTGATGACCTCTATATCGATTACAAAAGAGAAAGAGCTGGGTACCATGGAACTGTTACTCGCCTCACCTTTACGCCCGATGCAAATCGTAGTGGGAAAAGTGTTCCCATATGTCTTCCTGGCTTTCATCAACGCCTGCATCATCATTTTGCTTGGGAATATCGTCTTCGGTGTGCCGGTTAGAGGAAGTGTTACTCTCCTGCTGTTCGAAAATTTTCTCTTCATCTCAATGGCCCTTTCCCTAGGAGTCCTGATCTCCTGCCTCACCAATAGTCAGCAACTGGCGATGATGATCTCTCTGGTAGCCCTTATGCTACCGACAATCCTGTTGAGCGGATTTATTTTTCCGGTAGAGAACATGCCGAAAGTGCTGCAATGGCTATGCCATATCATGCCACCGATGTATTTCATCACCATCATCAAAAGCATCATGTTGAAAGGCAACGGACTCTTTTACATCTGGAAAGAGACATTGATCCTTGTTGGATTTACTCTTTTCTTTATCCTGCTGAGTGTAAAAAAATTCAAAATTCGTCTGGCCTGACCATGAGAACGATTCTCTATATCATCCAGAAAGAGTTCATCCAGGTGTTCCGGAACAGACGAATGCTACCGATCATCTTCGTGGTCCCCATTATCCAGTTACTTGTCCTGGTCAATGCCGCTACCTTCGAGATGAAACGAATTAATATGGCTGTAGTGGATCTGGATCTTTCAGGATCGTCACGTCAACTTACAAGTAAATTCCAGGGATCACCGTTTTATCAGATTATCGGGGCTCCCTTCTCTTATGAAGAGGCAGAAGTACTGATGCAGGATGGGAAAGTGGATGTCATCATTCAAATACCCAATGGATTCGAGAAAAATCTGATCAAAGAGAATCACAGTCAACTCCAACTGGTTGTTGATGCAATTAACGGTGCATCGGCGGGACTTATCAATGCCTACTCTACCAATATCATTATGGATTTCAACCGTGAGATCCTGATTGAATGGCTGAATCCCATACAGCTTGGTGGCATCCGGGCAATCAAGTTCGACTCCCGTTACTGGTATAATCCCAAGCTGAACTACACCACCTACATGGTTCCCGGTATTCTTGTTCTGCTGGTTACAATCATAGGATTGCTCCTTTCCGGGATGAATATCGTCAGGGAAAAAGAGATCGGCACAATTGAACAGATCAACGTCACACCGATCCGCAAGATCGAGTTTATCACCGGTAAACTGATCCCCTTCTGGATCATTGCCATGTTTGAGCTGGCGTTCGGACTGGTTATCGGGAAGTTGCTTTTTAATATACCAATCGTTGGAAGCCTGTGGTTGATTTTTTTATCCGCTGGCGTTTATCTTTTTGTTATTTTAGGCTTTGGATTGCTGATTTCGACAATCACAAATACACAGCAGCAATCGATGCTCATATCGTTCTTTTTTATGGTGGTTTTTATCCTGATGAGTGGGTTGTTCACGGCAATCGAGAGTATGCCGGAATGGGCACAATTATTGGATAGGATAAATCCCATTGCATACTTTATCAAGATCATGCGGATGGTGATGCTGAAAGGCTCTACATTTACTGACATCAGCTCACTTTTTTACGCACTTGTCGCTTATGCTGCTCTGATCATCAGTCTGGCCATCTGGAGATACCGGAAAGTCGCTTAAACTATATACTATCAACTGGATTCGATATAGCAAATGGTTCCTGGCAGGAGCGTTGATCATCGCTACCATACTGGTAATGGCTGTAGCCTTTGCTCTCTATATCTCTCCGAAAGAGGAGATACCCAAAGGAGCTGTCCATTATATCAAAGAGCGGGGGCATCTGATTGTCCTTCTCGAGCCTAACTCCCTCAATTATTATATCTACAAAGGTGATGCCCGTGGATTTGGGTTGGAGATGATCCGATCATTCAGCAGGTATCTGGATATCCCGTTGAAAGTGATTGCCTGCAGCACTGTTTCACAAGCACTCTACTATCTTGATTATCATGTGGCTGATATTATTGTGTACAATCTTCCTGTCACCCGGCAGGGGAAAAATCTGGTCCATTTTTCGTCACCGTTGGAAGAGACCTCCCTGGTGTTGGTGCAACGTTCAAAAGCATCTTCAATAAAGGATACGAATTTCAGGTTTATTGAGAACCTGGATAAATTTGATGATGATACGGTTGTGGTCCAGCAAAATGCATTTTTTCAACCGTTATATGACAAGTTTGTACGGGAAACCCGTCATGACGTGATTCTGAAAAACCA
>JACKQG010007024.1_pt1 | contig 11568 bp, 13 predicted proteins | sample 8237621 | NCBI WGS metagenome assembly JACKQG01 (sample SAMN15677084, study PRJNA649215) | marine metagenome | biome: marine; feature: Black Sea; material: saline water; isolation source: suspended particulate matter (SPM) from the Black Sea western gyre | collected 2013-06-09/2013-06-10 | depth... | reverse complement strand
GAAGGCCACCGGGGCCGCAGCACGCGCAGACCGATAATCAGTCCCAGGGCGCCCAGTCCCAGGACAAGGCTCGGCCAGTGCGTTTCATCCAGATGCGTGATCACGCCGCGCGCCGTCTCGTAGAACTCGGGCCGGCTCTCGATATTCAGACGCAACAGGTGCCGCAGCTGGTTGACGCTGATCAGGATGCCCGCGCCCGTCGTGAATCCCACTACCACGGAATCCGAAACAAAGTTCACCAGCGCGCCCATGCGCGCCAGGCCGGCGACGATCTGCACGACGCCCACCAGCAGCGCCATGTAGCCGGCGGCGACGAGAAATTCCGGTGAGCCCGGCTCGGCCACGTTCAGCAGCGCGGCCAGGGCCAGCAGGGAAATGGCGTTGGTCGGCCCGGTATGCAGATGTCGCGACGACCCCCACAAGGCGCCGGCGATCGAGGCGACGATGGCCGCGAACAACCCGGTCTGCGGCGGCAGCTCGGCGATCATGGCGTAGGCGATGGCCTGGGGCAGCATGATCACCGCGACGGTCAGTCCGGCGAGCAGATCGGCGCGCAGGGCTGTGACCTTGATGTCCGTGAAGACATGGGCCGGGCGGGTGAAGTAGGTGGAGCTGTCCCGTAGCCAACGCATCAGGCCGTGTGTCGTGGAGCGTGTGTCGCGCGTAGCCAAGGGCGTGTCGCCTCCGATGCGGGGTCGAGTGATCGACGGATCCAGGCCGCCATCATAAGTGATTCTGCCACGAAAGGCAGACTCTCCCTAGTGGTTTACATGTGTAAATTGTTCTATGTGTGTAGAATAACGCCATCGAAGTTGGGAGGACAAGACAATGATTTTGCGCCGGAACCATCGATCTTGCTCAAGCCCAGCCACTTGTGTGACGATAGCGGTGTCATGAAAAGCCTATCCCGTTTCCAGGCGGAGCAGTTCAGCCTCAAGCGTGTGCTGCTCCTGGTCGCCGTTGTCCAACTCGTTCTGGCCGCCGCCATGTTCATCTACTGGCGCGTCTATCGGGACGAGTTCTTCCCCTATCCCATCAACGACGACGGCTCGGTCACCTGTGAAGGCAACTCCCTGCTGGTGGCCTACGGAATCCGCGTGCCGTCGCCCTGGACCTTTACCGGCGTCGGTACCGACACCCTGCGTCTGAACGGCTACCCATTGGAACCGCTGCGCAAGGAGGACGGGAGCGAGGGGCTGATGCCCTACCAGGCCGACCGCATCCGCACCATCAAGGCTGTCCTCGAGGAAGCGGAAAACGCCTACAAGGCATCGCGCAACAAGCAGGACGGCATGCGCGCCTTCGCCGCCGCCATGGATCCCTACCTGGGCGGCATCCTGCTCTCGTTGCAACTCGACGTGGAGAACGAGGTGCTGACCGCCGATTTCGGCAACGAAATCCCCGAGGTCACCGTCAACTTCCTGCACGATCCCCACTGGGTGGAACCGGAGGGACTGATCCGCAGCCGCCATTACGGCACCATGCGCGAGATCATTTCCTGGATGGATCTGGTCGAGGACGGGGTGTTCAGCTTCGGGACCGGTCACCTGGAATTGTCGGCCGCGGCTGAGGATCGCGTGGCCTATATGCAGGTTCTGGATGTGCTGGAGACCCTGCCCCGGCACGAGCGTCGCCCCCTGACCATCGACGACGTGCGCTTCATGCTGAAGGACGACGACCTCTTCGAGCGCTTCGAACCGATGATCAACGACTACCTGCTCAACACGCCTGTTTCCCCGAACGACGTCAGCAGATAAATCGCATAGGTGCCCAGCCAGTGGCCGCCGGCGTAATGCTCGCCCGTGACCGCCGCGAGGCCGTCGCGCGCGTGTGCACGCTGTGCGGTCATGACAACCGCCCGGCGTGGATCCGCCTCGGCCATGATCGGCGACAGGAAGTCCTGGCCCGACGGCTCGAAGGCCAAGGGCGCATCGCCATCATCCGCCCACGTGTGCAACTCGGCGGCGAGGCGACCAGCGGCGCGTCGGTGGTCACTACGCCGATGCACACGCGCGGGCCCAGTTCGGGTGTCATCAACAGGCCCATGCGGCCGATCTCGCCCAGCCCGGCATCGCGCGCCACCAGCGGGCAGACCACGCGAAAGTGGGCGTCGAATCGCTCGGTGCCCGGCTCGAGGGTACCGCGCGCGAACATCACGGTGCGTTCGTCGATGCGCCCTTTCGACTCGGCATGGTCATAACGGGGGCCTCGCCGCGGCAGCGCCCACGGCAACAGCGTGGCGACCGGCAATGCGATCAGGACCCAGGCGACGACATCACGCCCGGGAAACTCCAGCAGCGCGACAGTGACGTACGGAAGCGGCGCAACGATAGCCATCGGGCCGGCCACCCTCGCGGCTCGCGCTCGCGCACGGAAGCGACCGCCATCCCGACGAATCCCGCCGGGGCGACGCCCGCAATCACAATAAGGACAGGTGGCAGATCCATTGACTCCTCCGGTATGGACAGTGTCCAACATAGGTTGATGCCGCCCCTCGCGTTGGCAACAATTCCGCAATGGATGGAAAACCCACCTGACAACGGCGTCGTGTTTCGTAGATTTAGAGGTCTGAACCCCTTGCGCCCGGAGAGTCCCATGCGTTCGATCCCGACCCTGCTGCTGATCCTGCTCGCCACGACGGTGACCCGCGCCGCCGTGCCCGACACGCTCTTTGTCGAGGTGCAGCCCGGCGTGTCGGTGGAGATCCTGGACTGGGGCGGCCAAGGTCCCGACGTGATCCTGTTGGCGGAGTTGGGCAACACCGCCCACATCTATGACGATTTCGCGCCCCGGCTCTCTCGCCACGCCCGGGTTCGCGCGCTTACACGTCGCGGTTTCGGCGCCTCGACCCACTCGATCAACGGCTACGACCAGCGCAACCTGGCCCGCGATATCCGGGTCGTTTGCGACAGCCTGTCGATCGCCCGGCCGGTACTGGTGGGACACTCGGTGGCCGGTTCGGAGATGGCCTGGTTCGCGCACCAGTGGCCCGGCCGCGCCGGCGGCATGGTTTTTCTGGATGCGGCCTACGACCATGACCTCAGAGGTGAACTGGACGAGATCGCGCCGCGTCCCGCGCCCTTGTCGCCCACACGCGCCGACATGTCCTCAGACATCGCGATCCAGGCCTGGCTGCTGCGGACCCGCGGCTTCACCACGCCCCTGGGTGAAATCCACGCCCTGTTCCGCTTCATGTCGGACGGCCGCCTGCTCGATACTTACGGCTCGGCCACTGCCCCCGGCCACATCCGCCAGGCCATGACCACGCCGCCCTACGAAAAGGTGAAGGCGCCGACCTTGGCGCTGTTTACCAAGGCGACCCTGCCAGCCCGCTACCCGGCGAGACTATCGTACAACGCCAAGAACCGCGCGCGCGCCAAGACCCGTGTGAGCCTGGAACGCCAGTGGATGGCGACCCAGGCTGCTTCCTTCCAACAACGCGTCCCGCACGCCGTTATCGTGGTGCGCGACGGCGCGAACCGTCACCTCTTTTTGACCGAGGCGGCGGGGACGGCGATGGCGGTGGGGGCTTTCGTGCGCGAACTGGATTAGTAGGCGGCGTTTTACACGTGTAAAACAACCGCACATCCCCCCGGGGTGATGTGGGTCATATCGGAGGTATAAACCGGGGTCACCCGGGGGGCCGCCAACGGCATCTCGCATCAAGTACGCAGGAAAACAACGATCAATTATCCGACTTCAACGCCTTCCTCAATCTCGCCAAGCCGCCCCCCGCGACCAGCAATGAAACTCCGGCACACATGCTGAGGGTGTTTTGAATCAGTTCATACGCATCGGTGCCACTCAGTTTATATAACGACATGACCATGGCGAATCCCCAGATACAGGCGTTGACCAGAATGATCACCGGGATAACCGTAGACGGCTTGTTCGTGTCGATATTTCCTCTCTTCTCAGTCGTTATTGCTGAACACCACATACAGGGTATAGATCGATACCCCGGTCCCGTACGGCACACTGGCCAGATTGAGAAAAGACGCCACGATGGCCGCTGCCCGCGCCCACGGCGCATTGCTCAACAGTCCGAATCCCGCAATCAGGGCCGGCAGCGACGCGAGCCCCAGGATGACGGCCGCCACCAGCATGACGATGCCCAACACCTCGCCGGCGATCGGGTCGTCAGCCACGGCGATCACGCCGCCCAGGACCAGCGCCACGGTCACCGCCGCAATGATGTTCATCAATCCCAGCACCAGGTGCAGGGCGCCCAGAGTCGTGCGATGCTTCGCGAACATGGGATCCTCCCGGATCAATATGGTGGCAACTCCATGCCGAACTTTTCCCACTCTTCCCTGCTCGGACCGAAAACGCCCGGCACCATCAGTCCGGCCTGGCGCAACAGTACCGTCATCTGGCCGCGGTGATGGATCTCGTGATCCATGAGGATCTTGAGCGTGAGCCCGCGCGGCCAGGTCTCACCGTAGAGATCGTCGGCCTTGGCGAGATCGTCGTCGTCCCACTTGGCGCGCAGGGCGGCGACCAGTTCGCCGGTCACCTTTTCGTAGCCCGCAGTCAGATCGGCTGGCGCGCCGGGCGGGAAAGTTTTCTCGTCCACCGAGGAGAGACCCAGGCCTACCTGGTTCATCATCTCCGGCACGGTGGTGACGATGTGCCAGGCCATGCCGCGCAAGGTGCGGTGGCCGTCGGCGACGTTGCGACACATGGCGTCGGCGTCGATCACACTGAAGATCTTCAGCGTCCCTTCGGTCAGAGTCTGGTAGCTCTTGTAGAAATCATCCATTTTGCGGAACATGGCCTTACCTCCAATGGCGACGTTACTTCACCGACACTCTACGGGCAATGGGGAGGAAGGATGCGAGATCATTTCGTGGAAATCGAGGGCCGGGTGATCCACGCCCTGAGTGACGACACCGGATCGAGCATCACAAGAGGCGCTACGAATAGCGTGAATTTTCACCACAATTGTGACATCTCGGTACGCCACTCAACCGAGTCGGCGCCCAGGGCGTATTTCAGGTAACTTACACAAACACACCTAATTATATACCAGGGACATTTTTCGAGGCACTAGGCACACTCCCTGCGAATACCCGCCCAGACACCCACAACCCCTGGCGGGATTCACAAGGAGCTCAGACATGGACAAGCACACCATCAACCGACGAATCTGGCCACGTACCCCCCTGGTCGCCTTGACCCTCATCCTCATCCTGCTGGCCACGATGGCCGACATCGCCAAGGCCGATGACTTCGACCACGAGCGCAAGGGCCTCGTCCTGGGCCTCAATCTGGGCACCGGTGGCGCCAGCCTGCAATATGAACGCCTGGGCCTGGCTGTCGAACACGAGATCGAAAACGTACCCGGCGGCATCGGTCGTATCGGCTTCGGTTTGTCCGACCACTTTGTCATCACGCTGGAAGGCCGTGGCTTCAGCAAGACCAACAGCGAGGTCGACATCCAAGGGGCCATGGCCCTCGTGACCCTCACCTGGCATCCCGGCGGCGGCGGCTTTTTCCTGCGCGGCGGCGTGGGCGGCGGCGCGGCGAACATCAGGCTGCTCGGCCCGCCGAGTCTCGTCGATTGGGAAGAACGGGAAGCCGAAGGCGCGGCCGGATTCGGCCTGGGCTATGAGTGGCGACTGGGCCGCCAGTTCGCCCTGGGCCTGGCCCTCGACGGATGCGCCATGGGTTTCGAGGACCGACCGGGCTTCCAGGAGACGGTCTTCGGCAGCGGCATCGCCTCACTGCAACTGAACTGGTATCTCTGATCCGCTTGGCGGGGATCCAGTGAAGGGAGCGGCGGGGCGCCTACGGGCATCCCGCCGTTTCCACGTATCAGAGCACGTCGCCGTCGCGGATCACGCACTCGGTCGAGTCGTCGGTTCGCGTAACGGTCATGGTGGGACGATGGAAGAGGTAGTCCATGTGCATGGACGAAACGCTGCAGCCGCCGGGCATGCCCTCGTTGCTGCCGAAGGCGATATGGGCGGTGCGCAGGGCTTTCTCGTCCTCGAGCATGTTGCCCCGCAGGCCGGCGCCCGGGTTCAGCCCGATGCCGAGTTCGGCGATGGTGCGCGAGCCGTCGTCGGTGTCCATGAGTTCGTTGATGCGGGCGGTGAGCACGGGGTCGTCGCTCGCCACGTCGACTACTTGTCCCTTCCGACAGGTGATCGAGACCGGCACACTCACGTTCCCCTCGGCGCCGAAACACCCGTCGACCACCAGCACGCCGTCGGCGCGGGTCTCCACCGGACAGCAGTACACCTCGCCGCAGGGCAGGTTGGCGCCCCGTTCGGTCGAGGTAATGTGCACGTCGGTGATCATGCGGCGGCCGGCCAGGCCCAGGGTGATGTCGGTGCCGGCTGCGGTGGTGATGTGTACCGATTCAGCGTCGGCGAAGTGGTCCATCAATCGCGCCGCGCCTTCGCGCATGACACCGTAGTCCACGTCCAGCGCGCCTCCCGCCATCATGCGATCACAGATGCCGGGGCTATGGCCCAGGCGCAGGCCGGCGGTCTCGATGGCACGGATCCACTGGATACGGAAAGGCACTTCGTCGCTGCGGCCGGCGATGGCGTTGATGACCACGTCGCGGTCGTCTAGCAGGTCGATCATGCCGGCGGGGAGCGCCGTCAAAGGGTGCGCATCCTCGGGCAGGCGGAACAGGTCGGCGCGGCAGCCGAGCTCACGGGCCGCGGCCAGGAACGCGTCGGGGCAGGCACCGGCGGAGTCGTCGCCGATCACCAGCACCCTGTCCCCGGGTTCCAGGTCGAGCACCTGGCGCATGGCGTCCAGGGCGGCTCGGGTCATGGCTTTCATGTCTGGCATGGAGTTCCCCTCTCGCGTGCGACTGGAGGCATATACGCAACTATAAGAGCCCTCGGTCTATAGGTCGAGCAAGCGCAATCAGCCTTTTCTGTTCCCCGCATCCGCACGGAGCCTGCGCAGGAACCGCCCCAGGCGCGTGAAGAGATAGCCCGGCTTATGGGCTTCGCGGAGCTGGGCCCGTAGGCCGGCGACCATTTCGCTGTTGATTTGAAGGCTCTTCTCGAGACGGTCGATGCGTTCGTCTTCGAGGGCCAGGGCGAAGACGTCGGGCGCGCTCGCCATGTGTGCGGCCAGCGCCGGTTCGATGATCAGCAGGTCGTAGATCTCAGTGAAGGGGACGCGGAAACGCTCGACCGTCGCAAAGGTCTCACGATCGACGACGGTCACGTGTGAATAGTCCAGCACGACCTCGGCCTTGCGGTCGGCGCTTTCGCCCACATAGAAGTACTTGTCGTCCCAGGCGAACCCGCGGGTGAAGCCGTCGAACTTGTGTTCCCGTACGTTGCCGTGCTTGTCGCGGACGGTCACCATCTGCTTGTGCGATTCGCAGATGTAGAGATCCTCGCCGACATAGCGCGGGGTGTGGGGCGCGCTCAAGCCGGTCAGGATCTTTTCCTTGGTCTCCAGGTCCATCACGAAGCCCTGGTTGCGGGCGTTCCCCGACCAGGCCCGGTGGGTGGGGAATTCGCCGAAGGCCGACACGTACATCCGCCCATCCCTGGTGGCCAGACAATTCAAATGCCAGGCGTCGCCTTCACCCTCGCCGTGCCACTTGTCGACCAGGTTGCCCAGGAGATCGAGCCACAGCACGTCGTTTTCGCCGGTGGATACCGCAACAATCTGTTTGTCGTCCACCAGGATGTCGTGGATGTCGCGGGCCTCGGGCAGGTTGATGATGCTGCGCAGCCCGCTCTGGTCGTAGCCGATGATCATGTGCATCGAGCGCACGAAGCGATATACGTTGCCGCGGTGGCCGGCCAGCCCCATGGAGTCCATCCGGTCGACGACCGTCGCTTCGCCGTCATGCAGGCAAACGAGTCCACCGGTGCCGGCGCCGGAGTTGGCGTAGGCGCCTGGACAGGAAACCAACAGGGAGCTGAAGCGGCCCATGGACAAGTCCTCACTTAATTCAATGCGAATCAACTATAAACAAGAAGTTCGGTCGCTACCGTCCTACATCGACCTGCCCCCGGTCAACTTTACTTCACAAGACGGGTCGGCGCCAAGAGTGGTGTGATCAGAGTGGCGTGATCAGTGCGGGGCAAGGTGTGCGGCAAAAGCCAGCACATGGCCGTCGAGGTCGAGACAGTAACCGGCACGATCGCCCCAGCCGCGCGGCCGGACATCATCCAGGATACGGGCTCCGGCAAGGCGGGCGCGCTCCAGACAAGCATCGGGATCGCATGTCGATCAGTAGTCGACGCCGGCCGGCCGGATCGCCGTGGGGTCGCCCGCGTGACAGGGCGTCACGCCGTAAACCATGCCGCATTCGGGGCAGTGATCCTCGAATTTGGCCATCATGAAGGGCTGGCCGCATTCGCAGTCGATCTGCGCCGCGACGGGCAGGGGCATGTCCCGGAAGCCCATCATCCGCAATTTATCCACCATGGCTTTTCCGTCCTCTTGGACGCCGCCGCAACCGTCGTGCATATCGTTCAACCTCCATCAATGATCAGTGCCGGCTAATGGACAGCAATGTATACCTCCAGGTAGGGAATGTCCAGGGGATCACTCGGCCTGCGGGTCGGCGGAGGGGCCGCCGCGCATGGTCTCGGCCTCCACGAACACCTTCTTCACGTGCGGCCAGCGTCCCTTGATGGCGCCGCTCAGCGCCGCAATGGAGGCCTCCATGTTCCCCGCGGAGCAGTCGTCCCGGAAGTCGACGCTCAGGTTCACCAGGATGTACTCGGGCCCCATATGCAGGGTGAGCACTTCGCCCACGCGCTCGATGTCGGGAACGTCTTCCGCCAGTTCGCGAACGCCGTCGACCACCTCGGCCCGCGCGCTCTCGCCGATCAGCAGGCTCTTGGTCTCCCAGGCCAGCCAGAAGGCCGTGGCGCCGAGGATCAGGCCAATCACCACCGACGCGGCGCCGTCCAGCCAGGCCAGACCCGTCGTGTGACTCAGCCACACGCCCAGGAACGCGACCACCAGACCGAGCATGGCCGCCGAATCCTCGAAGAGCACCACGTAGGTTGTGGGATCCTTGCTCTCGTGCACGGCGCGCAGGATGCTGCGTTGCCCGCGGGTGTGTGAGAACTCGCGGTAGGCCAACGTCCACGCGATACCCTCGAAGATCATAGACAGGCCCAGCACGATGTAGTTGATGTTCGGGTTGTCGATGGGGTGGGGGTCCCGGATGTGCTGTATGCCCTCGTACAGGGAGATGCCGGAGCCCACGGCGAAGATCATGATCGCCACCACGAAGCTCCAGAAGTAGACCTCTTTGCCGTGGCCGAAGGGATGACGGTCGTTGGCCGGGCGCTGGGCGCGCTTGAGGCCGAGCAGCAGCAGGACCTGGTTGGAGGTATCGACGATCGAATGGATACCTTCGGACAACATGGCCGAGCTGCCGGTCAGCGTCGCGGCGATGAGCTTTGTAACGGCGATCAGCGCGTTGCCGGCGAGCGCTGCGTAGATGACGGTTTTTGAACCCGATGCCGCCATGAATCCGCTCCGTTGGCTCAAGAAGGACGATCGTCGTGCGAGTGATCGATGGTCGTTATTCTAGCGGCAGGCGCCTCGCGTGGCCAGCCCTGGACGTGAATCTGGCCCGGTATCATCGAAAAGACTGGACACTTGCCACAAAATGGGGAAATTGAAAGATCAAACCTATTCACCGCATCACCGCAAGTGGGAGTACAAGATGAGCGAAATCGCTGAAACAAAACCTGGCTGGAAATTCTCCCGGGCCTATTGGGTCGCCAACGGCGTCGAGGTCCTCGAGCGCGCCGCCTGGTATGGCGTGTTCGTGGCCATAACGCTCTACCTGTCCCGCATTCTCGGGTACAACGACGTGGAAGCCGCCACGACCTCCGGCGTCTTCGTGGCGGGGCTTTACCTCCTGCCCACGTTCAGCGGCGCCTACGCCGACCGCATCGGCTTCCGCAATGCGCTGCTGCTGGCCTTCGGGCTGTTGACCATCGGCTACGGCAGCATGTGGGTGTTGCCCACGCTCCTGGAGTCCGTAGGCCTGGTGCAATACGGTGTGCCGGCGCCCGACTCGGACCTGATGGACAAGGTGGGCAAGATCGTCGTCTTCAATGGGCTGGACGTCAGCTGGCAGAAATGGCTCTTCATTCCCGTGATGATGGTGATCATGGTGGGCGGCTCGTTCATCAAGTCGGTGATCACCGGCACGATCGCCAAGGAGACGACCGCGGTCAACCGCGCGCGCGGCTACTCCATCTTCTACGCCATGGTCAACGTGGGCGCCTTCAGCGGCAAGACCATCGTCAAGCCCCTGCGCGACAGCCTGGGCAACGAGGGCCTGATCGTCCTGAACCTCTTTGCGGCCTCGATGACCCTGATCGCCTTCATACTCGTATTGATTTTCTACAGGAGTGCGCGTGGCGAGGGTGAGGGCCGGCAGATTTCCGAGATCTGGATGGCGCTGCTCAGGGTGCTGAAGCGCACGCGTCTGATCGTGCTGACCCTGATCATCGTCGGCTTCTGGATGGTCCAGCACCAGCTCTACGCCAGCATGCCCAAGTACGTGCTGCGCATGGCCGGAGAGGGCTCCGCGATCTCCTGGTTCGCCAACGTCAACCCGGCCGTGGTGGTCATTTTCGTGGCCCTGATCACGCAGATCATGCGCAAGCGCACCGCGTTGACGTCGATGACCATCGGCATGTTCATCATGCCGCTGTCGGCGTTCTGCATGGCGGCGGGCAACATGCTCGACGGCCCGATCCTGGGCTTCCATCCGGTGGCCTTCATGATGCTCGTGGGTATCGGTTTCCAGGGCCTGGCCGAGTGCTACATCTCCCCGCGTTTCCTGGAATACTTCTCCCTGCAGGCCCCCAAGGGCGAGGAAGGGCTTTACCTGGGCTTCAGCCACATACACTCGTTCATCTCGGCCCTGGTGGGATTCTTCATCTCCGGCCTGATGCTCGACCGCTGGTGCCCGGATCCGCGCACGTTGACCGCGCCCGAGCAGGCCCAGCGCCTGGCCGCCCTGGCCGGCGAGGGGGCCATGCCCGAGGCCTACCAGCACGCCCATTATATGTGGTTCGTGTTCGTGGGGATCGCGTTGTTCTCGGCCATCGCGCTGATTGTCTTCGGCAAGGTCACCAAGCGGATCGACGGGAAAGCGGACCTCTAGCGGGCTGTTGAAAAAAAGACCGGCCGCCGCTCCCATCCATGGGAGCAGCGGCCAGCTGAGACACGTGTCAAAAACCAGTATACCCTACGTGTCAAGGGGGGAGGTCCCTTACCCGTCGACGGGACGGGACCTCGCTCGCATCTCCTACTTGTACAGTGACTTGATCTCACCGAATGACATGCTCTCGTTAGTCGACATATCCTTGTTGGCGTTCGTGTATTCGTGAATGTCCGGATACTCGATGACCAACCGCAGCTTGCAGCGACGCGCGATCGCGCCGTAGAACCCGTCCTCGCTGGCATGGCTCGTGTCATGAATGCTGACGCCCCAGTCGTAGGCCCACCGGGTCATGCGATCGATGGCCTGCTGGCCGAGGGGGATCCAGCCCGACTCCGGGTTGACTCCGAACATGTGGCTCGCGTCCCAACCGCCGT
>JACKQG010007023.1_pt1 | contig 11568 bp, 9 predicted proteins | sample 8237621 | NCBI WGS metagenome assembly JACKQG01 (sample SAMN15677084, study PRJNA649215) | marine metagenome | biome: marine; feature: Black Sea; material: saline water; isolation source: suspended particulate matter (SPM) from the Black Sea western gyre | collected 2013-06-09/2013-06-10 | depth... | reverse complement strand
ATGAATCGTCTTGGGATTCAAACTATCGGAAGCAATTTTTCTAACAGCCAAATTAATTGTTTTCATCGGTTCTTCTAGTGACATTCCCGAATTTGAATTGTCTCCATCCGGAGATACATATAGATCATTATTAACCGGTTCAAGAATATAATTCAATATATCGAAAGTATAGGGATTAATATTTTGATAATGATACATCTGCGCGAAATAAACATTCGGTTCTGCAACTGTAAATGTATCTACAAAAACTTCAATTTCTTCTATGTAAGAACTTGAAGTACATATTTCTATACCGGTGGCAGCGAAATTATTATAAATACTGCACCTGTTTACAGGATCAAAAGTAACTTGAGTGTAATCACTTATTCCAATTCCACCTCCGGTTTTTAAAGCGTAATTATTTCTAACCGAAGTCCCGGATAATAATACAATCCCATCTTTAATGTGCATTCCACCAGAATTATTCCCATAATTACCTGTTATCACACAATTAATAATTTCACATTGAATAAGTAGATCCGAATCACCCCAGATACTTATACCACCTCCTATCTTGGGGTAATCAAATTCACCTTGTCCATTTGTAATAGTCAAACCACGTAAACAAGTATCAGTTTCTTCATTTATCAGAGAGACACAACTGGTTATACACTGTCCATCTATGATGGTGGAATCAATATAAGCTGCATTTTCCGTTGTCAGTTCCAGACTGCCAACAGTAATGTTCTTACCGATGTAATTAATATTTTCATAATATGTTCCGGGATAAACAAGGACTGTATCAGAATCGACTGATGCAATGATGCCTTCCTGGATGGTTGTAAAATCTCCTGTTCCGTCCTGTTTGATGTGCCAGGTAGTAGAATTTAGCAACGAACAAAACAAACAAAACAAACAAAGGATTAAGAACTTGATCCTCATCGAATCCCCTTTAGTTCCCCCTTACGAAGGGGGACTGTATAGACCCGACTCGAGTTTCATTAACCCGAGTCGAGTTTATAAATCGCAAACAGAAAAGAATATGTCGTTTTGATTTGCAAAACAACATTAGATGTTTGCTTTACTACTTCAACATCAGAATTTTCTTCATTATAGTTTCATCTCTTGTTGATAATTTGTAGAAGTATATTCCTGATGAAACACTCTTATCGTTATTGTCTTTGCCATTCCAGACTACTTCATATGATCCTGCCAACTGCTCTCCACTAACCAATGTTTTTACAAGTTGTCCTTTGATGTTGTAAACCCTAAGTTCGATCATACCATCATTTGGAAGAGAATAAGCAATTGTTGTGGTAGGATTGAAAGGATTCGGATAGTTTGAAGATGAAAGTAAGATTGGAAGATTACCGGTTTCATTTTCATCTGATGGCTTGAAAGAAACGTAATAAGATTTTTGTTTTTCTCTCAGATTGATGGTTGTTGTTTCCCGATAACCGGTTTCCGGATCAAACACAGTGTACTCGTTGAATCTGGTATTTACTCCTCGTCCGCCATAAGAAAATTCAAATTCCAAAGTCTCGCCCTGGTTTTCCAGGATGTAAGCACATATCTGGGTGGTTGTATCTTGCACAACCGTAGCTCCTTTGCATTCTCCCTCTACATAAGCACCAATTTCCGAGGGCATGTCTTCCGGGTTTAATGAGATGAAAATTGGAATATAATCCACCTCTTCCGTATATGTGAAATCCTGTGATTTAGGTACGATATATTCTTCACGTGCTTCCTCAAAACTCCAGCAGAATTCAGAAATATCACGTTCACAATAAACTACTACCATATCGCCCGGGCTGAGAGTATAGGCAGCCACAAGCGGCGGCCAGACACCATTCACTTTTTCAATTCCCCAAGTTTGAGCCTTAATCTTATATATGTTGTCCAAATAGTCGCCAAAAGCATCGTAAACAAGCTGTGTTTCTTCCAAAAAGTAGCCGATCCAATTGCCATCGGGAGCATTAGCATAAAGATTGAAGAAGGTTGCTGGATCACAACGGAAACCGGAAATATCAAACTCACATTCATTCTCGGTTTGGAATTTAAACCCTTGTGGACTAGTGATTTCGTGATCACCACCATACCAATTTGGATATTCATAATAAAACTCTACACTTTGACCATACCCTCGTATCAAATCCCAGCGTATTGGATCAAGCAAAGGATCAACAGTGTTATTTTCACCCGGTAGTGTTATATCCATTATATCAAAACACAGCCATTTCCAGCCGTTATTGGTATTCAAATCAGGAAACTCGTAGGTCTTTACTTCGTGAGGATGATATAAAGCACCCATATCCGCCCTGGTGTCATCGGGATCATTATATTGGGGATCAGGGTTACCGGTGTCTATGCAGGGAGATTTTTCTGTTTCGTTCCATTTGAGTGTAAAATCACCTAATCCGGGATTTCCAAAAAGAGGATCTTCATCGATGTTACCTATCCCGGTGTATACACCTTCTAAATTTGAATAAGAAATTTGAAATTCTTGGGGAACTGGAATAACTAGATTTCTAATGATCGAATTAGTAATATTTACGTTTATAAGCGGACCAGTATAAAATTGCTGGTTATCGTATATAGTGCAATTTCTGATAAATATGAGAATCCAATCTTGTGTATGTATAACGTAATCATGACTTATAAAAAGATTTCCTGTTGTTTGGGCAATTGCTAATTGCAGTTTAAGACCAATGTAGTTATTATCAAATTTATTACCGACTATAGTCGGATAAGCCAGGCCTTCTTCTCCTCCATCTATTATACCTTGTGCAGAAACACCCCAGTTATTTATCGTTATTAAGTTATTAACTATATTCGGATAAGTATATTCATAACAGCTTATTCCGCTAATACTGTTTTCGAATATTTGATTATTGCAAATATCCGGTGAAGCAGAAGAGCCCCTAACAAAAATTCCATGATCATTATTTTGTATCTTACAATTTTGGATTGTAGGAGATCCTTGAGCATTCACTTGTAAACCAATAAATCCATCTTGTATTGTGAAACCATCAATTACTGCATTTTGTTCACCATCAGAAAAATTCACAACGCCTAAGTAGGGATTGCTCTGGTATGATATTATTGTATTATCAATGTACCATTCATTACCTGTTGTAGGGTATCTACTCTCAACTACGATATTTTTACCAAGGAAATATATTTGCTCATTATAAGTTCCTTCGTAGACTATTATTTTATCATCATCAACAACGTAATCTATAGCATCTTGGATAGTGATAAAATCTCCTGTACCGTTTTGTATTACCGTATATGTTGTCCCCAATAAAATAATGGGTAATGCTATTATAATCAATAGGATTATTGCTTTTTTCATCTTTCATTTCTCCTTTTTTAGTTTTTTTGTTTTTTTCTGGATTAGGAAATACTACTCAAACTTATTCTTACAGATAATGAACAGCATATCCACCTCCATCCAAACAAATTGAAGGAAGAGAGCGTTAAATTATTTCACAAAAACTTTTGACATTATTTCGATGAAATTTCTTAATGTCTACGGGAAGAGTGCTGTGGAGATTATTTTGCAAAGGTTCCAGCCTTGCGGTATCGAAACACTCTCTTCCTTTTAAAATTCTAATCATCTCGATGCAAATTTAACTTTTCATTATTTCTGTTGAAATTATCACTGAGAAATACAATTCCAGAAAAAAAAAAAATGAATTGTTTGTCAAATAATATATAAAATTTCTTGCCATAAAAAATTGAAGAGAAAGAAAGGAAACCGAAGATTAGAAATAAAAAAGTTAGCGCTTATTAGCGTTCATTAGTGGTTATGAATAAGTTTAAGATTGTATCCAGCTATAAACCGAAAGGTGATCAGCCGCAAGCAATAGCCGAGCTTATAGATGGCTTGCAAAGCGGTGATAAATATCAGACTTTACTGGGAGTAACCGGCTCAGGAAAAACCTTTACCATTGCCAATGTGATTGCCAAGCTAAACAAACCCACTCTCGTACTTTCCCATAATAAAACTCTTGCTGCTCAGCTTTATGGCGAATTCAAACAGCTCTTCCCGGAAAATGCGGTCGAGTTCTTTATAAGCTATTACGATTATTATCAGCCGGAAGCCTATATTCCCGGTCGGGATATTTACATTGAAAAAGATGCTGATATTAATAGCCAGATCGAGAAACTACGCCTTCATGCTACAATGAGCCTGAGTGAACGCAAGGATGTGATCATCGTAGCCAGCGTTTCCTGCATCTACGGTCTTGGCATTCCGCAGGATTATCGCGATGCTCTCATCCGCATTAAAACCGGTGAGGTTATCGAGCGGGATAAACTGCTGAAGAAACTGGTGAATATCCATTACGGCAGGAATGATATTGCCTTTGAACGAGGCACATTCAGAGTGAATGGAGATATTGTAGATATTTATCCTGCCTATCTGGAGAATTCCATTCGAGTAGAATTCTTTGGTGATGAGATCGAGCGTATCTCAAGAATTAATCCACTTGATAATCATGTACTGGAAGTTGTAGACGAATATCCTGTATATCCTGCCAATCATTTTATCACTACCAAAGCTTCCCTGGCAAGAGCAATAAAAGCTATAAAACAAGAACTGAAAGATAGAATAGCTTACTATGAAAAAGAAGGGAAATTACTGGAAGCACAACGCATCGAGCAAAGAACGAATTTTGATCTGGAAATGCTGCGTGAACTGGGATTCTGTTCAGGAATCGAAAACTATTCCCGCCACCTTACTGGCGCAAAAAGAGGTGAGCCGCCTTTCTGCTTATTAGATTATTTCCCGGAAGATTACCTGATGGTGATAGATGAATCCCATACTTCAATCCCACAGGTCCATGCTATGTACGGTGGAGATTTCACACGTAAAAAAAACCTGGTGGATTATGGTTTCCGCCTTCCATCCGCTTTTGATAATAGACCGTTAAAATTCCATGAATTTGAGAAAAAAATAAATCAGATTATCTATATTTCTGCCACTCCCGGAGATTATGAACTTTCCAAAACGGAAGGTGTTTTCATCGAGCAGGTGATCCGTCCTACCGGTCTTTTAGATCCCGAAATTGAAATTAAACCGGTTTCTTCACAGGTGGATGATCTGTTGGAACAGATAAGAGTTCGCGCAATAAAAGGTGATAAAATCCTGGTTACAACATTAACCAAACGAATGGCGGAAGATCTGAGCGAATATTTGAAAAAAGCAGGTGTGAAATCTAAATATATGCACAGTGAGATTAATACGATCGAACGATCGAAAATAATCCGTGAACTACGGCTGGGAGAATTCGATGTGCTGGTGGGTATCAATCTTCTGCGGGAAGGACTCGACCTGCCGGAGGTTTCACTTGTTGCCATATTAGATGCAGATAAAGCCGGGTTCCTTCGTTCTACACGCTCGCTTATTCAAACTGCCGGAAGAGCTGCCCGTCATATCGATGGGAAAGTCATTTTTTATGCAGATAACATTACTTCTGCTATGCAGGAAACTATAAGCGAAACTAACCGAAGAAGAACAAAGCAACTCCTTTATAATAAAGAAAATAAAATAACACCCGAAAGTATCAAAAAAAATATTGACGACATAATGACCTCGACAAGTGTTGCCGACGGTTACGATAAAGCCGGCAGGAAAGAAGGTTTGCCGGATAAAGCTAAGTTTATGAAATATTTGGAGTTAGATTCCAAAGAAAAGGTGATAGAATTGCTGGAAAAAGAAATGATGGAAGCAGCCGGATCACTGAATTTTGAAAGAGCGGCAGAATTAAGAGACCGCTTATTTGAATTGAAAGAGTCATAACTCTTTGTAAAAAATTAATGTTATAATGTATCAACCTGATATTCAATCAATTAAAATTCATTTACCAAAACAAAGTTCAATAAAAAGATTATAAAAGCGATTAAATAAAATACGGCATTTTATTGCTGTGCTTTACAGGAGATAATATGAATGCTGCAAAAAAACCTAAGAAGGTGGAGAAACACAAAGAAGGTACAATCATTCTTACTGATGATTCTTCCATTAAAATGGAGGTTGCAGTTAATGATATTAAATCTGAGGAAGATTACGAAAAATCCCCTGTTTATATTTATTATGACTGGTGTAAAAAATGCGGGATATGCGTTTCATTCTGTCCCACAGGAGCTTTGGGAAGAAAACCGGATGGTTCACCCTATGTCCCGCATCCGGAGAAATGTATTCATTGCGAAATGTGTGATAGGCTTTGTCCTGATTTTGCAATAACCGGAGCAAAAAGGTAGGTAGGAAAAATGTCAAAAAACAATACTATAAAAAAAAGAGAACCGGTTTTGATGCAGGGAAATGAAGCTATTGCTCGCGGAGCTCTGGATGCAGGAGTAAATTTTTATGCAGGTTATCCCATTACACCTTCCACCGAGATAGCCGAAATATTGTCTTATGAACTGCCAAGGCGCGGGGGTAAATTTATTCAAATGGAAGATGAAATTGCCAGTATCTCTGCTATAATAGGCGGTTCATTGGCAGGTGCAAAAACCATGACCGCTACCAGCGGACCGGGTTTCTCCCTTATGTTGGAAGGGATCGGATTTGCCAAAATGACGGAAACACCCTGTGTGGTGGTAAATGTTATGCGTGGAGGTCCCAGTACAGGTCTGCCAACCAAACCTTCTCAGAGTGATATCATGCAGGCAAGATGGGGAAATCATGGTGATGCCCCGGCTATAGTGCTTTATCCGAATTCAGTTATGGAAAGTTATGAACTTTCTATTCGTGCTGTTAACCTTGCCGAAAAATACAGAACCTGCGTTGTTCTCCTTTCAGATGAGGTTCTGGCACATATGAGGGAAACTGTTAATCTTCCCGACTTGTCTAAGGTCAAAATAATCAATAGAATTAAACCGACAATTCCTCCTGAATGGTATAAACACTTCCCTGAAAATCCGAAATATCCCATGCCGATGGCAAGCTTTGGAGAAGGTTACCGCTTTCATGTTACAGGTTTATCACATGATGAAAAAGGATTCCCAACAAATAAAGCAAAATAAATAACCCGGATGATGGAGAGATTCAGAAAAAAAATAGAATATTATATTGAAGATATCGTTCAGATCGAAAGCTTCTTTATGGAAGATGCCAAAATAGCCATTTTTACTGCTGGTATTACGGCGCGTGCAGCAAAAGAAGCAGTAATGAAAGCTCGTAAACGCGGAATTAAGGTAGGGCTTCTTCGACCGCTTACAATCTGGCCTTTCCCGGATGCTGCAGTAAAGAAATATCTGGGAGATAAAAAGGCAATAATCGTTCCCGAATTAAATGAAGGTCAGCTCTCACACGAACTTAAAAGAGTAATGGGCGGGATCTGGAATTATGAAATAAGAAAGACAAAGAATATTGTAGAATTACACAAAAATTCCGGAGAACTTATCACTCCCGAAGAAATTTTTCAGATTATCAGGGAGGTAAAGTAAAATGCCAAAGATATCTCAAAAAGCAATTCATAAATATCTAAGACACGACAAAAATTTCCCGCACGTCTGGTGTCCAGGATGTAGTAATGGAATAGTTATAGGTGCAACCATCAGGGCAATCGCAGAACTGGGTTATAAAAAAGATAATATAGCAATGGTTTCAGGGATCGGATGTTCCAGCAGGATGCCGGTTTATGTGGACTTTAATACACTTCACACTTTACACGGACGGGCTATCGCTTTTGCTACAGGTATTAAAATTGTAAAACCGGCAATGAAAGTGATTGTTATTACTGGCGATGGCGATGCAACAGCTATTGGGGGAAATCATTTTATTCACGGAGCCCGCAGGAATATTGACATGACCGTTATCCTTATAAATAATAATATCTACGGAATGACCGGTGGCCAGTATTCTCCCACAACACCATACGGAGATAGGACAACCACAACTCCGTATGGAAATATCGATCCCACATTCGATATCTGCGACCTTGCTATAGGAGCGGGAGCCACATTTGTTGCCCGGACAACAGCTTTCCATGCAATTGAAGCTCAATCTTTCATAAAACAGGCTTTTGAACACAAAGGCTTTTCCCTGGTAGAGATCATTAGTGCTTGTCCTGTTATTTACGGACACCTAAATAAAAAAGGCGATGCATCTGCTATGATGAAAAGTATGAAAGAAAATGTTATTCCAATAGAAGCATTTGAAAAACTTTCTGATGAGCAAAAAAACGGTAAACAGAAAAGAGGAATCTTTGTTAACAAGATTCGTCCTGAATATATAGAGGAATATGATAAACTTGTTAGATCTCTTCAAGTCAAGACGAGAAAGGCGGGGAGTAATGGCAAAGGCGATATTTAAAAAAGAGATCAGGTTAAGTGGCAGCGGAGGTCAGGGTCTTATTACTGCAGGAATCATCCTGGCAAGAGCAGCGGTTATAGAAAAGCACAGAGTTACACAAACTCAGACATACGGTCCCGAATCCCGCGGGGGCGCCAGCCGGGCAGATGTGATCATCAGTAATGCCGAATTTTACTATCCCGAAGCTACTCGATTTGACATATTAATTACACTTACACAGGAAGCTTATGATAGACATTCCTTTAATTTAAAAGACGATGGGATACTGATCGCAGATAATACTTCCGTTAAAAACATTACTCTTTTGGATTCGGAAGTTTATGAGCTGCCTTTTGCTGATATTGCTCAGCAAAAACTCGGATCCCTGCTCCCAACAAATATTATTACTCTCGGTTTCCTTGTAAGAATAACAAATGTAGTCAGCGAAGCTTCTTTAAAAAAGGCTATTGAGAATTCTATGAAACCTCAATATGTTGAAATGAATCTGAAAGCAATGAAAATTGGATTTAAACTTGCAGATGAATATAAAAAAGAAGATTGATTTTTATAAAATATCTTAGGAGTTTCTATGCCGAAAAAGATCAGCCATATCGGTATAGCTGTTAAAAATCTGGATGAAGCAATTCAATTCTATAAAAAACTGGGATTGGAAGTGGAAGGTATCGAAGTAATTGAATCTCAAAAAGTAAAAGTAGCTTTTATTCCAGTGGGTAATGTACGTCTTGAATTACTGGAACCGACTTCCGAAGATAGCACAGTAGCTAAGTTCTTGGTAAAAAAAGGAGAAGGTATTCATCATCTTGCTCTGGGAACGGAAAATCTTGAAAAAAGGCTTCAGGAGATAGAAAAAAAGGGGATCAAGCTGATCGATAAAACTCCCAGAAAAGGTGCTCATAATACAAATATAGCATTCCTGCATCCAACGTCTTCACATGGTGTTTTGCTGGAATTGTGCGAAGAATGACATTAATTGAACTTAATTAATTAAGAAATAAAATGTTAGAAAAAAATGTAATAGTAACAATATAAAATAGAGAGAAAAAAATTGAATATTAAATTGACAATTAAATGATGAATTTGCATATAGCCTTTTTAAAAAAAGTAGAAAAAAGTGAGATACCTAAAAGTAATTTCAGGTGTTTTACCTTTTTGTAATATTCGTTTTTTAAGGAGTATTGTTTTTGATAATATACAAAAAGGTATTTGTTAACTACCTTCTGGATGAATACAATAATACTATTTTCACAAGCAATACCCAATACGTTCCATCTGAACTGGATGGAGTGCGGAATATAAATGTAAACGCAGTATGCTAAAGCAGCAAGCTGCGTTTTTTTGTTTTTATTGTAAGAATATTCTAAAATACAGGAGAATCTATGAGGTATTGGGAAGTGCCGTTTGGCAAAGAAAAGCCAAAAACTCCTATAGGTGAAATCCATATACTCAAAGAAAGATGTAAAGGATGCGGTTTCTGTGTGGAATACTGCCCTAAGGATGTCCTTGAAATGTCAGATGAATTTAATTCCAAGGGTTATCATCCTCCAAAAATAGTAAATGAAGAAGCTTGTGTAAATTGTGGTTTATGTGAGACTATCTGTCCTGAATTTGCTATCTGGTGTACTTTGAAAGAGGAGGTAGCTCTTGAAAACTAACTTAAAAGCAGTTTTAACAGGAACACATACTCTTAGTGGTAATGAGGCATTTATAGAAGGCGCCTTTGCTGCTGGATGCCGTTTTCTTGCAGCTTATCCGATCGAACCTGCCATTGAAACGATAGAAAGATACTTGAAAAGAAGTGCAGAGATCGATGCCACCTTTATTCAGATGGAAGATGAAATTTCGGCTCTCGCTGCTGTTATAGGTGCTTCCTGGACAGGGAAAAAGTCGATGACAGTAACCTCCGGACCAGGTTTTTCCAATATGATGGAGCATTTGGGACTTGGTGTGATGTTGGAAACTCCTTGTGTAATCGTCGATGTGCAACAGGCAGGACCATCATTAGGAATGCCGACTCGTGCAGGACAGGGCGATATGATGCAGGCAAGATGGGGTTCACACGGAGATTATGAAGTAATAGTTCTTGCTCCGGGTTCTCCGCAAGAGATGTTTGATTTTGCTATTAAGGCTTTTAATTTCTCTGAAAAATATAGAACGCCTGTCATTATCATGTCGGATGAGTATGTAGCTCATAAGAAAGAAAAGGTTGTAATTCCTGCTGCTGCTGGCATAAAAATTGAACCGAGACGATATTTTAAAGGGCAAAAGGATAAGTACCTGCCATTCAAAAGAGATAAAGATTTTGTTCCTCGTATGGTAGATATTGGTGAGGGCTATAAATTTCATGTTACAGGCCTTACTCACGATGATAGAGGCTATCCCATAATGCTCGAGGAGTGTCAGGAATATAATGTTCATCCTATTTTATGGAAGATCCGCAATAAAGTAGATGAGATCATTGAATTTCAGGAAACCGACACTGAAGATGCTGAAATCGTAATTGTCTATTATGGGGCAACATCAGGTGTTGCACTCAAAGCAATGAAGCAGGCAAGAGATCTGGGTATAAAAGTCGGTGGTCTTAAGCTCGATATTGTTTGGCCCTTCCCGGATAAAAAAATCACTGAACTGGCAGAGAAAGTGAAAGCTTTTGTGGTACCTGAAATAAATTATGGGCAAATTGTTTCTGAAGTTGAGCGAAGCAGTTACGGAAATGCGAATGTTGTCTTTGTCTCCCATGGAGAAAAGGGAATCGATAACACGGATGATATAGTTTCTGCTATAAAATTAGTTATGAAAGAAAAAAAAGTAAAAAATGAAATTATTGAGTATCTGAGTTAAGCAGGGAGAGCATAAATGGAACCTTTGAAAAACGCTGAAAAAGATATTCACCCAATGGATGATTTGCTTCGTATGGATAGAATTCCTCATATATGGTGCCCTGGTTGTGGGATTGGCACAGCTGTTACTGCCTTTGCCGCAGGTCTTGATAAAGCAAATATTGATTTGGAAAAAACATGTATAGTTTCCGGTATTGGTTGTACTGGCAGAGTAGCTGGTTATATAAAACTGGACTCATTCCATACAACTCATGGTCGAGCCATTGCTTTTGCAACCGGCATAAAAGTTGCTAATCCAGACCTGAAAGTAATCGTCTTTTCAGGTGATGGAGATTTAATATCGATTGGCGGAAATCATTTTATTCATGCTGCTCGCAGAAATGTAAATATGCTTGTAATTTGCGTAAATAATTTTATTTATGCTATGAC
>JACKQG010007022.1_pt1 | contig 11570 bp, 11 predicted proteins | sample 8237621 | NCBI WGS metagenome assembly JACKQG01 (sample SAMN15677084, study PRJNA649215) | marine metagenome | biome: marine; feature: Black Sea; material: saline water; isolation source: suspended particulate matter (SPM) from the Black Sea western gyre | collected 2013-06-09/2013-06-10 | depth... | reverse complement strand
GAATTTAATAAAATACAAAATGAATTTCAAAATAAGGAAGAGATTGCTGTTTCAATAACTGATACAAAGCACGCTCGATTACAATCACAATATTTTGGGGGGCAACATATCACACTTATAAATAAAAACTGTTTCCAAATAAAACAGGGTGTATATACTAGGGTTTTGTGAGAAATATAGCATTTATAATACTAGTTAATTTATCATTAATATCATATGGTCAATGTTTAAGTGGAGATTGTAATAATGGGTTTGGTGTATGGAAATACATAGATAAAGAACAGAAGCAATATCTTATCTATAAAGGCATGTTTGAGAATGGAAAATATCATGGAAAAGGTGAAATCACATCATTCTCTAACAAAAATGAATTAATTTCAAGATTTGAAGGGACTTTCGTCCACAACCAACCTAATGAAGAGTATTATTCAATTTGGACATTTAACAATGGAATGAAATTTGAGGGGTTCAAAAATGGAATGGGGACATTCTATTATGAAGATGGAAAATATGAAAGGGGGCTATACAAAGATGGTAAATTAGTAAAGGTATATGACCGAAATTCAATAATTAAAAAAATAACTTCTGTAATAAGCCTTGAAAAAAGTGAAACATCAAATTTATACTATATTAACGCAAAACTAAATAAAACAGTAATGGTAAAGTTTATTTTTGATTCAGGTGCATCAATTATTTCAATTAGCCCAGGTATTTATGCAGAATTACTTAAATATGGTCTAATACAAAAAGAAGATGTTTTAGATGACATGAAATTTACTATTGCAGATGGGAGTGTAATTATAAAAAAAACACTGATTATTAGAGAGGTAGAAATTGGCGGTATAACTTTAAGAAATATACTAGCAACAGTAAATAATACAGAAGAAGCGCCTTTATTATTAGGTCAAAGTGTATTGCAAAAATTTGGCACAGTTACTATTGATAATCATTCGCATAAGCTATATTTACAATGAAAAAAATAATCATAATTCTATCAACTTTTTTCTGTTTAATTGGTGTAGTATCAGCACAAGAAACTTATACATATCCACAATTTTATTATTGTAGTAATTGTAATTTACCACACCCTCAAGATATATCATTTGAATCTGATGTTTTTACAATAAAAATCTATGAAGAGTTTATTTCAATTACTTGCAAAAATCTTGAAACAAATATATTATTACATATAATTAAGAAAACAGAAGGAGAGGCTTTTATGGTTGGTTCAGATCATGGTTCTGGAATAATTACTATTGAAAATAAACTTTGTATATTACTTCTTGATATTTTGGATCCAAAAACTATGAAATCTAAACATGCATTTTATTTTTATAATAGGTACAAATAAATTTGTGTCAAATTCCCCAGCTCCCGCACGATTTTATCGTGTGGTTGTTTTTTATTTTCTAATTTTATGAAAATAATGTTTCAATATTAAAAAAATAAAACCCAATTTTACTTGGGTTTTTTATTTGCGGTGAGGAAGGGATTCGAACCCCCGAAACAGTTTCCCGTTTACACGCTTTCCAAGCGTGCGCCTTCAGCCACTCGGCCACCTCACCAATTTTGGGCTGCAAACATAAAGAATTTTATGCAGTCAATTCGCCTCTATAATCACTTTCAAAAAGTTCTAGTATTTCAGCTCTTGTGTACCCCTGAGCACAAATATGCATTAGTTTAGTAACTGTAGCTTCTGTGGTCATATCTTTTGCACTTATCACCCCTATTTTCTCTAAATCAGAACTTGTTTCGTATTTTCCTTGCTGTACGCTCCCCATCAGGCACTGACTACAATTTACAATAAGTTTATTCTTTTTTATAGCATCTTTTAAACAATCTAAAAACCATTTAGTATTTGGCGCATTTCCTGCTCCATAAGTTTCTAAAATAATCACTTTTGCAGAATTAAGAACAGCTTTCACTACCTTCTTAGTAATAGCTGGAAATAGTTTTAAAATAGCAATATCATCAGTTAAATTCTCAAAAAAGCAAAGTTCTTTTTCATCTTTCTTCTTGATGGAGGAAATGTTGTATTTTATATTTACACCTACTTTTGCAAGAAGCGGATAATTGGGAGAAACAAATGCTTCAAAATGTTCAGAATTTACTTTTACTGTTCGGTTGGCTCTAAAAAGTTCATTTTCAAAAAAGATGCAAACTTCTGATATTTTACCACTTGCCGCTATCTCAATTGCAGTAATCAAATTCTCTTTTGCATCTGTTCTTCTATCCCCAATAGGAATCTGACTTCCAGTAAAAATAATTGCTTTATTTACACCATACAACATAAAACTTATAGCAGATGCGGTATAAGCCATAGTGTCAGTTCCATGTAAAATCACAATGCCATCTACTTCTTTATAATACGAATTTATATAATCTGCAATCTGAAACCAATAATCCATATTCATGTTAGAGGAATCAATCGCATAATTTAATGAGGCATATTCTATATGAATTTTCGCATCTTTTAGTTCAGGAAATGTTGCAATTAGCTTCTTAAAATCTACAGCTTTTAATGAGCCCTTTTTCATATCTCTCTGCATACCAATAGTGCCGCCAGTATAAAGTACTAATATATTTTTCATTTATAATTTAAATAATTTATTTGCATTTGCAGTAGTTATTCTTGCTATTTCCTCTAAACTTACCTTATGAAGTTCAGCCAATTTTTCGGCAATATTAAGGATGTATTTGCTTTCGTTTCTCTTCCCTCTAAATGGAGTAGGTGTAAGATAAGGAGAGTCGGTTTCCAATATAAGGTGTTTTAAATTTACTTGCTTTATGGTTTTGTCCACTCCAGCATTTTTGAAAGTAAGCACGCCTCCAATTCCCAAATAGAAATTTCCTAAATCAGTAATTCTTTTAGCGTCTTTTACGCTCCCTGTAAAGCAATGAAAAACACCGCTCAAATTTTTATCATTCAATCTTTCCACTATTTCAATGGCTTTGTTAAATGATTCTCGAACATGAATAACAATAGGGATCCCATGTTTTTTTGCCAAATTTATTTGATTTTCAAAAGCATCCTGTTGAATATTCAATGTGGTTTTATCCCAATAAAGGTCCAAGCCAATTTCGCCAACTGCAATAAATTTTTCTTTTTCTAACATTTGCTGCACATGCAAAAGTTCCTTTTCCATTGTTTCTTTTTTTACATCACAAGGGTGCAAGCCCATCATAGGAAAACAATTTTCAGGATATTTTTTGCTTAATTCCATCAAGGAATTTGTAGTTGCTGAATTGATGTTTGGCAATAACATTTTATCCACACCACTAGCAATAGCATTTTCAATTACCGAATCGATATCTCCACTAAATTGCTTTAAAAAAAGATGGGTATGCGTATCAATAAAATTCATAGCTGCAAAATTAGGATATTTTATTAGTTTTACGCCTGTGCAAAAAACATTAAAAATATTAGTTGTTCGTTTTTCTTCCATTGGTGATATTGTGCTTACAACTCCGGTTGTTCGTTTATTGAAAAAAGAAATAAATGCAAATGTGCATTACATTACCTTTAGAAACTACAAGAGTATTTTGGAAAATAATCCTAATATAGATAAAATATACACTATTAATGAAACTATAAATGAGGTGATTAAAGATTTAAAAAATGAGAATTATGATTTACTTATTGATTTGCACCACAATATTCGCACCCAAATTTTGAAAAGAAAATTGGGAGTTCCTTCCAAAAGTTTTAGAAAACTAAATGTACAGAAATGGCTAATGACTACTTTCAAAATCAATATTTTACCAAAAATTCATATAACAGATAGGTATTTAGAAACCATTCAGAATTTAGGAATAAAAAATGATAATTTGGGTTTGGATTTTTTCCTAACTAAGAAGGATAGAGTAGAAAATCTGCCGAATGATTACATTGCTTTTGCCATTGGTGGCAAGCACAATACTAAAAAATTACCAAATCAAAAGATTATTTCCATTTGCAATAAACTAAATCAGCAAGTCATTTTGATTGGTGGAAAAGAAGATTTTCAAAATGGAGAGGGAATTATTTCTAAGACAAAAAATACGAAAAATACTTGTGGAAAATATAGCATTGGACAATCTGCTTTTATTCTAAAAAATGCAGAATATGTGATAACACACGATACCGGAATGATGCATATAGCAGCAGCTTTTAAAAAGAAAATAATTTCTGTGTGGGGCAATACCATTCCAGCATTTGGGATGCATCCTTATTTAACCAATCCTGATTCTAAAATTATTGAAGTGAAAAATCTTCATTGCCGTCCATGCAGTAAAATAGGTTTTGGAAAATGCCCAAAAGGACATTTTGATTGCATGAATAAAATAGAGGAGAATTTATTTTTGGGTGAATAGTTTTTTAAGTTCAGTAGCATCTTTTGGATCCATTTTACCACCTAGAATTAAAGAAAGTTGTCTTCTTCTAAGTGCTCCTTCAAACCTTCTTTTTTCCAGCTCAGTTTCAGCTACAATCTCAGGAACTTTTGATGGTTTTCCCATATTGTTAACAGCAACAAAAGTATAAATTGCTTCATTGCATTTTGTTTTTACACCACTTTGCATATCCTCAATCCACACATCAATAAAAATTTCCATGGAGGAAGTGAAAGCACGAGAAATATTTGCTTCTAAAGTAACAATACTACCATGAGGAATGGGATGTTCAAACGACACATTATTTACAGCAGCTGTTACGCAAGTTCGGTTGCAATGCCTGTGAGCTGTAATGGCGGCAGCAATATCCATCCAATGTAATAATCTGCCACCCATAAGGTTGTTCAGATTATTAGTGTCGTTTGGCAAAACAATTTCGGTTAAAATTGCTTTTGATTGGCTTGGTGTTTTTGAGTTCATAATGCTATTTTGCAAGTAACCAAGCAGAAGGATTGTCTTGCTTAATTTTGTTTAAAGCTAAAACAGCTTCCTCTCTATTATTAAACGAATCGTAACTCACTCTTATTAGATTACCTCCCTTAACAATCTCCGCATTGTAGTTCCATTTATTAAGTTTAGTAAGCATTTTGTCTGCATTATTTTTTTCAGAAAAAGCTCCAGCAATAATATAATAAGTTTGTTGCTGTTTTATATTAGGAATTATTTCTTCTTCCGTTTTTGGAATAATAACTTCTGCCGGAATCTCTACAATTGGCTCAACTACTTTTTTTGTTGGGATTTCAACAACAATCTCTGTTTTTGTATTTGCAAAAGGATTCAAATTTGCCATTTGACTATAAACCCTATTAATGTTTTCCTCTTGTGTAATTCCAATAAGTGATAACCCAATAAGAGGAATAAGCACTGCTGCAGCTCTTGTTAGCGTTTTTCCTAAATCTTTTTGCTTTATGTTTTTTATAATTACCTTTTTATCTTCACTTATAGTGCGTTCTACTTTTTTGGATTTGTGATTAGCTTGCAAGCCAAATGATGCTAAATTATAATTATAGTTTTTATTTTGCAAAAAGGAGATATTTCCTTCTATACCTTTTGTAAATGTTCCTATTTTTTGGAGTTTAAAAGCATTTCTTTGGTCTAATTCCGTTTGTACATTTTGAACAAAATTCTCAATTAAGATAGAGGTTTCTGACAAATCAATCCCCTCCATTCTGGCTATATATGTAGCCAACAACCCATCATTTTTTGTTAAATTTTTGTTGAATAAAAGCTCTTTGCTAGGAGGGTAAATTATTCCTGATACTGGGTGAATATAAGCTGATTTTTTGTTTCCAACAAAACCACCAAATTCAGGGATAATTACACAATCGTGTAGGAAAAGTAAATTGGATATATAGTGTTCTATTGTTTGCTTCATTTTCAAATGCTAAATTACTTAAAATATATTTACAAACTCAAATTCTCAATATCTTTTGGCACATCTACCGATTTGCTTTCAATCTCAGTAATACTCACTTTTATTTTATAGCCATTTTCAAGCCACCTTAATTGTTCCAATCGTTCTGATTTTTCTCTTTTTGTCTGCTCCAATTTACAAATCTCTTTTAAAGCATTTGAGCGATATGCATAAATACCAATGTGTTTGTAAAATTTATTGTGTACAAACCAATTTTCAGAATCAAAACTTTTAGGTTCTGGGATAGGCAATCGGCTAAAATTTGTTGCAAAGTTATTTTCATCAAATACTACTTTTACCGTATTTTCATCTATTAAAACATTTGCCTCTTTTATTTGTTTTGCAAGAGTTGCTATATCAGTATCTTCATCAGAAAAAAGCCCAGCTACTTGGGTAATTTGTGTTGGGTTTATAAATGGTTCATCTCCTTGAATATTGATAACCACATCAAATTTTTCTTTCAAACTTTCAGCAACTTCATTGCATCTTTCCGTACCAGAATTATGCTCCCTAGTTAGCATCACCTCTGCACCAAAACTTTTAACATGTGAAAAAATTCTATTATCATCAGTAGCTACAAAAACGGCAGAAAGTAATTTGCATTTTTTGGCTTGCTCATAAACCCTTTGTATCATACTTTTTCCACCAATATCAATAAGTGGTTTCCCAGGGAAACGACTTGAATTGTAGCGGGCAGGAATAATGCCTAAAACTTTCATTTTTTAAATTTTCAAACTCATTTGCAAGGCAAGTGTTCTTGGTGGTTGCATATCGGCTGGTCTGCTCATATACTCTCTATTTAGCATATTATTTACTATAAAGGCAAACCTTAAATTATCATTTAATTGATACGAAACTCTACTATCAATAATAAAATCACCCCCTTCAAATTTTTCTCTTGCAGCATTAATACCTGGAATCATTCCGTTTTCTCCACCAATTAAATCTTCAGTGAATATTTTATCTACATTTTTCATAAAATCGTTATACCTAAAACTACTTCCAACTGTCAATTTTTTATAGGTAAACTCCAAGTCTAATTTAGCAATATTCTTATAACGATATTTTAAAACAGAAGGGTCAGAACTTGAATTATTATATGTAATTGGAGTAACACCTTGAGCTAAAAAGATGGTGTCATGAGGCATTAATGACACGGGATTCATAAAAGTATATCCCGCAATTACATTAATTCCAAAATCATTAGTAAATTTTCCGAAACCACTAATACTACATTCCACACCGCTTATTTGTGTTTTTCCAGCATTTATAGACTTAAATCCGAAAGCAATTTCCTCACCCACCTCATGCCAAGCCCCAAAAGAAAACTCCATCATATCATCATACTGCATCAAAAATGCGGCAACATCTAAGTATCCCATCCATTTTCCAATCTTTACTCCTTGCTTTACGCCAACTTCTGTACTCCATCCGCTTTCTGGCTTTAGCTCAGGATTAGGATAAATTCTAAATCCTGAAAAATCTGTTGAAATAAAAAGTTCTGCCATAGACGGAAAACGGAAACCTTGCCCCCAAGAAGTTCTAAGGTAAGTTTCCTCAGCTACTTTATAATTTAGCCCAGCTCTAAAAACGGGTTTGCTTGCCTGAAACGAATTTTTCTTCTCTCCATTTATCATGTAATACTCTTCTGAGGTAAGTTTAAACTGCTCATACCTTGCTCCAACTGAAAGATTAAATCTTCTCCATTTTTGATCTAACTGAGCATAAAAAGAATGATTTTTTCTTTGGTTGTTTCCATTAAACAAATCCGAACGGGCAGTTACTAATTCGTTAGTTATTCCTGTAGTAATTCTGAGTCCTATTTTTTCTAAATTCTTTTGCCATTGGTAATCGGTATAATAAGTTTCCGATTCGTTATCTTGTCCATCATCTACTCCTTTTGTGCTATTGTCGTTTATTACTTTTAGATAGCGTGTTCGCAAAGAATGTCGATTATTGCCTTTGTGATATGTAATAAAGGGGTCTATATTGTAAGTGTCACCATTTGTAGTTTGTATAGAAGAATCTTTAGGAATATAGGCATTTTCTAAACTGTGCCAAATTATTGCAGATCCGGAGGACTGAAAAAGGAAATTCCCCTTAGCGCCATAGCTGAGACCTTCTATTTTTTTATCTTTATATTTTAAGTTAATGTTAAACCTTTTTCTATCGGTTATCTCTCCCATTCTATAACCATCATCTTTAAAAATGTTACCGCCAATGGATAGGTCCCAACCATTTTCTTTATTGGAAAATAAAAATTCATAACCTTTAAATGCTCTTCTTTTATCACCATTCCAATTTAAGGATTCTCTTTCAGCAAAGTCATAAACTCCACTATGCATATTTACTTTTAAATATCCAGTTTTATTAGTATCCTTGTCAATATCTTTTTGAGTAGGAAAAGCAGTTCTAATATTAATTACCCCATTTAAGGCGGAGGAACCGTAAAGAGCAGAAGATGCTCCTTTTATTACTTCAATCTGATGAATATTTTCAGTGGCAATCAGTTTCCATTGCACTTGCCCAGCATCCCCTGAAATTAGTGGCATATCATCCACCATCACCAACACCCTTGTTCCGGCTCCATAACTCCAACCACTTCCTCCTCTAATATTAGCTTGTCCGTCCGTAATATTCACACCTGGAACTTGGTCAATTGCAGTTTGTATATCAGTAGTGTTTTTGTTTTCAATAAGAGAGGGTTTAAGCACTTCCATTGATACTGTGATTTCTTCTAACTTTTGTTCAAATTTCCCAGCAGAAATTACCACTGTGCTCAGTTGCTCGCTAGCTGTTTTTAGTTTTATATTAATCGTTTTTTGCTCTCCATTTTTGAGTACAATGTCTTTTATAACATCTTTGTATCCAATATATCTGAAAGTAATTTGATGTGTTCCTGCTTCCAATTTTAAGGTGTATTTACCAAAAATATCAGTAGCAATTCCTTTTCCATCAGTAGAAATAATATTTACCCCAATTAGTTTTTCATTTGTAGTTTCATCTGAAATAATTCCGCTAATGCTTTGTGCATGACTTACTGTAAACACAAAAATTGTTAGCAGTAATAAAATGTAGTTTTTTCTCATATATTTACCAAAAAAAGTTTTTGCAAGATAAAAAAAAAGAAATAACAGAAAATGAGTGAGGAGAAAAGATATCAAATAGCAGTGTCCTTAATCCCTGGCGTAGGTGATAAAATAGGCAAGAAGCTCATTGCTTATTTTGGGAGTGCTAAGGCAATATTTGAAAGGAAAGATTTAGAAAAAACATCAACATCAGTAAGTAAATTATTAAATAACATTAATAAATCAGAAATCTTAAAAAGAGCAGATAAGGAATTAAAATTCATGGAAAAAGAAGGGATTGAGATGCTTTTTTATACTGATAAAAATTACCCTTTTCGACTTAAACAATGTGATGATAGTCCGCTTACAGTTTTCTATAAAGGTAAAAATAAATTTAATGCAGAAAAAATTATTAGCATAGTTGGCACCCGAAATGCAACTAATGAAGGGAAGCAGTTTTGTGAGAAAATTGTTGCGGAACTCTCAAAATATAACCCTGTAATAGTTAGTGGATTGGCATACGGAATAGATATTTGTGCTCATAAAGCAGCACTAAAAAATAATTTGCACACTTGGGGAGTTTTAGCTCACGGATTAGATAGAATTTACCCAAATACGCATAGTAAAGTGGCAGCTGAGATGATAAATAATGGAGCTTTAATTACAGATTATTTAAGCGAAACAAATCCTGATAGGCAAAATTTTCCTTCCAGAAATAGAATAGTAGCTGGTCTTTCGGATGCAACTATTGTAATAGAAAGCGCTAAAAAAGGTGGCTCTTTAATTACAGCTAATATTGCCAATTCCTATAATAGAGAAGTGTTTGCAGTTCCAGGGAAGCCGAAAAATAGCAGATCATCTGGCTGTAATTTTTTAATAAAAACCCAAAGGGCAGTTTTACTTGAAAATATTGAAGATATTGTAAGAGAATTAAATTGGGATTTACCTAAAAATAAAAACAAAAAAGAGATACTTATTAAACTCACAAAAGAAGAGCGAAAAATAATTTCTGTTTTAGAAGAAGGATTACATATTGATAAGATTGTAAAAGCTCTAAAATGGGATTCCTCAAAAGTTGCACAAATGCTTTTACAATTAGAATTTAAAGGGGTTCTTATTTCTTTACCAGGAAAAATTTATAAGGTGATTGATTAGCTCAAAGGACTTTTTCTGTTAAAAAAATTATCACTTTCCAAAAATAGTTATTTTTGCCGAAATTTTATAAACCTAAAAACAAATAAGAAATGGAACAAAAAATCCATGATTTTATGAACTGGGTAGAAGAATTAAATCCAGGAGAAACAGAATTTTTACAAGCAGTAGAAGAGGTAGCAGAAACTGTTATCCCAATTATTGAAAACACACCAAGATTTAAAGGAAAGAAGGTTTTGGAGAGAATGATTGAGCCAGAAAGAGTAATTATGTTCCGTGTGCCGTGGAGTGATGATAATGGACAGGTGCAAGTAAACAGAGGTTACCGAATTGAAATGAATTCTGCAATTGGCCCTTATAAAGGCGGTTTGCGTTTTCACCCATCTGTAAACTTATCTATCCTTAAATTTTTAGCTTTCGAGCAAGTGTTTAAAAACTCTCTTACTACTCTGCCAATGGGTGGTGGTAAAGGAGGGTCAGATTTTAACCCAAAAAAGAAATCAGATAATGAGATTATGCGTTTTTGTCAATCATTTATGACAGAACTTTCTCGCCATATTGGACCAAATACGGATGTCCCTGCAGGGGATATTGGTGTTGGAGGAAGAGAAATTGGTTATTTGTTTGGGCAATATAAAAGGTTAAAAAACGAATTTACTGGAGTGCTAACAGGAAAGGCTCCTGAGTTTGGTGGTTCACTTATTCGCCCAGAAGCAACAGGTTATGGTTGCGTGTATTTTGCCAAAGAAATGTTAGATACTGCTGGAAAGAACTTTCATCAAAAAAGAGTAGCTGTTTCTGGGTCTGGAAATGTAGCACAATATGCTATTGAAAAAATAATGGAGTTTGGCGGCACAGTAGTTACGGCTTCCGATTCTTCTGGTTTTATTTATGACCCTGAGGGCTTTACTAAAGAGAAATTAGATTTCTTGATGGAACTAAAAAATGTAAGAAGAGGAAGGATTAAAGAATATGCGGATGAATTTAGTTGTGAATTTCATGAAGGAAAACCTTGGGGCATAAAAGTAGATGTTGCTTTACCTTGTGCTACACAAAATGAAGTAGATAAACAGGCAGCACAGGATTTAGTAGCAAGTGGTTGTGAGGTAGTTTGTGAAGGAGCAAACATGCCTTGTACCCCTGAGGCAGTTGCAGTTTTTCAAGATGCAAGAATATTATTTGCACCAGGAAAAGCGGCTAATGCTGGTGGGGTTGCCGTTTCTGGTTTGGAAATGAGCCAAAACTCTATGCGCTATAATTGGACTAGAGAAGAAGTGGATGAGAAGCTAAAAGCAATAATTAACAGTATACATACCGCTTGTGTAAAACATGGTAAAGAAGATGACTATGTAGATTATGTAAAAGGAGCAAATGTAGCTGGCTTTATAAAAGTAGCTGATGCTATGCTAGCACAAGGTTTGGTATAGCTTATATTAGATAGTATATTTCTAAAGGAGGCTTTTGCCTCCTTTTTTTATTTGTGTACTTTTGCTCTCCCAAAAAAT
>JACKQG010007021.1_pt1 | contig 11574 bp, 7 predicted proteins | sample 8237621 | NCBI WGS metagenome assembly JACKQG01 (sample SAMN15677084, study PRJNA649215) | marine metagenome | biome: marine; feature: Black Sea; material: saline water; isolation source: suspended particulate matter (SPM) from the Black Sea western gyre | collected 2013-06-09/2013-06-10 | depth... | reverse complement strand
GTGTCACCACCAATGTATCGCTCTCCCTGACATATTCCAGGCAATCCGTAAGCCCGTTTGGTTTGCCCTTTGCCCCGCTTCTTTTCTCCATAAAGATTTTGTCGCAATGCTTGAGTTTGTCTAGTTGGACATCAAGGGTTTGTCCAACCGAACTCACTCGTGCGTATCCAACAAGAGCCATATTAACCCTCCTACGCGGTGCTATCGACGCCTGTCGCGGTGTCATCACTGTCGCGGAAGGTCTCCGAAGGGATGACACCGCGAAGGAGACCTCCCGCGTGCGTCGAAGCCTTCCGCTTTATGTTTCATTATTTCTAAGACTATTTGAAAATGATATAATGAAACATAAAAAGAAACACGTCAAATGTAATGTTTCAGAACGTCTACTTTCTGAAACTAATTGAGATACTCACATGCAGGAGGGAAGTAATGGACACAACGCCAAAACGCCTTAGAATCTTGGGTGATGATGAAATACAAGCCCTTTATGGAAGACCTCGCTTTACACATGAAGAGCGTCTGGAGTATTTTTCACTATCACCAAAGGAATTAGTAGTGCTGGAACAACTACACTCTATCAAATCTCGAATTCACTTTATTTTACAGTTGGGCTACTTTAAAGCCCGCCAGTTGTTTTTTGCTTTCAGCCTAGAAGAGGCATCTGAGGATGCCAGATACATCATGGAACAATACTTTCCCAACTTCCAGTTCACTGATTTTGAGATTACTAAGCGGAAGGCCTCACGAAGCATGGCACCGCGGGTGACCCGGTTAAAACAGCAACGCTTAATCCTTAAACTTTGCAACTATCGCAGTTGCAATGCCGGGGAACGTCAGAAATTGGAGACCAAAGCTCAACAGGCAGCAATGGTTTGCAGCAAACCCATCTACATCTTTCGTGAAATCATGCATTACCTTCAAGAGGAACGCATCGTTGCTCCCGTATACAGCTTTTTACAGGATACGGTAGGAAAGACGCTGACTGAAGAACAGAACCGTTTGATATCGAAGCTTTAAAAGCCTTGCTTTCTGATTCACAAGGGCTATATGAGATTACCCTTCTAAAGCGTGAACCGAAGGACTTCAGCATCAAAGAAATTGGCCGAGAAATTAGCCGGGGGAAACAGATACAACATTTATATTGTCTGGCTAAAAAGCTTTTGCCCCATCTATTAATCTCTAATGAAAGCATCAGGTATTATGCTTCCTTAGTAAACTATTATTCCGTTTTCAGACTGAACCAGCTTGATGAGTGGATGGTGTATCTCTATCTTCTATGCTTTGTTTACCACCGTTACCAGAGAATTCATGACAATTTACTCAATAGCCTGATTTATGACGTCAGACGGTATGCTGATGAAGCCAAAGCCGCTGCTAAGGAGCGTGTTTATCAGTATCATATCGAAGCTAACCAAGATCTACAAAAGGCTGCTCAAGTGTTGAAACTGTTTACCAATGACAGCATTGCAGAACAGACACCTTTTCATCAAGTGAAAGCTAAAGCGTTCTCCATTCTACAACGGCAAAAGTTAGACTTCATAGCCGATTATATTGCCAAGAATGTCAGATTTGATGAAAATAGTTTTCAATGGGAACATATCGATAAACTAGCCAATCAGTTTAAACGTCACTTACGCCCTATCCTATTGGCGGTTGATTTTGCGGCATCACAGACGCACGATTCTCTCATTGAAGCGGTTGATTTTCTGAAAGAAGCATTCGGGAAAGGAAAGTCACTCGGACAATACCCTCCTCAGCAATTCCCAATCCAATTCATTTCGAACAAGATAAAACGCTATCTTTATAGACAAGAGACTCCGGGACAGAAACATTTTTTCCCTGATCGCTATGAGTTTTTGGTCTATCGTTTTCTGCGCAATGGCTTGGAAGCCGGCGATATTTTTTGTCGGGACAGTGTCTGCTTCCGCAGTTTCGAGGATGACCTTGTGGATAATGAGCAATGGCAGAAGAAGGAACAGTTGATTGCTGACACCGGCTTGACAATTCTGAAACAACCAATCCAGGAGCATCTGAAATCGCTTCAGCAAATGCTTGAAGAGCGCATTACCAAAGTAAATCAGCGTATCATCTCTGGTGAGAACAAGCATTTCCAGATTAAACAACGGGGCAAACAGAGTCGTTGGACACTTCAATACCCGCGTGCCAGTGAAGCAGTAAATCATCCCTTTTTCGATACCCTCAAACAAGTGGACATCGGTGACGTGATGCATTTCGTCAACCAGCAATGTCGATTCATGGCAGCTTTCGAGCACGTCTTGGGGCGTTACATCAAACCAGAGCTTGATGACCATGCCCTTACCGCTGCCCTTGTTGCATGGGCGACCAACACAGGACTGTCTAGAATGGCAGAAATTTCGGATATCGAATACCACATCCTTGCTGCTGTTTCAGATAACTTCATCCGCCTGGAAACACTTTCAGAAGCAAACGACTGTGTCAGCAATGACATTGCAAAGCTACCTATCTTTCAGTATTTTAATATCGGTGACGCTTTACATTCCAGTAGTGACGGTCAGAAATTTGAAACACAAATTCCCACCATCAATGCTCGATATTCGTCGAAATACTTTGGGCTCAAAAAAGGGATTGTTTCCTACACTTTGGTAGCCAACCGCATCCCCGTTAATGCCAAAGTCATTGGTGCAAATGAGCATGAAAGTCACTATGTGTTTGATATATTGTATAACAATACTACTGATATCCAGCCTGAAATTCATTCCACCGATACGCACGGAACCAATGAGGTCAATTTTGCCATCCTGCATTTGTTCGGCTACCAATTTGCCCCACGCTATAAAGATATACATGATACCGTCAGTAAATCTCTCTATGGCTTCAAACACCCCAGCCAGTATGGGGACTTACTAATTAAGCCAATCCGAATGGGAATACGACAACATCATCAAAAGTCTATATCTCCTTGACTATGTTGATTCCCCACCACTCCGGCGCAACGTCCAGCAAGCCCTCAACCGTGGCGAGAATTACCATCAGTTACGTCGAGCAGTATCTTACGCTAACTTCGGGAAGTTGCGTTTCAAAACTGAACACCAACAGCAAATCTGGAATGAGTGTAGCCGCTTGATTACCAACTGTATCATCTACTATAACGCGACGATCTTATCCCATATGCTGTCTCATAAGGAAACAACTGGCGACAGTCAAGGCGCGGAAATGCTCAAGCAAGTCTCGCCGGTAGCGTGGAAACATATTAATTTACACGGACGATACGAGTTCAGGAAGCGCACAGAACACATCAACATCAATGCCATCATTCAGGAATTGATCAAAGTCAAACAACATTGGACGGGATAATTTCTGGAATATACCTTTTCGGGGGATATGCAAAAAACCCCAATATATGAACCTCGTTGCCAATGCCATCATGCTCCACAACGTAGTGGACTTAACGATGGTATTGAATCAAATGGTTGCCTCAGGACATCAAGTTAACGAACAGTTAGTCAAACGACTAAGCCCTTACCAGACTTCCCACATTAAGCGATTTGGCCAATATATCCTCGACATTGATGCCATACCAGAACCTCTGGAGTTTCCAAAGCTGATTTTGACATGAGCCTGAAAGATGTGGTGACTTTTTACACGTATCCCGAAACTTCCCCAGGAAGGTTATAATCTCGTCCTGACCATTATGTTAGCTGAAGAATACTAACCATAGGAAAGGAGACTTTTCATGAAGGCAAAGTCAAATATGCCAGTAATGGTTAGATTTTTAACTGAAAAAGAGGAGGCTGAACTCCACTTTGAGGATTACAAAGCAGGTAGAAACACCTTTGAGGGGTGTATAAGGGATATTCGTCAACATACTCCTGAGTGGCTTGATACAGAGAAAGTAGAAGAGGAGTTCAGGAAACTGGCTAGAGAGAAAGGAGTATCTTAATGAAATCAAAGACTGAATGGGTAGACTTCAAGGAAATAAAAGAGAAGGTCAAAATAGAAGATATTCTCCAGCATTATAATCTCCTTGAAGGTTTCACCAGAAAAGATGATGAATTAACTGGTTTCTGTCCTATCCACGACAGCGAGCGGTATTATAAAGATTCATTCTCTGCGAATGTGAAAAAGAATAACTGGCATTGCTTTGTTTGCGATGCTGGGGGCAACATTCTTGACTTTGTTGCCCAGATAGAGGATGTCAGTATCAGGGAAGCTGCTCTTTTGATTCAAGAGTGGTTTGACATAACTCCCAAAAAACCAGAACTGGCTAGGAGAAAAGGAGGGGATAGGACAAAAGCCAAAAGAGAAGCTGCTGCGCCTACCCCTGCTGCACCTTCGCCGTCAATAGAACCAGTTAATCCTCCCTTGACCTTCAAGTTGAAAAACTTGGATTCTAACCATCCCTATCTCAAAGAGAGAGGATTGGCAAAAGAAACCATCAAGGCATTTGGTCTTGGCTTCTGCCAGAGAGGATTGATAAAGGAGCGAATCGCCATTCCCATTCACAACGAAAATGGTGAGCTGGTTGCTTACGCTGGCAGGTATCCGGGTGAGCCACCAGAGGGTGAGCCAAAGTATAAGCTGCCTCCTAAGTTTCAAAAGCATCTTGTTCTTTATAACTTCCACCAAGCAAAGGATTTAGCCAAAGAGCAAAGTCTAATCTTAGTTGAAGGGTTCTTTGACCTCTTCAATATCTGGCAAGCAGGGCTCAAAAATGTTGTTGCTCTGATGGGCACTTCAATGTCAGACGAACAGGCAAGGCTCATAGTTGAGGAACTGGGACCTGATGGAAAGTTAGCCCTAATGCTCGACCCAGATGAAGTTGGGCTTAAAGCAACCCAAGAGATAATAGATAAACTGATTGAGAAGCTTTACATCAAGGTAATTAACCTCAAAAAAGAAGGTCTCCAACCTGACAGCCTCTCAAAAGAGAATATACAGGAGCTTCTTTCAAAATAGGAGAAAAGTAAAATGGGAAATCGAGGAAGCATCTCCGTATTCAATCAAGAAACAGGAGATGAAAGCGTTGTGCTCTTCAGGCATCATTGCGGAGATTTGCAAGGAATGGAATGGTTGCTTGAGGAAGCAGTTGAAGCAGACAACGAAAAGGTATTCTCTCGCAAGGACCCACAGGAAATCATCGCTCACCTTTGCGCCGTCTCTGTTAAACAGCTTGGAATTGCCACCTATCTTGGCAAAGAAAGAACTGATGGAGACAACAGCGATAACGGACACTTTCAACTGGTTTTGAAAGAAGAAAAGATGTGGCTTGAGCAAGAAGCGAAGTCACAAACTGAATGGTACTTAGAGAAAGAAGAAGGTGAATAGTTCTTTGAAAAATAGCAGGTCAATTGTATATGGCTCTTGAAGATATTCAAGAGCCATTATTTATTTTTCGCCTTGCTCACTTTTTTATTTGGCAATCACCATCTTCTTTGTAGCTCTGAAGGAACCGGCTTGAAGATGGTAGAAGTAGACACCACTGGAAACATTCTCGTCAGTTTCGTTTCTGCCATCCCAGTAAGCGGCTCTGCCTTTTGTGATATGAACGCCCGCTTGTTTTGTGTCCAAGGAGATAGTGCGAATCACCTGACCTCTAACATTGTAGATGCTAATCACGACAGATGAATCATTAGCAAGCTGATATGGTATCCACGTATCCGGGTTAAATGGGTTAGGGAAGTTTTGCAGTAATGCGCTATGTTCTGGGGGTATCGCCCAGGAACTGAACCGTCCGTCTATCTTTTGAGAATCGAAGGGCAATACGTCAGAGCGGTAAAGCTCCACATTTTCGATAGTGAGCGGTGAGACATCATCGGCAAGGATGTCGAATTGTATCTTGGCTACGTTTTTGTTACTTAGCCTGTCAGCAGTTGCGAATGCTATCTGAACCACACCAGATTCAGCGATGTTGCTTGCCAGCACTAAATCGTGTTTGTTTGCGACTTCAACTGCTCGGAGCACCTTGCTGTCATAAACAATGCAGATGTCACCACCTGCCAATCCATCAATGTTATCAACCCTTAGAAGCACTGTTATGCTTTCGCCTGCTACGCCATGTGATTCCCCAAGCATAACGGTGATTGTCCTTCCGATAGCCGCAACGGGTTGTATGTCAGGCGCTGCAAGTCCGGCAGCTTTGCGAAGGATGAGTAGAGCATCATTTGCTTTAATCTTGCCGTCGTCGTTCATATCCGCAGCCCATTTCTGATAATCGCTCGGCGTCATCAGTCCTGCCGCAATGCGCAACACTAAGAGAGCATCGTTGGAGCGGATTTTGCCATCGTTGTTCACGTCCCCTTTGATGCCTTGTTGTGTGATTTTCACAACACCGTTTTCCAAATTAATCGGGATGACTGCGCCTGATTCGTCGTATATTTCGGTATCACCAAACTCCAGAGTTGTTTCGGTTCCAACTTTCGCATCTGCATTCACTGTCAGCTCAATATCAATAATAGCGCCGCTTCCCGATGGTATTCCCTGCGTTCCGGCCATCGAGAGCGTTATTTCGCCCAATACATCTTTGTTGACAAGGAGGTTGATGCCGGAAATCAGGTCGGTGCCTTTGACTTCGCCAACTGTTATCACGCTGGCATCATATTTCACCAGAATGTCCCCGGCTGCTAGACCCGTAGCGTCAGTGATGCTGACCTGAACGGTGATGTTAGCGCCAGATAAGGCTTCCGCTGAAGTTATGCTCAAGATGGCTTGGCTCGATGCATCGCCTGAAGTGACTATGACTTTAATTTCCAGTTCAGCTTTAGCTTCAGCTATGAGGCTAAGTCCGCCAAAAAACCAACCGCCAGACCAGTATTGGGCTTGAAGCTTGACCTTGTATTCATAAACACCAGCTATGGGTGGAACTTTGATATAGTCTGTTCTTGTGCCAGAATCATGGTCTAGAAACATTGGAACATCTGTAAAGTGTCCCCTAACAACATCAATGCTTTGCCATTCGCCATCCTGTTTTTCATAGTATTCTATTTTAATATTCCACTCGTTGTAATCTTCATCACCATTCTCCCCATATTCCCAGTCTATAATAAACTCTAATGTTATTGGCTCGGCTGTGTCAGTTGTTTTAATAATCACAGGACTTTCTACATTCTTCCATTTAGCGCTTGTTTCAAGATGAGTTGCTAAAACTTCACCAACTATTGGACCACTTACTTCGGTTTCTGTGGGTGGTTCGGTTTTTTCTAACCAATCCTCCGCACACCAGCCATTATCACTTTCAAACCGCACATGCCACCAATAGTATCCATCAACAAATACACCATTATTATCATTGTCAATTATTTGTATTTTACTGCCCTTGGGTATGTAACCATTAGGAAGTGGAACTTCCGCATATCCCGTCCCGGGACCTTCACGCATATTCAGGTTGTCAGCAGTTTGCACATAATCACCAGGGTTGAATTTTGTGGAAGGAGACGTGGGCTGTATTTCTTTATATCTATATGGCGTATATTTCTCTTTTTTAAGGTCAGAAATCTTATGCGTTCTTTGGTTTACTCTCCAATCATGGTAGGAAGCTTCATATACAGTAACCGCTGTTATCGTACCATTGGAATTATGTTCCAAACATAACATAACATGTCCTCGTGTCAGTAAAATGTCACCCTTTTTTATATCGCTAAACTTTGGAAGGTAAATGTTTAGTCTGTCCACTTCTTTTGTAACAATGTATGTCTCTTTATTATCTATGTCAACTATCAGCCACCTACTTTTTTTCTCTCCAGGTGACCTATTTTCTTTCTCTTCAACTGAAACAGTGACATTATCAGAAAGTGAGATATTGTGGTCTTCAAACTCCTGTTGGAACTCCTTCGAGATATCGTTGCTGTCCAAATCACTTTGGAATTTTAAATCAACGCGAAACAGTAATTTTGCAAGTCTTTGCAAACCTATCTCTTGCTGAATACCTGTTTTTAAAAGTTGGCTAGTTCTATAAGGCTGGCTTAACCCCCAGCAGCGACACACAAATCCAGAGCAATCAACTCCTACAGCATCATCACTTCCAGAGGGATACAACTTCGGAGGGTCTGTACCGGGCTTTATACAACAGATATCTCCAGCATATTTTCCTTGTCTGATTCCCTCATCAAATTCTGAGATGGTATTAAATCCGCCCCATTTGTATGGAATGCCAATATTAACCTCGTTAACCCTAAACCAACCTCTCAATTTTTGTCCTTCAGATGTATCCTTATCTGGAGTATCAATCCATTTCTTCGGTTCCTCGACAGCACTATCCCAACCGTGATGGATATTAGTGTCGTAAATATTTAGCTTACTTTCTTCTTTCCTGACAGGATACACCTTATTCTTATCGATTATCAACCACCTGCTACCTTTCTCTTCAATTGAAACAGTGATATTATCAGAAAGTGAAATACCATTATTTTCAAACTCCTGCCGCAAATCTTCCGAGACGATGTCATTGTCTAAATCACTTTGAAACTTTAAATCAACGCTAAATAGGAACTTAGCAGCGCTGCAAGTCCAAGGGTGTGTCATATAATCTATTGCTGTTTCAATTACCTCATCTGGAGTAAGAGCAAGAACTTTTTGAGAGAAACGGCCTATGCATATGCATACAATAGCAAAAACAAAAAACAATAGGTAATCTCGCTGTTGTCTTGAGTCTTTCATTTTTATGACGCCTCCTACATTTCGTCTGCTTCATTGTCAAGGACATATTTCATTATCCCTACATGGTTCTGAGTGGTATATAACATATATATATCACCTTTTTCATTAACTCTTATATCTCTGTAAGGACTTATAGGTGTATAAAAGGGAATTTGTTTTAAAGGTTGAAGTAAATCAATTGTAGAGATTAATACACCTCCCGAGTCATACTTGTTTACTATGTATCCACTTTTCGGCCAAGTCAATTCCATTTTTAGATATATCATTCCAAAATTATCAGTACCTATTATATCGAGTGAGCCAAGCCCTGATGGTGGGGCTGAAAATTTAATGGTTTTTAGTTCTGATTCATCACTTCTTAAAATCTCAATAACACCTTCTCTATTATTGAGTTTTCTGACTAAATAATAGACTTCTCTGTTCCTATCTTTCTTGCCCTGATAAGCATATTCGATTCCCTCACCAGTTAAACGATAAAATTTTTGGTTAGCAGTTTCTAACATTAAATTATTGGCATTATCAAAATCAATCCCAACAATGGGGCCTTTTCTAGCATGTAGTTGTATTGCTTGATTGGGTAATCTATGTCTATTTACAAACTCGCCCGTAGTTTTGTATGTTAATATTCCAAAGTTAGTTAAATTAAGAATGTATAAAAGATTATCTTTAACTAAAATGTCTTGCGTTGCACCTCCAGTAAAAGAAAAACTATATAAATACTTGCCATTCTGGTCGTATTTTATAACGCGCATATTGCGGGTGTCTAAAAGATAGATATTCCCCTTCTCATCAACATCAAAGCTCTCTGGTCCATACGGACCGCCTGCCTCTGGTATCTTTTCGCTTAAACCAACTTCTCCTTTGGAATCGCCCCAAGAAGCTCTAATTAACTCTATTGACTTATACTTTTTCACTAAATCCGACTTCAGCTCAACAGAAGGCCTCTGTGTAGTAGGTTGAGTAGTAGTTTGGATAGTTTCCTTCTCTATAGTAACAGAGGATTGTTCGGTTGTTTCTGCTTTCTCTTGTTTTTCTTTATAAACCAAACCCACACCAGCAATTATAGCCAGTGCTAAAATGACCCCTACGATAGAAATTATTGTTTTCTTGCCCATATTTATCTTTCACTCTTAAGTGAGATTGGGCTCATATAGGCTCAGAGGTGAAACGATGTTGAGAAATCAGACTACGAGCGGATTCATATAAGCATTTCACCTTAAAATCCACATGAGCCAGCTCATTTTGAGTTTAGCACTATTTGATATAGTTATCAACTAAAATTATCCACAAAGCCATCACTGAGCTTACTTTACTAGAATCATCTTACGAGTAGCAGAGAAATCATCAGCTTTTATAGTGTAGAAGCACACACCACTGGCTGTTGACTGACCAAGACCATCTTTGCCATCCCAATAAGCAGCTCGTTCCTTGCTGAGATAAAGCCCGGCTTTCCTGTGACCCAGATTCAAGATGCGTACCAATTGACCGTTTATGTTGTAGATTCTGATTGCCACATTGCTCTCCTGCGCCAATTGATACGGAATCCACGTCTCTGGGTTGAAAGGATTGGGATAGTTTTGTAGCAGAGCGCTTTTTTCAGGGATAACATCGCCGAAGCGCATATTGAAATTCACATAGCCTTTTGCCATCTCTTCTACGCTTATTCTATGCTTGATGGGCCCTGATATAACATTGCCTGCGGCATCTGTAATACGGACTTTCAGAAGTTCATCGGCAGAAACTACTGCTTGGCGGTCCATATCAACAAGAGAGATTGCAAATTTCGCCTCTTCGAGTTGACCGACTAGGCAAGTAATTTTCTTATGATTTCTCGGAACTTCCGCTACGCTATAAACAGGTCCCAATTCTCGGGATTCCGCTCCGCGGAACGTATTCTTCAGTGGCTCACCGTATTCATCAAATACAGTTCCAGTTATGACAAACGCCCACGTTGGGTTTTCCAGTGACGGCGCAGCAGCTTCCAACGGTACATTGCTCCAACCCGTCCCGGTGAATACGACATCTTTCTTTTCAAGAGCATTCACAACATATCCCTGCCCGCCTACAATCGGAAATCCATCGCCAGAAAATACTTCGGGGACGAACGGGATGAACTTATCTTCCGTTGTGTCAAAACTGATAATGGTTGTCGCCCCCAGTTTTGCCGCAAAGGTGCGAGCGGTGAGGTCAATACCAGGGTTTAGTGGCAATGAAATCATATTTGCCCCTGAATCCAACGATAACTTGAAGGCTAACTCGGATACTTCGCAGGACATCAGGGTTATCTTTAAACTCTTGCTTATCCCTGAGTTAGTCGCCGTTGCTTTCAAAGTAACTTCGCCGGCTTGCTTCCCAGGTGTGTAGGTAGCGGAATATGTGCCGTCTCGGTTGTTTTTTACTTTTGAAAGTTCCCCAGAAGTCGCTGTGATTTCCACGGTTTCGTCTATTACGGGATTTCCATATTCGTCCTTGAGGGTTACGGTAATCTGAGCTATTTGAGATTCATCGGGTATCAATTTGTCAGGAAACGCTTTGATTTCGATTTGCTTAGTCAACACGCCTGAAGGGAACGGGACAAGGTCAATAGAAAGCGCGGAGGTCGCATTCCCTATTACTATTCTCGGCGACACCATAGTGGTTTTATTGACAAGCTCCGCCGGGATAGCAGTACTTTCAAGCTTTAGAGCCGAACTTGCATTTTCTACCATCAATCTCGAGTATACCTCAGCCACTTTGCTGGAAAGCTCTGCGGGGAGGCTAATTAAATTAAGTTTCAAATTTGAGCCAGCATGGTCTACTAACAAGCTCGAAGGCACTTCAGCCATTTTGCTAGCAAGCTCTTGGGAGATAATGCTTAAACTGAGCTTTGAGTTTGAACCAGCATGTTCTACCGATATCCTTGAAGGTACTACATCAGTTGTGGCGGTTCTAAGTTCTGGT
>JACKQG010007020.1_pt1 | contig 11574 bp, 8 predicted proteins | sample 8237621 | NCBI WGS metagenome assembly JACKQG01 (sample SAMN15677084, study PRJNA649215) | marine metagenome | biome: marine; feature: Black Sea; material: saline water; isolation source: suspended particulate matter (SPM) from the Black Sea western gyre | collected 2013-06-09/2013-06-10 | depth... | reverse complement strand
TGGATTCTCAAGAGAAATAACATTATCCTTACTCATGGTGGTGCCTCCTTTGTTTGAATTGCTTTTTTCACAGAAAACAATTTTACAACAAAGGGGACGCCGCCTCCTCATTCCTCATACACCAGAAATGAGCATAACTCTGAAAAAAATAGATAGGGTGCAGTTTAAACAGATTCTCAAAAAGCATGAAGCCAACTCCAGACCAACGGCTGATGAATACATCAATTATATTGAAGAGTTTAAGTTTTCGTTGCTGGGTGGCGAGGTTCCTATTCTCGGCAAAAGAAGTCATCGTAAACGCATTAACGAGCCCGCGTTTCTCCTGCTTTTTCTTGAATTTGTTAATGACTTGATAGAACGATTCCGCTATGTGATTCTCGATACGCCGGCGGGGGGTGTGAATCACCTTTCTTCGTTGATGAATTCGATTGATCAGGTTATTTTTATTTTTGACATGAGCAATAATATTGCTGTCAACGGAAGTATTGATGCCCTGCATTCGTTCATTGATTATTATGAAGATTTTTATCATGACTATCAGCATGGCAGGTTAACCGGACTGGACAAAGCTTATGTCAATCGCATGATTGCTTCAAAGGGCGAGGAGACGGTGGCAGAAATCCTGGCCAACAAAAAATTCGGAATCGTTTTCAACCGTTGTCAGCAGTCCAGGGAAATCGCCAACTGCCTCGACCAGTTGAGGGAGTATCTCGATACACTGGATCAGTTTGAAGCATACAAGGACAGAATCCATTTAGTCGGAATGGTTCCCCATCATAAGATCATCAATATAACTAATAACCGAGGCACTCTGTTTTACGATAAGGACAGCGCACTTTCCAATTGTATCAACCTGATTGCAGAAAATATCATCAGTGAAAATAAATTTAGTCCTACCCTTTCCAATAGCAACGAAGAAATTCTTCAGTTTTTAAAAAAAAATGGAAAAGGGGGTTGGATCAGTCGTTTCAACAAAATTGCCAGTAGTCTCGGATAAAATCACCCATGGACAAACATAACCTCAAAGTACTCAGCCCGGATGAGTTTGACTTTCTGGCAACACGAAAATGGAATGGTGTCTACAACCGGGAAACCCGGGAAAAGCTTCAGAGTATTATTGAAAAACTGAATCGCAAAAAGAGAAACTGTTCGAAGGCGGAGAAAATATTACACCGAGTTTTCCAGAAGGCCAATTTTGGAATCCTGTTGGAAAAAAATACGGAAACCCGGGGAAAAATCACTCACTCTGGTAAAGTACAGGTTGCGGGAAAGTTTGAGGGCCAAATTATCGCCCAGGCGGTTCTCATAGATAAAACAGCCTCCGTTACGGCCAATATTGCTGCAGAAGTGGTGATGTGTAGGGGACGGGTTGTTGGTGATATACGTGCCACGCATAAAATAAAAATTACCAGGAATGCCGAGGTCAAGGGCGACATTCACTCCCCCAGCTTTATTATAGAAAAAGGCGCAACTTTTGAAGGACGTTGTTCCATGCCGAACATCAAACAATTGGGATCTTTTCGCCTGTCTGGCGATGCCGTGAGAAAAACCGGGTGAATGAACCCCAACCATAATTTATCCTGTTGAAACTTAAAGAGTTCCCAGATAAACTACCTGGGTTGTCTCCTCCTTTTTTAAGAAATGCTTGGGTGTCTCTAAAAATAGCTGTTTATTAGAGCTTCTTTAAATTTCTGCGGTCTGGGTTTATGAATTCTGAAAGCAAGCTGACAGTTTTAACTATTACCGAATACAACTTGATCGGTAATAAAGACCCCAACGGAAGTTATGATCGTAAAACCCGCGAAAACCTGTATTGGATAATAGAAAAGCTTCGAGCTAATGCCCACACTCTTTCCCGGTTAGAGCGCCGCTTGCTGGAAAAGTTTGCCAACGCAACATTTGGTGCTCTGGAAAAAAAAGATAAAAAAGTAAAATTTGAAGTTGCCAGATATCGTTTATCCAACAATGTCAAACAGACCCTCAAACTGGTAGCCACTACCATCGGGGTTTTAATTGTCAGCGGTTTCCTGATCTATCAGTTTGTTCTGGGTGCACAAACAAGGCAAAAAGTAGATGTAGCCTGGTATCAGGGGTTGAATAAGGTCGGGCTGGTTTCCAAGGAGGAAGTGGAGCAGATACGGCAGGACCTTACCTTGACTTCTGTTGAGTTGGAAGAGACTCGCCAGTTCAATGCCGAGCTCAGTATGCAGATTGAGCAGATGATTTTAAATAATAAAGTCACGGAAAACCTGAAGTACATCCTCAAGCAGATTTATAACAGTCAAGGGGCAGCATATGTACGTTCCGGACAGATAATGACCTTGAGGTACAACAAAAAGGATGTGGCTTCCTTTAACAATAAAAATCCTCAACTCTGGTACCTTTTGGGAATTATTGAAAGCGGTGTCCTGAGAGTTTATTACAACGATCAGGAAATCATGGAAATAGAAAGTATTTTCGGCCGGGCAGGGGAAGAAACTCCAATAGGAGAATATGAAATAAAAAATAAGGCCTACAAACCAACCTGGTACAAAAAAGAAACCCTGGACGGGAAAACCAGGGTGCGGGCGATACCTTTTGGCCATGAAGACCATGAAATTGGGCACTGGTGGATGGGGATGAAGCGGTTGGGAGAGCCCGTTCCGGGAAGTTATGGAATCCACGGTGTCAATGCGGCCAAGGTCAACGAATTCTTCAAGAAAAACTTTGACTGGCGAAATGGCAGTGCTGGGTGCCCCAACATTCAGGAATGGTACCTGCACTTCCTGGCCAAAATGGTTCCTCTGGGAACTCGTGTTAATATTGTGCAAAAAGATAAGTGGGTTAAAAAGCGGGATTTCATTCCCCCATCCTCTGCTTGATCCGTAGGTGTGATATTCTTCCTTAGATTTCGTGTCCTGAAAGGGTGAAAATCAAATCCCCCCAACCCCCTTCGGAGAAGGGGGAGCTTGAATGAACCCCTCTTTATCAAAGAGGGGCTGGGGTGATTTACAACGTGTAGTAAGACAAGGCTATTTTATGAAAAAACTTTGGGGCGGTCGGTTCAAACAATCGACCGATGCTTTAATGGAAACCTTCTCGGCTTCCATTTCTTTTGATAAGCGACTTTACGCCTGCGACATCGAGGGAAGCATCGCACATTGTAAAATGCTGGCACGCTGTAAAATTATTTCGTCTTCAGAGTCGCAGAAAATCCAGAAAGGATTGAAGCGGATTTTAAAGGAATGCGAAGAAGGCCGGTTCGAGTTCAGCGACAAGCTGGAAGACATTCACATGAATATCGAAAGCCGCCTGCGTGAAATCATCGGCCCGACTGCGGGCAAACTCCACACCGCTCGCAGCCGCAACGATCAGGTTTGTCTCGATATCCGCCTGTATTTGCGTACCGAAGTGGACGAGACGATCAAAGAAATAGACCGGCTATGCAAAACCCTGGTGGCACTTGCTAAAAAGAATATCGATCGGGTGATTCCGGGATACACGCATTTACAAAGGGCGCAACCGGTTTTACTTTCGCATCACCTTCTGGCATATGTGGAAATGTTGCTTCGAGACAAAGACCGTTTTCTGGATGCGCGAAAAAGGATCAATATCATGCCTCTGGGATCAGCAGCATTGGCTGGAACCAATTTTCCCATTGATCGCCAGTACACCGCCAAACTTTTAAAGTTTCCGGAAATTTCGCATAACAGCATGGATGCGGTGGCGGATCGGGATTTCGCCGCAGAATTTTGCAGTGCTTCGGCCTTGTTGATGATGCATCTCAGCCGATTCTGCGAAGAACTTGTTATTTGGAATTCTAGCGAGTTCGGGTTTGTGGAGCTGTCCGATGCTTTCACCACGGGGAGCAGTATCATGCCGCAAAAAAAAAATCCCGATGCGGCAGAACTGATTCGCGGGAAATCTGGCCGCGTGTTCGGCAACCTGGTTTCGCTCCTTACATTGATGAAAGGATTGCCGCTGGCCTACAATAAAGATTTGCAGGAAGACAAGGAACCCCTGTTCGACTCGGCCGATACGATTCAAATTTGCCTGAAGATTTTCACCGATATGATGAAATCGACAAAATTCAAAGCGCTTTCAGACGAGGAACTGGAAGCTAACGGATTTTTAACTGCTACTGACCTGGCAGACTATCTGGTTCTGAAAGGAGTTCCCTTTCGTGAGGCGCACGAGATTACCGGGAAAACCGTCGCCTATTGTCTGGATGAGAAAAAAACCCTGGGCAATATTTCGCTGGGTGAACTGCGCAAAATTTCCAAGCGGTTTGAGGAGGATGTCTCGGAGCACATTGCCCTTAAAAACTCGGTAGATCGAAAAAATGTTTACGGGGGGACGGCCAAAAAACAGGTGAAGGCGCAGATTTCCCGATTGACGAAAATACTAAAATAGGGCGCGAGCTATGAAATTAAAAACCGTTTTACTCTTGTTAATGTTCATGCTTGTTTTTGGCAGTCAGGTCGGTTGTGGCAAAAAAGGCCCTCCGGTTCCTCCCCTGGAGACCGATAAACCGGAAAAATCCTCTTGAATCTGGCAACCGGTTTCGTTTAAGGTGTTAAGCATCCTTACCGATATATAAATAATAGCCAAAACTGCGTGGTGCTGATGACTTTTCAAATAAACAGAAAAAATTCAGGTTTGTGGAAGTTGGTTCTTTTGGGGATCATTATTCCGCTCTTTTTGCTCCCTTTCATACATTATCACCCGGAAACCGAGCATCGTCATGATGAACACGCAGAGGCTCACTCGCATCAGGGCCGTTATCATTCCGCGGCTCTGGAAGCGTATGCTCATCTTGTTAACGGGCATTTTCCCAGCCACGAATTGGATGGCCACTTTCACCACTCGCATTCCTCAGAGGAAGAGAGTGATAATGATTCCGATTATTTTGTCTTGGCTAAATCCTCAAAGTCCTTCAAGCAGGGACTTGTCTTTAAAGAGAATTCCTCACACTTTGAATATTCCGACCCTCTGGTTTATGTTCCGGTAAGTTCGGGATCCGTCTCATTCCAGTCACGACTTGGTAGAAGTCTTCCTCCTGCGCGTTCTCCGCCCGCCCTGTTTCTTTAATTCACCCATAATTTTTTAATATTTCCACACCCGAACTCCGGCTGTGCGCAATTTTGCGTCTGCCGTTGGGTTAGATGTGTGCCCATAGGTGAGAAAAATGAAACACGTACTAGTAGCCGGTTTTCTGGCACTGAACATTATTTTTCCGTGTGCTGTTTTAGCGGAAGAAAAAAAAGACATAACATTAACCGGTACCATCACTCTGGATCAGGCTTTAGAGGCGGCTCTGCTCAAAAACCCTGATCTTCAGGCCTTTTCGTATGAAGTGCGGGCTCGCGAAGCCGAGACCCTGCAGGCAGGGATGACCTTCAACCCTAAACTGAATGTGCAGGTGGAGAACGTAGCAGGCTCGGGAAACTTCAATGGTGTCACCCAATCTGAAACTACAGTGCAACTTAGCCAGAGGTTGGAGTTGGGAGACAAGCGAAACCTGCGCAAAAATTCTGCAAACTTATCAAAAGAAATTGCCGGATGGGATTATGAAGTGCAACGGCTGGAAGTGTTGACCCGTGTTTCTCAATCCTTCACTCATATTTTGAAGGCCCAACAAAAAATTACGCTTACAGTAGAAGGGGTGCAACTGGCGAAAAAGTTTTTAAATGCGGTCTCCGAGAGAGTTAAGGCGGGCAAGGTTGCGGCGATAGAGATCATCAAGGCGCAAGTGGCTCTCGCCAATATGCGCATAGAGGAAGGACAGGCCAGACAGGAACTTGAAAATGCGCGCAGGAAACTGTCTGTCTTATGGGGGGTTGCCGAACCAGTCTTTGACTCGGTACAGGGAGACTTATTCTCCGTTCCCGTTAGGGCCATGGCGGATCCAACGGTGTTGTCATCCAGCCCGCGTCTTTCCAAATGGTCAACGGCTCTGGCGCATCGGCAGGCAGAGTTGGATGTGGAGAGTTCCAAAGCAGTTCCGGATCTTACACTCAGTGGTTCCTACCGTAGGTTGGAACAAAGCGATGACAACACTCTGGTATTTGGTATGACGGTTCCTTTGAACTGGTTCAATCGCAATCAGGGTGGCATTGCCAAAGCCCGCCACCGCCTGTCCAAAGCCGAAGAAGAAAAAAGGGCAGAGGCATTGAGAATTCAGGAGGCTTTACTAAAAGCTCACAGCAACGTGTCTTTTTCGCACGCAAAAGTTATTTCAATCAAGGCAGAGGTTTTGCCCGGAGCCCGCAGGGCACTCGATGCCATCAGTGAAGGCTACCGTTTTGGGAAATTTGGTTTGCTGGATGTGCTGGATAGCCAGAAAACCTTCTATCAGGTTCAAAGCCAATACCTTGATGCGCTGGCCAACTATCACAACGCTGTTGCTGATGTGAAACGCCTGACCGGTATTGATCCATCGGTCCAAAACAAAGAAAACGGAGAAAGTCGGCCATGAACGGAAAGATTTCCACTATCGCGATTCTGGCACTAGGAGCGGTATTGGCCTGGGGCGTTATAAATATGGATACACCAAAGCATGATGAGTCGGAACTGAAGGTTGACTCATCGGCTCTACGGGGTAAACACGGTGGCTGGTTGTTCGCGGAACAGGATTTACAAGTAGAAGTAAAAATTTATGAAGATGGCATTCCCCCCCAATTCAGGGTCTATGTGACTTCTGCCGAGGGTGAACCGATAAGCTTTGATGAAGTCGGATTAAATATTGTCTTAAAGAGATTGGACCGGGTCGATACCATTGGCTTTAAACCTTCAGGAAATTATTTGCTGGGGGACAAGGTTGTTGCCGAACCGCATTCTTTTGAAATGATTGTCAATGCGGAATGGCAGGGGAAAAAATATCAGTGGCAACTTTCTCAAATTGAAGGCCGGGCAGAATTTTCTCCAGAGGCGATCAAAAACGCGGGACTTGTTTTTAAAAAAGTGGGGCCGGGGGACATGGTGACAACGATACGACTGCCGGGCGAGATTGGGCTAAATGAGGAAAAGTTGGTTCACATCGTTCCGAGGGTTGATGGTGTGGTGAAAAAAGTATTTAAAGATCTGGGCGATCAGGTTTCCGTTGGTGAGATCATCGCAATTCTGGAAAGCCGGGAACTGGCAGACGCAAAAATCAATTACCTGACCGGTACCAAACAGGCCGACATGGCCAGGGCCGACCTCGACCGGGAAACGCAGGTCTTCGAAAACACTCAACGGATGCTGGATCTTCTTGAACAGGATTTAGACCCGGAAGAAATATACAGTCAGCTTAAAGACCTGGTGATCGGAAAAAGCAGGGAACTGCTCATTCCCGCCTCTGCAAAATTGAGGCTGACAAAATCCATCCACCATCGTGAAAAAGGTTTACTGGAAAAGGGCATCTCATCTGAATCGGAATATTTAATCGCTCTGGAAGATTACAAAAGTGCCGAGGCTCGCTATACAGCGTTACGAGAAAAAATCTCCTACGATGGCTCGTGGTCTCTGCGAGAAAAGAAAAAAACTTTGGAAATCAATCAACTTAATCTGCAAACCGCCAACCAAAAACTGCTGGCACTGGGGCTGGCTCCCGAGGAGGTGGAACATTTGCGAGAACAGAATGAACAGCATTTTGCCCAATACGAACTACGCGCTACTTTAGACGGTACGGTTATCCAGAAACATCTGACGACCGGAGAGGCGGTCAATAAAGACGATGATATTTTCCTCCTTGCAGACCTTTCCGAGGTTTGGGTGAATTTTGCAATTCCTGAAAAGGAACTCAAGAAAGTTCGGCTGGGACAGAAAGTGTTCTTTAAAGAAGGGCCCAGGGGCTTGCAGGCGAAATTATCTTATCTCAGTTCGATCATTGATGAAAAAACACGAACGGTGACCGGTCGGGTGACGATTCCAAATAAGATGCGCGATTTACGTCCCGGGGGTTATGTCACGGTGGAACTGGTTCTCGATGAACGAAGGGTTCCTGTGGTGGTGGAACCGGATGCTATTCAAAATTTTCGCAATTGGTCGGTGGTCTATGTCAAATACGGATCGCAACTGGAAGCACGGCCTTTGGAGCTTGGAGAGAACGATGGCAACAGTGTGGAAGTTTTGCAGGGTTTGAAAGCCGGGGAGCAGTATGTGGCAGAGAACAGTTATGCGGTGAAGGCCGAGATTGAAAAGTCCGGCGCTACCCACAGTCACTAGGAAAACAACTATGTTAGAAAAAATTATTGCATTTTCAATACGGCAAAGGTTTTTTGTCATTGTCGCGGCTTTAGCACTTGTCGCGGTAGGTGGCTATAATTTAAATATTCTCCCCATCGATGCAGTGCCGGATGTCACCAATATCCAGGTACAAGTCAACACCGAGGCTCCAGGTTTCACGCCGCTTGAAGTTGAGCAGCGCATCACCTTCCCGATAGAAACAACTCTGGCGGGCATACCCCGTTTGAAGCATACCCGTTCCGTGTCCCGCTACGGCCTTTCCCAGGTCACGGTGATTTTTGAGGACGGGACAGATATTTATTTTGCCAGGCAATTGATCAATTCCAAACTTCAGGAAGTGAAAAGCCACCTGCCGGAAAACGTAGAACCGGTTATGGGGCCCATCGCGACAGGACTGGGGGAAATCTTCATGTGGTCGGTAGAAGCCAAAGACAAAAACGCATATTCTCCGGCTGAGTTGAGAACCATTCAAGATTGGATCATCAAACCGCAACTAATGAACATTCCCGGAGTGACAGAGGTCAACAGCATTGGGGGTCATGTCAAAAACTTTCAGGTGTCGCCCGATCTGCAAAAATTAATTGCCCATAATTTTTCATTCAGGGATGTCATCGAAGCGCTGAACCGGAACAACTCAAACACCGGCGCGGGCTATATCGAGCACAGTGGCCAGCAATACCTTGTGCGAACCCCCGGGCAGGTATCGGGCATGGAAGATATAAGAAATATAGTAATAGGTTCCCATCAGGGCGTACCCATTTATATTAAAGATGTGGCAGGGGTGAGCCTGGGTAAGGAACTGAGAACCGGAGCGGCGACCAAAGATGGCGAGGAAATCGTGCTGGGCACTGTCTTCATGCTCAAGGGAGAAAACAGCAGGACGGTTTCATTAAGGGTCGCCGAGAAGATGAAATCCATCAACCAGATTTTACCAGAAGGTGTGGTGGCAAAAACGGTTTATGACCGCACCCATTTAGTCAACGCCACTCTCAAAACCGTTCGTAACAATTTGCTGGAAGGTGCGCTTCTGGTTGTTGCTGTTTTATTTTTGTTGCTGGGCAATTTTCGCGCGGCAGTGATCACCGCTTTGGTGATTCCTCTTTCCATGTTATTCGCGGTAACGGGGATGGTGAGCAACCGGGTCAGCGGCAATCTGCTGAGTCTGGGTGCCATTGACTTTGGCATCATCGTCGATGGCGCAGTGATCATTGTGGAAAACTGCAGTCGCCGTCTTGCTGAAGAACAAAATCGGTTGGGGCGCATTTTGAGTAAGGAAGAACGCTTTGAGGTTGTTCAGTCCTCATCTTGCGAAGTTTCCCGTCCCAGCATCTTTGGCATGTTCATCATCATGATCGTTTACCTGCCCATACTGACTCTAACCGGAATTGAAGGAAAAATGTTTCAGCCTATGGCCTTCACCGTATTGATGGCTTTGGCCGGAGCGTTGATTCTTTCCATTACCTTTGTCCCGGCAATGATGGCTCAGTTTGTGTTCAACTCCGAAAAAGAGAGCATTTTTTTGAAAGGAAAGATCTATTCCTTCCTGTTAGATGTCACCTCAAAAAACCGTGCGGCAGTGATTGCCTTTGCCGGTGTTCTGGTTGTGCTCAGTATTTTATTGAGCCAGAAAATGGGCAGTGAATTTCTTCCCACTCTGGATGAAAGGGATTTCGCCGTTCATGCTCTCAGGGTGCCGGGAACGAGTCTTTCACAGGCCGTTTCCATGCAGGACACGTTGGAGAAAAAAATAAAGGAATTACCGGAAGTGGATTATGTTTTCTCCAAGATCGGCACCGCAGATATCGCTACCGACCCGATGCCACCCAGCGTGGCGGATGTGTTTGTGATGGTGAAACCCCGTGCGCAATGGAGTGACCCGAAACGGGAAAAATCTGCCCTGGTGCGGGATCTGGAAAAGAAGCTTGCCGAAGTGCCGGGTAATAAATATGAAATCACCCAGCCGATTGAGATGCGATTTAATGAGTTGATCTCCGGTGTGCGCAGTGATGTGGCTGTTAAAATTTTTGGCGATGATCTGGACAAGCTTATAAAGTTGGCCGGTGAAGTAGAACATGTTCTGGTTGGTATTCCCGGAGCGTCAGATGTGAAAGTCGAGCAGGTGACAGGGTTACCGGTTTTGACGGTGAAGCTGGATCGCCCTGCAATGGCGCGGTTGGGAATCAACGTTGCCGATGTTCAGGAAATCGTACAGGTAGCCATTGGAGGTAAAAAGACCGGGCAGGTTTTTGAAGGAGACCAAAGGTTTGACCTCATCGTGCGTTTGCCGGAAAACATCCGCTCAAAAATGGACCTGCTCAAAGAAATTCCCATTCCTCTGGTTCAGGATGGGAAAGCAGAACCGCATTCGGTGTTGAGTCGAGACAAACATTTTAGTAAATTCATTCCTCTCGGAACCATCGCAGAATTTAAGGTTGTTAAAGGACCGAACCAGATCAGCCGCGAAAATGCCAAGCGGCGCGTGGTGGTGACCGCCAACGTCAGAGGCCGCGATCTGGGTTCTTTTGTTGATGATGCGCAAAATGCACTCAACCTCAAAACAGAACCAGGTTACTGGATAGAGTGGGGCGGTCAGTTCGAGCACCTCATTTCTGCATCACAAAGATTGTGGGTGGTGATTCCCCTGACACTTGTTCTGATCTACTTACTGCTACTTGCGGCATTTGGTTCCAACGCCAATGCCTTGCTGGTTTTTACCGGAGTGCCTCTGGCACTCACTGGCGGATTCCTCGCTCTGTGGTTGCGAGGCATCCCCTTGTCGATTTCAGCGGCGGTCGGTTTTATCGCCCTGTCGGGAGTTGCCGTGCTAAACGGTATGGTGATGATTTCATTCATCGGCAACCTCCGCGAGCAAGGACTTTCTTTGGATGATGCCATTCGGCAGGGATCGCTCACGCGCTTGCGTCCGGTTCTGATGACGGCACTGGTCGCTTCGTTGGGGTTCATCCCCATGGCTCTGGCAACGGGAACCGGGGCCGAAGTGCAACGTCCGTTGGCAACGGTGGTTATCGGCGGCATCCTTTCCTCCACCGCGTTGACACTTGTCGTTCTTCCCGCCCTTTACCGCTACTTCCATGCCCCATCTGGGGCAAGGGGATAATGAGGCAAAAGCTTATTGCACTGAGAACACGGTCTCTGGCAGTAAAACGTTAAAATAATATCCCCCCTGATAAGGGGGGATTTAGGGGGGTTCTTAAGACCTATTTATTAAACCCCCTCAGTCCCCCTTGTCAGGGGGAAGTTTTAACATCGGCTCACCTTTGCAGCGGGTTCTGATAATCCTATAAAGCATTGATTTTATTCATTTTATTCGTATTGATTTGAGGGATTTGTGGTATAGTATCCCCT
>JACKQG010007018.1_pt1 | contig 11576 bp, 9 predicted proteins | sample 8237621 | NCBI WGS metagenome assembly JACKQG01 (sample SAMN15677084, study PRJNA649215) | marine metagenome | biome: marine; feature: Black Sea; material: saline water; isolation source: suspended particulate matter (SPM) from the Black Sea western gyre | collected 2013-06-09/2013-06-10 | depth... | reverse complement strand
GATAAACGAATGCGAAATGAAAACTAATCCAATCAAGAAACGCTTTTCCCTTCGGGTTGGTTCTCGAAAGTATTTGCATCGCGCTGCAGCGGTACATTGCGATTCGCTCGATGGTAAGAAATTTTGCCAACGTTGGGTGTCAAATGCAAACATCAAAACAATCCCACCTGTTTTTAACCCAAGCGAATTCCTAGCACCTCCGCCAACTTCCGATCCAGATAAATATTGGCCTCAGCGAGAATCAAAAAAACCAGTAATTCTTTTTTATGCACCGCTGCATTCAGAATGTGGTGTTGAACTTGCCATCGAAGCTGTTACGAAAATCATTCAAAAGAGACTCGTGCGATTCATTATCGCAGGGTGTGGCGAATCCTCTTACGAAAAAAGCTTGACTCAACGCATCGATCAATTAGAACTTCAGAATCACGTTACATTCGTTGGAGAAATTTCTGGCGACCGTAAAATAGCGTTGCTTCGCACCGCAAATGTATTTGTAGAGCCCGTGAAAAATGAAAGTGTGAATTATGCTGTGTACGAAGCGATGGCCTGTGGCGTTCCCATTGTAATCTCACGCAATACTCCTCTTTCCTGTGAAATTGAAGCTTCAGACGGAGTGCTACCTATCGAAGAAAATGCGAATGCACTTAGCGTTGCAATCGAAACACTGCTCAACAATGCTTCGTTGCAAGCGACTATGGGAGCCGCAGCCAAAGCATGGATATCTTCTGAGTTTGAGGGTGAAACTCGCACCAACAACTATGTTCGTATGTACCGAGAGATTATGAACCAATAACCGATTTGTACACTTCAACAAGTTCGGTTACATAGTTGTCCCAATTCCAACGAGAGGCAATATCTTCTTTCGCTTTTTTTCCCATTTCGATCGTTGCTTCAACGTTTGAAAGCATCTTGTCAAGCGCTACAACTGTTGCTGCAATGTCGCCAATAGGAACAAGGTGACCAGTAACACCTTCAACAATAAATTCTGGATTAGACCTTTGGTCTGTTGTGACAAGTGATACACCGGTTGCGAGGCTCTCTGCAATTACAAGTTGCGGGTCAATACTCATCTGGCGAATTGGCATTACGACACAGATCGATTCCAATAGGAGTTTTGGTAGCGTGATGCCCTCTTCGTATGGAAAGTGATACATATGAATGTTGTCGTATTTTTCAGCAATTTCTTCTATCCCTTCAATTGGCTCCCAGTGCTGCCTAACGGCAAAGTCAAAGTGGATATCTGGGTATGTGGGTGCCAATTTTTCATAGGCTGCTATGACAACATCAGCGCCATTATCAAAAGTAAGGTCTCTCCAAAAGAGCACACGGTTGCGCTGCGTTATAGGATCACCTTCGTACTCATCTGCAATAGTGCGAATAACACCGTGCGTAATTTGCGTTGTTGGAATACCTTCTTGTTCTAAGTTGTTCTTAACATAGGAAGTTGCAGTAACAACTCGATCGATTCGTTTCCATAGTAACTTCGTTACGCCTGAAAAACGCTCAGGAAAATGCGTACCAAAAATTGTAACTACTACAGGTGTTTTTAACCCTAGAAGTTTTAATCCGCCCGCGAGATGTGCGGTGCGGTTATATCCATACAGATGCAGTACATCGAAGTTTTGTTCTTTGCAAATTTTCTTAATTTCAGATACTTGCAGTAGCAGTTTTTTTATGCTTACACCCTTGCCCGGAGCACCTGTTCTTTCTAATACGCCGCCTCGGTTTCGGGCATCTGTCACGGTATGGACTTTAACATCTTCCGCCAAGCAAAAAGGCAAGGAGCGCTCCTCGCTAAACTCCGTGGTTATAAGATGCACGTCGTGCCCCGCGGCTCTTAACTCTTCGATACCACGGAGTGGAACCTGAATGTGTCCGGACACATTACTTTCAAATCCTTTTTGACCTGCGACCACTGCAACAAATACACCTATTTTCATTTGTTATTCACCATTCCAATGTGAAAGGTCGCGTTGAAGTAAAGTTGATAAACGGTCGTTGTACGGTCGAAAATACTCGATTAACTTCTCTTTGGTTTCAGGGTTCATAGGTTGATATGCTTTGCCCTTGTTTTTTCGGTTTCTTCGTATCCAATCACCAATAGTAGATCGACTTGTCAGCGTAATAAAATAGTTAAGACCAAAAGCTCGTAGCCATTTACGAAGCACTGGAAATAGAGCGGCATTTTTCCGCTGCCCAAACAATGAAGATTCTCTGTTTGAATCTACACCAAGAAAATCCAAAATAGATTTGAGATACCCTCGGTCATCTTTATTCAATTCGTCATACAACAAAAATAAAATCTTTTCACGGTCGTAATATTGTAAAAGAACCTCAATTTGTTCGATATACATCCCTCGTTCAAGAAAATCCGGTTCTGCTTCGAGGGCCTGTTCAAAACTTGTCCACCCGCATTCCGTTTTTCTCGTTTGGTAATTACTGTACGCTCGATCAATTGGGTTCCGCATCACCATCAAGAGTTGGACATTTGGGAAGTGTTTAGCCATACGTGGTACAGCCTCTTTGAGGCAATACCCTGTTGCAATTTCGCCAACTGCAGTTTGGGTTGGTTGAGCCCCGTCAAAACGCTCCATAAACCAATCTATCCCCTTGTCGTAATTGCGGTCAAAAAAATACGACTGTTTTGATTCTGGTACAAAAACTGCGGTGTGATCTCTGAGGGCCGCATCCGTCCATGTTGTACCGCTACGTTGGCAGCCCACCATGAAAAAGGTAACTTTAGAGCACTCCGTTGCAGTCATGCGTGAAAATATAACAGAAGTACTCGTCAGTGGTGGTAGCAAATTGACGTGTGCTACAATCTCAATCTTGAATTGTAATTTGTTCCTCTTTCGTGCAAGAAATTGCCTCCGATTTGCCGAACTTTACTATTCCCACGCTCGTAGTAATTGAATCTCTACTCAATCGGATGACGTCTTAAAGCCATGAACTCAAAGAAAACGTTCTTGCTCGCTCTCAAAATTGTGTTTTCCAATTCGAGTAAGGCGTGCTGATGGAACCCAAGCGTAAAAGCGAGTTATCTGAAAAGCAAAAAGGGGTTTACCGGATTGGGACCAATTATGGACGGCTCCTCGCCACGATGGCGATGGGAATTGCCACAGTACCTCTCCAATTCAAATGGCTCGGAGTAAACGGATTCGGGCTTCTTGGGCTCATTGGCTCTTCTGTTGGTATTGGTGCGATGCTCCAAGACATGATGCGCAGTTCAATGGTTCGAGAACTCGGAGCTGCGTGGCACAAAGACGACACAAAAGCATTTCGAGAAATCTATGCTGCATCTTTCCAAGTAAGCTCTGTCGTTTCACTTCTCACTGCTCTTGCATTTACCGTCATCATTTTCATACTGCCCTTCCTAAACATCCAACAAGACTGGATCGGCCCTGCGCAGTGGATTCTTGCTTGCGAAGGATTGGCAACATGTTTTATTGTCCTTCTTTCACCCACAATCAACATGCTTGTCGTCCGAGAGCAATTTTTTTGGCACAACGCTTGGACAGTTGTAAGACGTAGTGCGTATTTGATTGCAACCGTAATTCCATTTTTAGTCTTACAAGAAAGTAATCTCGCTCAAGGACTCATTGTGTATGGAAATACAATCTTCATTATCAATGTAGTTGCAACTGTATTCGTAGTTTTGGGATTTATTCTTGTCGATAAAAATATGGTCCCTACACTTCGAGGTTCCACCCCGCTTGCTATGAAAAAAGTCAAGGGTACTTTCAGTTGGAATAGCAGCGTTGTGCTTGCGATAAATCTGCAAGAAAGAGCTGCCAATTTCATTATGAATATCTTTTTTGGTTCGTGGGGAAACGCGGTATTTACACTTGCGCTCCGTTTAGTAAGTTACATCCGCATGGCTACCCTTGGCCTTACGTTTGGTCTTGACTCTGTCAGTGCACGTTTAAGTTCCAACGAAGACAAATCCTCATTACGTTCTATGTTCAACCACAGTACAAGAATGCTGAGTTTTATCGCGTTCCCCGCGATGGTTTTGGTTTTCGTTTTAGCAGAACCCCTCTTGCGATTATGGGTTGGGAGAAGTACCAAAGACCCAGAACTCGTTCTGCCTCAAGCAGAATTTCTTGTCAAAATAATGGTGCTTGGTCTTGCATGTCGAGCTGTATCCGATGGGTGGATGAAACTGTTTTTTGGTGCTGGCTTTATTCGTAAATATGCGCCCTACGTTTTAGCAGGTGGCATTTTTAATCCGATTCTCTCTATAGGTTTCATTCTGCTCCTGCCTAAAAGTTGGAACTACACAGGCGCAGCTGTCGCCTATACACTCGTGTTTCTAACTGTAAACATGATAATTATGCCTGTTGTTACTTCAAGCAAAGTAAACCTCACCTACAAAGAAATAATCACGCCTATTTTTCGTCCGTTGCTCATTGCGGTTGTTGCATCACCCTGCTTACTCGCTGGTCATTATATTTCAACCAACGAATTACTCGGATGGATTGAAATTGTCATAGGAGTTGCAAGTTACGGTGCTGTATATGTATTTGGGTGTTGGTGGCTCATGTTTACCAAGAGAGAGCGGTCGGGACTTCTGCGACTTGGATTTCAACTTGTAGGCCGTTGAGCACTTTCACCGAAGTCTTCGAATTCTTCCGATTCATATTCTTGTGATTCGTAGTCGTACCACGGCTCGTCATCGTACAGTGCACCCTCCAAATTGCCGTCACGGATATCTTGCCAAACACATATAAAGAGGCTCGCAAGAACAACGTGCAAGTAAGACCATGTATAGGTTGGCCAGTACACAACTTGATTGAACAACCCTTGCACATACATAGCAATGAGCAACATGACCAAAACGCTATAAAGCAGCGTATCGCCGGGTAAATATTGTCTTACACTCCACATTTTAAACCCGCACCAAATGGAGTAGAGCGTTAGAAACACCATCGGCAATGCAAATGTTGCGCCCCCGACATACATCAGATAAAACCACGCGTTATGTGGGTGCATACCAACTTCGTTCACCGATTTGAAGTACGACTCCCCGCTTGTGCCAAGTAATCCAAAGAGTGGTCGTTTTGGAAACACGTTTGTCCAGTAGTCAACCCAAATTTCAATTCGGCCAGTTTGCAACGAACTGAACCGTTCGAAGTTTGCTTCCGCTCCTAGGGAAAAAATGAATGGCAACGCAATTGCTGCCAATCCCATCGCCAAGAACATCATGACGGGTCTCTTTGTAACAACTAAAACAACTGGAAGCGTAACCATAAAGATGGCAATCATCGTTTGCCTACTTGCTGTTAGAAGCGCCATCCCGACAGTTAACATCACAAGTGCTAAAAAAAACGGTCGAAACGAAGTACGTTTAGATGTCAACGCTGCGTACGCAAGGAGTGGAGCGGCGAGCGCAAAGAGCATGCCCGTCTGGTTTGAGTTTGCCCCCCAAGGCTCAAACCTCCCCATCCCTCGTAAGAATGATTCACCGGGAAACAGTATGAGGCTTGAAATGGGCATCGAGAGGGCAACGATACACCCGAGTGTTAAAGCATCCACAATCCGCTTGAGATCAGAGTACGAAACAATAGTGCGAACTGTAAAAACCCCAGCGAGTGTGACGCAAAGCCATTGTGAGCGGAGAATGACCGCAAGCAAAAACTCATTGACACTCAAGATGTACACAAACCCAAGGCACGCAACTGCTACAAAAAGCCAAACTACAGGTGGGATATTACGCTTTGGTCCAGGATGGGTAGCAGCAGCAAAAGCTATAAGGAGATATGCAGCCCCAGAGCTAAATTTCGCGAGCGAAGAAAATGCTCCAAAACCTGAAGACCGGGCGATTGTAAGCCATGGAACTAAGATGAGAAGGGTCACAAAGAGCCGCTTGTGACTTGGAATCATGAAGAAGATGGCGAATAAAATAAAAACGGGCGCTACGATGAGTGGCTGTTCCGTAATTAGGCGAATATAGGTTTCGGTTCTATCCATGAGGAATACATACAGGGTATCGGTAAACTGATCGCCCGTTCTCGCTAATTCTTCATTTATGGTAAAACTTCTCTATGAGAGTTTGCAAACCCATCACAACAATAGTAATCCTGTCTAGCCAAATGTACTGCTCTGCTCTTGCGGATTGGGATCCACAGGTCTACAACGCCATCAAGTGGACTGCGCCAAATCAGGGAACCGACACAATTGCCTATACATCAGCGCAAGGAATCACGCGGCTGCCAATGGCATACCACGGTGGTGTTGATCGTGATGAGTCGGGTGAAATTTCGCAAAAAAACATTGAGCGCTTTACATCATGGGTACAGGAAACTCTCCCTGCTGATTATTGTGGACCCGTTGTTATGGACTATGAAAATCCGTGGTGGAATGAACTCAATGCACCGTCAATCTCCATAGAAAGGCTACAAGAAATACTATCCGTATATGCAGAGGGTTTACGTGTTGCCAAGGGTACACTGCCACAAGCACAGTGGGGGTATTGGGGTATTCCAACTTTACGAAACACAAGCGAAAAGTGGCGTAGCCAAGGATTATCACTTGCACAACTCATTTCACAATGCAACGCTCTTTATCCAGACATTTACGATAGTACTCCAGGAAGTTCGCAAACCAAAAGCACAACAGAGCACATCTCTAAAGTGCTTGAGTTAGCAAACGGCGAGATACCCGTCTATATCTATACATTTCCAAGGTTTACGGGTCAAGGAGGTGACCATTCGCTGTTTATTCCTGACAAGGAATTCCTTGCGCAAGTAAACGCTGCTATGCGGGCTGTCTGGGTGGATGCAAATAATGTTCAACATCGAATTCAGGGGATAATTGTATGGGACAGTTACAAGTATTCAGATTCTACAAAGTGGGGTGAACTAGACAAGAAACACAAGTATTACTTTGAGTTACTGCAAGCACTCACGGCTGCCTGGAAAAAAGCCATGCAAGGCGTAGACGTTCAGACTTCTATAGGGGGAAATCCTCTCTGCCAGTACGCTCTTTCAGAACCTCAAAACAGTGGCGCCACGCTAGAAAATCAAGTTGGTGCGACTGAAGAATTACCGCAGAAACTTTCTGATGTACCCCTAATTGAAAACGACCGCATTTCGGGCAGTCGCATTCGTAATAATCGGGTTACAGAATAAGCTACTTTTTTAATCTTTACTGAGTTCCTGCAATTTTCGCAAGAACTCTATTCTTCGAAAAGATGCCTCATCGACAGAATCATTGTGTCTGTTGAAATTTCCACCGCGCAATCTTTCGCTCGGGCTATCAACCATTGAATCTTCGATTCCAAAACCTGGGGCTTTTTTGTCTTTTTCCTCTGGTTTAACTTTATCTTTGTTTTGTTCACGACGTTTAGCTTCTTCTTCAAGAAGTGTTTGGTATGTAGTTTGGAACGTTTTATGTTGTTCCTCAGAAAGCAGTACCCAAGCTTTTTCTTGATACACTTTTACATCAGGTGCAAATGACATCATTTCCATCATTTTCTTACGAGAATCACTTGATAATTTTCCGCCAGAATTTTTATCCTTTCGGTCTTTACGCAGTGTTGCTATATCTTTACCGTACGTTTTTCGGAACTCTTGTTGTTCTGCTTTTAATTCTTTTTGGATTACACCTAACTTCGTTTTTTGTTCGTTCGTTAAGTTCACAGATTCCAGCGCCGACATCCACAATTTGTGCTGTAGATTCGGATTCAAGTTGTTTTGCTTTCCTGTCTCTTGGAGTTTTCTTGAAATCATGTCTTCGTTCGTTACCTCATCTTGTTCTATTGATGGGCCAGCGAGCAGGTCGTTTGGCGTAAGTTCGGCGAATGACATCGAAACCAGAACTAAAGTTGTTACTATTGTTGAAGTACGTAAATGCATGGAGATATATCCTTTTTGATAGCAGTACAACGGTTCGCTTGCTCTATATAATGCCATTATTTACAGGAGAAAGGTAAAAAATGGCACTACAACCCTCAAATCTTCGCAAAGCACTTGGCTCAATCACTGATCCTGAGTCAGGAAAGGACATTGTTACGGCTGGGATGGTCAAAGATATTCGAAGCGAGGGCGACGATATTTCGATCGAGTTGGAATTGCTGGGCGCTAACAACCCCATGCAAGCGCGATTTAGCGAACAAATTGAACAAGCAATTCGTGCAACTTCAAGCGAATGCAAAGAGCCCGTTGGTGCAGTCGAAGTTACTTTTACTGCAGATACTCGAAGCGAAAACGAACGTGTAAAAGACGAAACAAATCCTCTGCCGAATGTAAAGAAAATTATTGCTGTCGGTGCTGGCAAGGGCGGTGTAGGAAAATCAACCGTTGCAACTACACTTGCAATCGGTCTCGCACGGCAAGGAAATAAAGTTGGCTTGCTCGATGGAGACATCTACGGTCCATCAATGCCAACGATGCTCGGGCTACATCGAGAAGAGTCGCAAGCTGAAGAAGGTTTTCTCTTGCCATTCAAAGTGCACGGCATTGAAGCAATGACAATTGGCAAACTTGTCGAACCAGACCGTGCGCTTATCTGGCGCGGTCCCAGAGCGCACAGCGCTTTTAGCCAACTCGCAACACAAACCAAATGGGGCGAACTTGATTACCTCATTGTCGATCTACCGCCAGGCACTGGCGATGTTCCACTTTCACTCGCGCAACTCCTCCCTCTAACGGGCGCAGTAATCGTTTGCACTCCTCAAGTGGTCGCCCAAGATGACGCACGGCGAGCGGTGCGAATGTTCCAACAATTGGGCGTTCCCATTTTAGGACTCGTCGAAAACATGTCATATTTTGTTGCAGACGATGGGAAAGAATACGACATCTTCGGGCGTGGTGGTGGAGAACAAATGGCATCCGCAATGAACCTTGACTACCTCGGCGGTATTCCGATTCACCCAGATATGCGCATCGCAGCAGATTCAGGCGAACCACTTCGAAATTGGGCAATCAATGAAACGATGTCAAATGCCTTTGATACAGTCTGTGAAAACCTAGTGGCAGCCTCCCAGAGCGCAACACCAGACCGCCCTACCATCTCAGTCAGTTAACTGAGAAATACAAGCATCATCGAAGTGACAATGCCGTTGCTGACACCGTGGACAATCATAGATGGGAGTAGCGTCCCCCGCCACTCTCGCATGAGGTTCATTCCAATTGCAATTGCCATGAGTGCTGGAACGGCAATCCAACCTTGTGGGTGAATTGCTGCAAAAAGAAACGACGTTAAGAGAATACTCAGAACGATGCTAAGTGCAATACCTATCGAATTAGACGAAGTTCGCAACTGTCGATACAACACTCCTCTAAACATTGTCTCTTCTACTATAGGCGCAGCTACTGCAGCAAGAGAAACAAGAAGAATTCGCACTTGCCAACCACCATTTGCAATTTCTAAAACTATAGGGTGCGCTCCACCACTTGTTCCAGCAAATGGATCGCTTCCAACTCCACTTGCAAAATATGCTTGAACTGCAAGTAATACAAGAACAAGAATCACGCCCACGCCAAGTATTGGCAACATCATCGCGTAGCCGACGACACCCAAAAGAGATTCCTTCACCAGACCTCTCCCACGCGTCCAGCCGATATCACTGCGAATCTGGGACCAACCAATACCTCGGAATCTCGCCCAAAAAAGTGCTAACAGGCTTGCAAAAAAGGCTATCAGCGAGAAGCCCATTGCCAGCGGTGCATTCTCCTCTGCAATATTACTGCCGAGAATCGCTGCTCCTGACATCAAAACAACAAAGAGTAATAACCATAGCGCAAAAACTTCTGCATAAATTCCATGGCTTGCCCTCCCCTTCGTTAACCCGGTTGAAATCGAACCGCTTAACGTACGAACAAACAAAACAACGAGCATTACAAATCCAGCTATCGCAGCAAGACCCATAATTGAAACCATACTGCCCACGATCAATACCTTGAGTCCAGCAGATGCCTCCATCTGCGCTCTCGTTGACGCATCCGCCTCAAGCAAGGCTCCAAACCAACCAAGTTGTTCTTGCAGCGGTTGCGAATCTTCCGGAAGCACTGATCCTTGGGCAAGAAGGTCCAAGGACTCTTGTACCTTCGCCTGCTCTTGCGAGAGTTCCCTGCCCTGTTCAAGTAGCTCTGTTTGCATCCGTAGCGCTGATTGTTTTGCCAAAGTAGTGTCACCAAGGGCAATGCTAAAGGCCATAAATCGCTGCCTTTGCTCAACTGTCCCAACATCAAGGATTGAGGCCTGCTGCGCTATTTCTTCGGTAGCGCCAAGCAACGAAGCGACACCGAGTAAATATTCCCCTTGTAGTTGGATCATCACTAGCCCCGTAGGGTCTTGCGAATCACCTTTTTCTACTTTTTCGGGCAGCGCTTGAAGCACCGCCATACCTGCCACAAACACGATTATTAGACCCCAAGCCACTTTTACAAAGGCTGCTTTATGCTCTTTCATGTGGGAATGGTACCATCAAGAGAGTTGACAAAATACCCCATTTTCGGTACATTTCCCTGTTCGCCCTACGTTTTGAGGGCAATGAAGGAAACAAGATTATGCCACGTCAAACTACATTCGCAAAACAAGGTGAAGTTGAGCCTCATTGGCGCCACGTCGATGCCGATGGTCAAACACTCGGGCGAATGGCGACCACTATCGCCACACACCTCATGGGAAAGCACCGTCCAGAGTGGACACCCCACGTACTAACCGGTGACTTTGTCGTTGTTACCAACGCTGAAAAAGTGAAAATGACCGGTAAGAAGTTTGAGCAAAAAACGCAACTAATCTACAGCGGGTATCCCGGTGGACTTAAAGCACACAAATATAGCGACATGGTCGAAAAACATCCAGAACGAATTATCGAACAGGCAGTTCGTCGCATGCTTCCAAAAACAAAACTGGGACGAGATATGTTCCGCCGACTGAAAGTCTACGCAGGAAACACCCACCCGCATACAAACCAAAAACCTGAAGCACTCGCGTGCTAAAGTAAATCACGTCGCCGACGTTCGGCAACGTACACACTAGTTCTCAAGAGGAGCTCCAAGAGCTTACGAACACACATGACAGAAGAAAATACACAAGAAACAAACGTAACACCCGAGGTTACTTCGGAATCAACCACTGACACAACCACAGACAGTAGTCCCGAAGTTGCCCCTGAGGCAAAACCAGTTACCGAAAAACCAACGCCTGAAGTAGTTGCAGAAACACCTAAAGAAGTTGCGGCAGAAACAAAAACAGCGACCGCTCCAAAAACAACTCCACAAGATGGACATTGGTGGTGGGGAACTGGAAGGCGAAAAGCAGCAGTTGCTCGAGTCCGAATTCGCCCTGGCACTGGAGAGTTCATCGTCAATAAAAAAGATTTGACCGATTACTTTTCAGAACTTCGGGATCATAAAGACATTATCAAAGTGCTAGAAAAAACAAATACCAATGGCTCACTCGACGTGTTTGTAAACACAAATGGTGGCGGATATACAGGGCAAGGTGGAGCGATCATATTAGGTCTTGGTCGAGCACTTGCGAAATACGATCCATCACTCGATGGCGTTTTGAGCTCAAATGGCTACCTCAGCCGCGACTCGCGTCGTGTAGAACGTAAAAAACCAGGT
>JACKQG010007017.1_pt1 | contig 11577 bp, 9 predicted proteins | sample 8237621 | NCBI WGS metagenome assembly JACKQG01 (sample SAMN15677084, study PRJNA649215) | marine metagenome | biome: marine; feature: Black Sea; material: saline water; isolation source: suspended particulate matter (SPM) from the Black Sea western gyre | collected 2013-06-09/2013-06-10 | depth... | reverse complement strand
GCCATGAGAATCCGACACAAGTCCAATTAGCGCCACGATGATCCCGGCCTTACATATTCCTTCACCCAATCAATATATTCACGTTCGAAGGCAACGGGGTTGTCGGTGAATGCAAACATCCAACCACCGCGTGGTTCTAACAGCGTACCATCTAAAGCACTGTGCAAAATCTTTTTAAGTCCTGGGAAGTATTTGCCCTCATCATATTCAATAATAAAACTTGTCAGCGCCCAGAGTTGCGCGTAGTAGCCAAGCAAAGTTGTCCTACCCGTAGCAAGCAAAGTGGATGGGTCTGAACCAAGTAAATACGCAAGTGAATCAAGACGTTCCGCTTGTACTAGTTTTCGGACTGTCGATAGTCGATCCCAGTTACTTGCAGGCGTAAACACTACTTCGCCATTTCGTATTCTAAAACCCTCCATCCATGTGCCAATGCCTTCATCGAGCCATGTCGGCAAACAAGTTTTAAACGTTGCCTCTGCATATTGGTGCCAGCCTTCGTGCGCTGCTATGCGTAGCGTAACTCTACTCCGTCCACGCCGGTCAAGATGATATAAAACACCCGTACCATCGATGGTCAAACCGCCTTTGCCTAGTGAATACCATTGCGAAGCTTCAGCCCCTAACATTTCTTGCAATTTTTTTCGCCACTGCGATTCCGTTGCGAACAAGAATACGTCGATGCGCTTGGGTGGGTAGGGCAGTTCCCCAAACACCGTAGTGTAGTGATCTAACAAATCATTATAAAAATCTGGCAACGAGTCAACTATTCTGGAAATTTGAATCGTCGAACGAATGTCCCAGTGTGGTGTTATAAATTGGACACCTTGCGCGCCATCGAACTGCCATTTATTCATTTCAAACTTTGGTACGATTGCAACAGATGGGCTTGTATGCGCTTTTGTATTCTGTTTTTGACCACAAGAGCAAAGCAACAAAATCAATAAAATAGCATGCAGTAGAAACTTCATCATGCGAGTGCATCTTTCGCGGCTGACAACTCCGATTCGCAAGTTGCAAGCATATCACGAGTTTCTTGTACAACGTGTTCTGGCGCGTTCTGTACATACGAATCGTTTGCGAGGCGACTTTTAAAACCCGCTACTTTTTTCTCTAAGATTGCAACTTCTTCGACAAGGCGTTCGTTTTGCTCTTGGGTTTCTGCCTCATCTAACATATTCGAAAGTAAAATCGTTTCACTCCCAACGAGCACTGCGAAGCCGTTGCTTTTTGAATCAGCCAATTGTATGCCCGACAATCCTGCAAGCGACGAGAGTACTACGTCGTGATCTAATGCGAGCGAATACAAAGCACTTGGAGCAAGCAATTCAATTTTTCGTTTTGGTTTCACTTTTTGCGATGCTCTTGCACCACGTATCTCGCCGACGAGTTCGCGTAACTGTTCAAAATTGGCAATCGTACTAGCATTAAGTTTTAACCCAGATAGATCAGGCCATTGTGACGTTGCAATAAGCGGACTTGCTTCAAGGGCAATGCCATCCACGCTCCCAGATTCAATGGCACGTATGTGAAGCCAAATTGCTTCTGTTACAAACGGGCAAATTGGATGTAACAATCGGGATATAACGTCAACGACCGTGAGAAGTACTCGTTGTTGCGCGGGGCTATCCTTCACCGTTGGTTTAATTGCCTCAAGGTACCAATCGCAAAAATCTCGCCACAGCACATCGTATACAGCTTCAATTGCTGCGTTGAATTTATACTCGTGCAATGCAGAGTCCATTTTTTGAACTGCTACTGCTGCTCTTGACAACATCCACTGGTCAACGGGTTGCAGTTCCTCCATCGACACTGTTTTTGCGGGATTAGAGATGTTCATCAATGCAAATCGGCACCCATTCCAATACTTGTTTGCAAAATTTCTACCCACGTCAAACCTAGCCGATGAGTTTTTGGCAAGAGGCGTTTCTTTGCAATCGGTTACTTCGCCTGAAAGTATGCCATACACCGTGGACATTTTTTTAGTTGCATCTTCTGGGCAGTGTTGTATTGGTGCAGGAACTTGCATTCCGCCATTGGATACAATATATTTCGGTTCGAACATAACACCCGTGTATGGACAGATAATATCAACACTCAACCGTACGTCTTGGGTTCCTGTTGTGAGTTGCGCCATTGTGTACCGCAAAGCATCTGCACCATGTGTTGAAATAATATCTCGAGGATCAACGCCGTTACCAATCGATTTACTCATTTTCTGGCCAAAGCCGTCTTGCACTGTTGGGTGGATGTAAACATCGTAGAAGGGGAGTGTGCCATCACGGAAATATCTGTTGAACATGACCATCCTGCTTACCCACAACGTTATTATTTCTCTCGCTGTGCAGAGCACGCTAGATGGGTTGAATTTGTCTAGCAAGCCTTTCATTTCATCGAAGGCCTCAGGATGTGGCCAACCCATTGTCGAAATAGGCCAAAGGGCGGAACTAAACCACGTATCTAAAACGTCTTTGTCTTGCGTAAACCCAGCGGTTTGCAGAGCTTCTTCAATTGGTTCGTTATCTCCTGAAACACAAATATAGACTCGATGGACTCCATCTGCTTCACACACTTCCACTTGGGCTGCAATTGCTTCATCACCTTTGCAAGGCCAATTCGTCTTTTCGTCAATGGGGAATTCCTTAGACCAAACCGGTATGCGATGACCCCACCAAAGTTGTCTTGAAATACACCAGTCACGAAGATTTTCGTGCCACGCTTGAAACGAACGAGAAAATCGTTCTGGGTAAAATTTCAATTGACCATCACCTCCGCGCTCGCCTGACTCTCGAGGGGGCGGAGTCCCATCGTATTGTTCTTTTGAGAGGGAACGAAGCGCCTCGTTACATAGACAATCATCTGTTACACGAACATACCATTGGTCACTCAGATATGGTTCAATCGGAACGTGGCTTCGGTAACTATGTCCAACACTATGTTCATAGTCACGTGTTTTTTCAAGTAAATCGTGCGAACTAAACCACGATAGTATTTCTTCCCGTGCTCTTTCGCGGGACAACCCCACAAATTGTTTTGATTCTTCGCTTGCATCTTCCCAGCCGTGACTATCACTAATAGAAGCATCGGGTGCCATAATATTTATGACTTCAAGATCGTGACGCAAACCGATATCCCAATCGTTTGGATCGTGCGCAGGTGTTACTTTTAAAAACCCTGTTGCAAACTCTGCTTTTGGATCATCCGTTCCCTGCATAACGACATAGTCATCTTCAACAATGGGAATGATTCTTCCTACTATTGGTAAACAAATATTTTTTCCCCTGAGCGATTCTGCTCGTGGATCGTTCGGGTTTATAGCGACAGCAGTATCCCCGAGCATTGTCTCTGGCCTTGTTGTTGCAACAGTAATGAAACCGCTACCGTCTTCAAGTGGATAGCGCAGGTAATACATATGACCTGCAACTTCTTCCATTTCAACTTCATCATCTGCAAGGGCGGTAAGCGTAACTGGATCCCAATTCACTAATCGTTTGCCTCTATAAATCAGACCATCTTTATAGAGTTGAAAGAAAGCTTCTCGTACTGCAGCTGCGCAAACATCGTCCATCGTAAAACGTGTCCTATCCCAGTCGCATGAAGAACCCAATAGCCGCAGTTGATTGAGAATTGTTGTCTCGTATTCGTCTTTCCACGATTGGACTCGCTCTACAAATGCTTCTCTTGTGAAATCGGTTCGCTTCTTATTCTCTTGTTGCAGCAGCCTCTTTTCAACAACCGACTGGGTTGCGATGCCTGCGTGATCCGTTCCGGGCATCCACAAGGTTGCAAAACCCCGCATTCGATGCCACCTTGTCAAAAGATCTTGCAGCGTGCCATTGAGGGCGTGCCCTACGTGAAGTGCTGCTGTGACGTTAGGTGGCGGAATAAGTATGCAGAAGGGCTTACCTTTTGCATTTGCATCGCAATGTCCAATATTTGCTGCGTCCCACTTTGACAGAATCTCTCCCTCAACGTCGCTGGGGACGTATGATTTAGGAATGGTAGCTTTAGATAATGCAGTGTCCGTCATATCCCGCATGATACCCGCGGTTTTGAGTATTGTTTTAGGAGCTGGTTGCTCCGATGCCAATTCTCTTCAAGAATCGTCCATCACCATTGAACAGCGTCGTGCTGCAATCAAAAGCACAATGCAACACCTTGACGGTGGTAGGGGAAGGGAAGCGCTCGCAATTATTTCATCCCTTGCCAAAAAAGATCCACACTCTCCAGCAACACAAGAGGCCTACGCAACGGTACTCCTTGCACATTCATTGCAACTCGATAGAGACGGTGAAATGGACAAAGGCATTACATATCGCAGGATGGCGCTAGAGGCTTATAGAGCTGCCTGCACTAACAGTACTGCTCCGGGACTTTTACAACTTTCAACTGCACAACTTGCTCAGATGCTTGGCGAAACAAAAGTGGCAACTTTGTATTACGAAAAAGCCCACGATAGCAACGAAGGGGACGGCAGAGCTGCGTTTTTTCTTACACAAATGTACCTCTTTAATAAAGAATGGCAACAAGCAAAACACTGGATAAACGAAAGTTTGCTTCGAGATCCGAATGAACCCTATGCGTTGCTTTCTGCCGCGCTTGTTGAAGCGGAACTTGGAAACTTTTCAATGGCACAAGCATACTCTAAGCGTGGCTGCGAAATACTTCCTGATGACCCTAACCTCCGATGTATGCAAGCTCGCGTTATTCGACTTAGCGGAAACCCAACAAGAGCCCTTGAACTTCTTTCTGCGCTTCCAGAACCAGTACGCGGAAGTGCGCTTGTCAACGACGAGCGGGCTCTCTGCATACTGCAGATTGAGGAGAAAACGAACTAATGTCGCTCCTCATTCTATTGGTCATTATCGCGGGACTTCTTTTGCTCATTGGTTTTACAGCCTTTATTACGATTTTGATTCTTGCTAAGCGGCATTCATTCAGACCCGATAACAAATCCAAAAAAAACTCTAGTACGGATGCAACCCTTGATCCTTGGGCAGAAGCGGGCAATCGCATAGATATTGACAATCCCGAACAAGAAAAATGATATTTCGTACAGATGGTGCCATGTCTTTACTTCGCACGTTCAAGATAACGTCCAAAAGTGCCGATTCCAATGAAATCTCGCACTTCGCTTTACAAAGGACTTCGTACGCTATGAAAATTCACCACATTGCAGCTCTATCAATAGTCATCGTTTTGACAGCATTTAGTAGTGCGAACGCACAAACAGCTCCTAGTGCAACCGCACAATTAACTGCTGAATGGTCCTCTAAGGTCTGGGCGGCTGCATCGGGCGGCGATTGGGAAGTTGTCGATTCACTTCTTGGAGAAGTTCCAGAAGGCAAAGACGAAACACTTACTTCCTTTCGAACACAACTTTCATCCTATAGAGATCATCGAACGGCAGAAACTACAGCCGCAACGGCTTCAAGAGATGAAGCCATCAGTGAAATGAATAAACAATTTAAAGAGAACAACATTTTGCAAGCGATGCAGTCGGCTGTCAAAGCGCAAACTCTCAGCAAGTCGCTCGATGAAATCATGTACAACGAAGATGTACAAACTGTACTAGCTATTTCACAAAGAGAAATAGATGAGTTATGCACAGACGGAAATATTCTAACAGCACAAACACTCCTTTACTACTTACGAACTTTTTACGAAGGCACATCGAGGCGTGACCTTTTTGAAAAATGGAGTGACAAACTCGAAAAAGTAGCACTGCAAGTTTCATTACTTCGCCAATACGCACCTGCGCATTTGCACGAACTCACAGTTGAACGCGCCCAGTTGCTTGGCGATGAACCACCAGAACCCTACAGTGAACAAGCTAGCGACAATTGGAAAGAACGCATCGAAGATATAGACAAACGAATGTTGGTTCGCTCGCTGAATACTGCCGTACAAGAACACATCGATGAAATCGGTTGGGGTGAATTGATAAAAGGTGGTCTAGAAGCAGTTAGAAAATTTGGCGATATCCCTGTAATTCAAGAATCTTTTAAAAGTGCAGCAAACCCAGAGCTTCAACAAAGATGGATTGATAGTGTTGACGAAGAATTAGCATCCAGCGAGGATTACCTCGCGCATATACCCGGTAAAAGAGTACTCTCCCAAATTCTAAGCCGACTCCTTGAAGTAAACGAGTTAGCAATGCAGTTGCCTGAAGGAATGATATTCCGAGAATTTGGCGACGGCGCCATGAGCAAACTCGACAAGTACAGTGCAATTATTTGGCCGGACGAATATAGACGATTTCAGCAACAAACTGAGGGGAGCTTTGTTGGTGTTGGCATAGTTATTCGAGAAAATTCAAAGGGCGAAGTGAAGGTAGTGAATCCGATTGAAGGTTCGCCTGCTTACTACGGCGGCGTACAACCTGACGATGTCATCATCGCAGTGAACGGTAAATCCGCAAGCGGATGGTCGCTCAACGACGCAGTCGATCGAATCACGGGGCCAAGGGGTACCGGTGTCACTATGACAATCCGTCGGCACAATATCCCAGAGCCAATCGATATCATGCTCACACGTGACTATATAAAGTTGCACTCTGTACAGGGCTGGTGGAAAAATGGGTTAGACGATGAAGGTCTCCCTGAATGGGACTGGTTCGTGGACAAAGAACATAAAATTGGATACGTCAAACTCACTGGATTCTCAGAAGAATCGTACGCAGATATGCTCTCTGCAATTCGAAAGATGCAAGAGGGAGGACAACCCAATGGCTTGATTCTTGACCTTCGATATAACCCTGGTGGTTTGCTGCCAACCGCAAGACAAATTTCAAATCTGTTTGTTTCCTCTGGAACAATCGTTAGTGGAGAAGCCGCTAATGGCGAAGAGCTGTTCCGCATGAGCGCAAGACCAAACCGAGCGTATCTTGCGGACTGGCCTGTAGTTATTCTGATTAATCAGGGTTCTGCGAGCGCGAGCGAAATTGTTGCAGGCTGCGTACAAGCGCATAACGCGGGCATAATTGTTGGGCAGCGAAGTTGGGGTAAAGGCAGCGTGCAAACAGTACATCAAATTTCAAACGAATCCAACGTGAAATTAACAACACAATTTTATAGGTTGCCATCTTCAGATGGTGGCAAAACACCCGGCAGATTAGTCCATAAACGTCGTGGGTCAACCGATTGGGGTGTTGTTCCAGATGTTGAAGTTAAAATGTCACCCGACCAGATAACGCAATCCAATGAGTTGCGCCAGAAAGCCGACATGATTTTGATTGGCAATGAAAGTGGCGATAGGCCCGACATCAATGACCTCTTAACAAAGGGTCTCGACCCGCAACTCGAAACTGCATTGCTTCTCCTTCGCGCTAATTCGCTTTCTAAAATGATTTCGGACCATCGACGAGCGCAGCTCGACTAGAAGACCTATTTTTCGCTATCATCGAGGGATGATATTACAAACACTAGCACTTACAGTGATGATGCTCGCGCCATCGCCTCACCATCGGTTCGGTCTCACGGAAGCGATGCCTCGCATAGATGGAACGATTCGAGTGGGTTCCTACAACATGTTGAATTTCTTTGACCAAGAGAATGACCTCGCACTTGAAGGTAAATACGATGACTTCGGGGACAACCCTGGTCCAACATCTGACGCAAGGTGCGAAGAACTCGCAACCGTTATTCGAGAGCTCGATGCGGATATTCTTGCCCTTCAAGAAGTTGAAAGTCAGGAAGCACTCGAATGGTTCAACAAAAAATACCTCAGTGACATGGGGTACAAGTACGTTGTATCCGAAGAGGTTGGATATTACAGAGGCATCGAGCAAAGTTTACTCAGTCGATTTCCCGTCAAAGACGTTACCGTTTGGAAGAATACCGACTTGACGAAACTCAAAAGAATCGGCGGCGGCTGGACAGATATTCCATCGGACGTTACTGAAATTGCTTTTCAGCGAAGTCCACTTTGCGTTACCGTTGTTACACCAGAAGGCTACGAGTTAACTGTTTTTAGTATTCACCACAAAGCTGGGCGTAATGCATGGCATCGAGAACTCGAAGCGATACAAATCATGCAATACGTTGGTGAAATGGTGAAGCATAATCCTTCGAGGAACATAGCAGTGATTGGTGATTTTAATGCACAACCTTGGGATCGCTCAACAAGAGTGTACTTGCGCTCTGGCATGATTGACGCTGTCGGGTTTCAATCGAAAAATGTCAAGTGGGATGACACATCACCGTTGCGTAAAACGCACACATCCGATCGACTCATAGATTTTATTATGCTCAATGCACCTGCTGCACAAGAACTTGTCATTGACAGCGGCTTTGTGCTTGGCTCTGCGCACCCAGAATACGATTGGCGAAACGATCCGATTCCGGCCGGTTATTCTTCAGACCATTGTGCAATCGCCGTTGATATGGTTCCCCGCGAAGGGCAGGGCAGTTCAGCGAGTGCTGCACCATGGCCAACTGTTGCGACAACCACTGCCCTGAAGAACAGTCCTGTTGCACCACCAGCACCAAATCTAGCAAGCGGTTCTTCCGATTCTGAAACTGTATCGCCCGATACAGCGCCGTTCTTGGCTTCAAAACGGAGTAAAGTTTTTCACAAGGCGGGCTGTGGTAATGCAAACCGCATCAGCGAGAAAAATAAAGTCGGCTACCCAACATTTAACGACGCAGAAGGTGCAGGTAAACGACCCGCGAGTTGCTGCAAACCCACTGCAAATTAATTACTCCACGGTTAACTAACTAGGGCAAAAGTGGTCGTCAATTTTGGGATAACAAACGCTGGACTTCTTCGACGTCTTTGTCTCCGCGACCAGATAGATTTATGAGAAGTTTCTGCCCTTGCTCCATATCCTTAGCAACCCGAAGCGCGCAAGCAACTGCATGCGAAGACTCAAGGGCAGGAATGATGCCTTCAGTTTCACACAGAATTTGGAAACCATCGAGAGCTTCTTCGTCCGAAACGATTTGGTACTCAACACGACCCGCATCTTTCCAATAGGAATGTTCTGGACCGACTCCTGGATAATCTAAGCCAGCCGAACAAGAGTGTACATCTTGGGTTTGTCCATCTTGGTCTTGCAATACATAACTGCGCGATCCGTGCAATACGCCCGGTGCTCCTAAACATAGAGGCGCTGCGTGCTGGCCTAAACCAAGTCCAGTGCCACCTGCCTCAACTCCAATCAATTGTACATCGTCATCGACAAAGGGCGAAAAAATTCCAGCGGCGTTTGAACCACCACCAACGCAAGCAACGATACAGTCGGGAAGTCCACCGAACAATTCGGCGCATTGCACTTTCGCCTCTTTACCAATTACCGATTGCAACTGGCGAACAATAAGAGGGAAAGGGTGCGGCCCAACAACGGAACCTAGTATGTAATGCGTTCGCTCAACCGATCCCATCCAGTCTCGCATAGCCTCGTTTGTTGCATCTTTTAATGTTTTTGAACCTGAGTCAACAACGTTTACTTTTGCTCCGAGTAATCTCATTCGGAATACGTTGAGGGCTTGCCTTCGCACATCTTCTGCGCCCATATACACCTCGCAGGACAAACCTAGTTTTGCACAAGCCGTTGCAGTTGCAACGCCATGTTGACCTGCGCCGGTTTCAGCAATGATTCGCTTCTTTCCCATGCGTTTTGCAAGTAGCGCTTGCCCTATTGTGTTATTTATTTTATGCGCTCCGGTGTGTGCAAGATCTTCACGCTTGAGCCAAATTTGAGCACCGCCAACTTTCTCTGATAACCTTGGGGCTAACGTAACTGGAGTTGGCCTCGCAACATAGTGTTCGAGGAGACCGTCAAGTTCTGCTTGGTATGTTTCATCGCTACACGCTTCTCCCCAAGCTAAAGCGAGTTGATCAAGTGCTGCCACGAGTGTCTCTGGGACGAACCTGCCACCAAATTGTCCATACCAAGCGTTAGTTTCTGTTGTTGTCATGCCGTTTCCATTTTATTTTAAACACTTCAATACGAATTCTACTTGGAGTTCCTTCACAAATGCAGATTCTCTACCAAATCCAACGTGCTCGTAGGGAGCACCCGTACGGTCAAAGGTAACGAATTCAATTTGTTTGGGGATGGCTGCTTTCTTTTGAAGAGCGTGTATGAATGATTCTTGACCAGAAAATGGGATCCACTCGTCGTGGCGGCTATGAAATGCAATAATCGGAATATCTCTCCACTTGGCAAGGTGTTGGATTGGGTTAATCGCGTGAAATGCTTCTTCGCTAAGACCTAAACAAAGTGGCATTTTTCGCATAGGTTCGTAATCGCCCGTTGTGGCTTCAAGGACGGCTGCTTTGAAGGGATGCGCTACTCGAAGTCTTTGAATAGCAGCCATCCCACCCGCAGACATGCCGCCAAGGACTGCTTTATTCAAATCAAAACCACCAATTTGTCCAAGTCTTTGGAGTACGCCGTCAATTTCGCCTGCCATTTGCAAAATGAGTTCGAGTGCTTGGCTAGAATCTTGCATCTCTGCATTACAACGAGCACCATGACCGGGTAAATCTACAGCACAGACGTGTATTCCTTTACGAACATAGCGTAAATACCGCCCAGGATCGAGCTCCTTATCCGCTGTGCGTCCATGCATCCAAAACAAAAATGGTCTTGGCTCTTCGCTTCCACGCACAAGAAGGCAGGGCACATCACCTAGGACAAGTTCCGTCGAAACTTCGCGCAATCTACTTGGAAGTGAATCAAACCGTGTTCCCATCCCTAGCATAATACCTGCTAACCACTTGGGGTCAGACTCCAAGGGAGGTATCCTACGCAGAATGCTCAGATTACTTGGTGGCCAATTTAAATCCCGAAAGCTCAAAACGCCTCGCGACAATGAAACTACTCGCCCTTGGACTGGCAGAGCAAGGGAATCTGTATTCAATCAATTACGTGGACATATAGGTGATGGGATAATTCTGGACTTGTTTGCCGGCGTTGGAACGATGGGGCTTGAAGCAGTGAGCAGAGGAGCAAAGACAGTAGTACTTGTAGAGCAAGATCGAAAAATCTACGCGATGCTCCAAAAAAATATTGAATTATTGGAGTGTGAAGTAGCAGCCATTGCTGTGCAATGCGATGCACTGTCATCCATTCCGCTCTTACGTGTTCCAAGACCCGTAGACGTGGTCTTCATCGATCCACCTTACGCAATGATGGTTGATGAAAAGTCTAGAGAACGTGTTTTTGAACAGATTGCAAACCTTTCCGGAATTCTCGATGCAGAGGGGCTTGTCGTTTTACGTTCGCCAATCAACCCGCACCAAGTGCCCCATACAATTGACGCGCTTGCTGGTCCTGAAATACATAAAATGGGCGCTGGTATGTGGGTACTTTTTTACGGAGTGCGAGCATGAGCGAACTCTGCCCAAAATTGAGTAGAGAGGGCGCTCTTTCAATCCTCCTCCAACTCCGCGAAGCGGGGTTTGAAACGTATTTTGCTGGTGGCTGCGTACGCGACCGGCTACTAAGCACCGCACCTGTTGAATACGACATCGCAACTGCAGCAAGACCAGAAGACATTAAAAAAATGTTTCCAAAAGCCAGAAGTGTCGGCGAAGCGTTCGGAGTCATGCTCGTACGAACCCATTCCA
>JACKQG010007015.1_pt1 | contig 11580 bp, 9 predicted proteins | sample 8237621 | NCBI WGS metagenome assembly JACKQG01 (sample SAMN15677084, study PRJNA649215) | marine metagenome | biome: marine; feature: Black Sea; material: saline water; isolation source: suspended particulate matter (SPM) from the Black Sea western gyre | collected 2013-06-09/2013-06-10 | depth... | reverse complement strand
TGGCTGTCCTGCTGCGCTGGCGTGAGTTGGCCGTTGGATCTAGAATCGAGGCGTGCGCATTCTCGTCTCTCTGGTAGCAGCCTTCACGTTGGCAGTGTTCTCGCTGTCGGTTGGCGGCGTGTCGGCCCTCAGCGAAGACCCAGCCGATGCTCCGAGCGAGGCACCCGCCGATCCAGCCGGGGAAGATCGGGCGTTCGAGGATGGCGAGATGGGGAAGATCGACGGTTGCGAAGGCGAGATCTATTCGACCCACGAAGCAGCGACAGAGGCGGCCGAAGCCAAGGGAACCAGTTTCCACCAGCACCAGGAAGCCGGAACGACCTACTACATGCTTGGTTGAGCGGCAACCGAATGAGCGGGTGACCTTGTACGGCAAAGAGAAGACCGACTGACCTGGGGCCTAGATGGCGTTGACTGGGGGCGTTCAAGTCCCCACTCCGACACGACCAGGGTGGTTCTTCCGCTGGGCGTCGCTTTGTCGCTCCCACCCGACCGTGTGGAGCGAGTCGCTCAGCGGTACCTTCCCGGTCCAACATTCGCCGCTGGGAGGGCTAGGTCGTGGGGTTGCTCGGATCGCGTGTTCGCCGGACAGAGGATCCGGCGCTGCTCGTCGGTGCGGGCCGGTACGTCGCTGACATAGTCCCCGAGGATGCGCTCCACGCCGTCTTTGTGCGATCTGTCGAACCACACGGCAAGATCCGGGCCATCCATGCAGACGACGCCCGTGCTGCTCCGGGAGTGGTCGGAGTCTTCACGGCCGACGACCTCGGGATCCAGCCGGTCCCGCCCTCTTTGCGTCCGCTCGACCAGACCATGGTGCGCAGCTCCCTGGCCCGTGATCGAGTGCGCTATGTGGGCGAACCCCTGGCCGTCGTGGTGGCGACATCGGCGGTCGCGGCGATCGATGCCGTCGATCGGGTCGTCATGGACATCGATCGGCTCCCTTCTGTGGTGGGTTTCGCCGCAGCGCGTAGCGACGAGGTGCTGCTCCATCCCGACGCCGGGACGAACCGATGCTTCACCATGGGAGGTAAGGCAGACCCGGACCTCTTCCAGGACTGCGAGGTTGTGGTCGAACTGACTTTCGTCAACCCCCGGCTGAGCGGGGCCCCAATCGAACCACGTGCGGCCGTAGCCCAGTGGAAGGAAGTCGACGGACGGCTGCGCCTTACCCAGTGGTCGTGCACACAGTTCCCGCACCGGGCCCGCGACTCGCTGGCCGCTGGTTGCGGAGTCGAACCGGGTGATGTCCATGTGATCACTCCAGAGGTGGGTGGTGGCTTCGGCGCTAAGAACGGGAGCTACCCCGAGGACATCGTGGTCGCCCTGGCCGCCCGGGCGACAGGCCGATCAGTCTGCTGGACCGAGACCCGGAGCGAGTCGATGCTTAACCTCGCCCACGGGCGGGGCCTGGAACTCACTGCCACTCTCGGCGGCAACCGTGACGGCAGATTCACCGCCTACCGCCTCCATATTGACCAGGACGGTGGCGCTTACCCGGGCATCGGTGCCTACCTCCCGGTTTTTGGGCAGATCATGGCTACCGGTTCGTACGATATTCCGAGGCTCGAGTTCTCTGCCGACTCGTGGGTCACTACCACAGTCCCGATGGGGGCCTACCGGGGGGCCGGCCGTCCCGAGGCAACACACGGGATCGAGCGAATTGTGGAACGCTACGCGGTCGAGATCGGCATGGATCCCGCCGAGCTCCGTCGTCGCAATTTCATCAAACCGGAGGCCTTTCCGTTCACGACGCCGTCGGGTCAAGTTTACGACAGCGGTGCCTATGCCGAAGCCCTCGACGTAGTGCTCGACACCCTGGGCATGGTCGAACTACGGGACGAACAGGACCGTCGGCGTCGAGACGCTACGTCACCACTACTCGGTATCGGCTTTGCCGCTTACGTAGAGATTGCCAACCCGATCCAGGCCTCGGAGTTCGGGAGGGTGACGGTCCGGTCGGACGGTTCCGCTGTCGTGCTTACCGGGTCGTCCGCTCATGGGCAGGGACACCACACCACGTTCGCCCAGGTGGCCGCCGACGTGATGGGTATCGAATTCGATCAGATCGAGGTCCGGCACGGCGACACTGACGAGGTAGATCACGGCGGCGGAACAGGAGGCTCGAGGTCCTTGCAGACCGGCGGAGTGGCCGTCCACCTGGCGAGCGAGATCGTAGTTGAGGAGGCGAAGCGGATCGTTGCCAGCCTCCTGGAGGCGAGCCCCGACGATGTCGTGCTCGACATGGCGTCCCGGGGCTTCTCCGTCGTCGGGTCTCCAACGGTCCATGTGAGTTGGCACGAGGTGGCCACCGAGGCCGATCGGATCGGCGAACAACTCGCCGGAGAGATCGACTTCCAACCCCCGGGGGCCACCTTCCCCTTCGGGGTGCACGCCAGCGTCGTCGAGGTGGACCGTGAGACCGGTGAGGTCACGATCCTGCGTCATGTGGCATGTGACGACGCCGGTGTCATCGTGAATCCGACCATCGTCGATGGTCAGGTGCACGGTGGCGTCACCGCTGGAGTGGCCCAGGCGCTCATGGAGGAGTTCAGGTATGGCGACGATGGCATGCCGTTGACCACGAACTTCATGGACTACGGCATCGTCTCAGCGGCCGAGTTGCCGTTTTTTGAACGGATCGAGCAGGAGACGCCCACCGACGTGAACCCGCTCGGCGTGAAGGGGGTGGGTGAGGCGGGGACGATCGGGGCAATGCCCGCTGTTCAGAACGCCGTGGTGGACGCGCTGGCTCACCTGGGGGTCCACCATGTCGACATACCACTGGTCTCTCAGCGGATCTGGGAGACGATCAACGCCGCTGAAACCGATACAGGACCTGCACCCGGGGCAGCCATGGGGGTGGCACGGTGATCTGCTACTACGCGCTGACTGAAGGAAAACTCGACTGACCTAGGACCGTGATGGCGTTGACTGGGGCCGTTCAAGTCCCCCCGCCGATACCACACGTAGAGTGAGATTCGCTTCGGCCAGCCAAACAGGGACGCACCGGCATGACGTATGCAGGAAACCGACGGATCATCGACGTCGACAGCCACCTCTTCGAACTCGACGACTTCCTTCGCGCTGTCGCGACCGATGAGGAAGCCGCCTTCATCCGGCCGATGGAGGCACAGACCGAGCTGCCTGTCTCTCTGGAGGCCATTGAGCGGGGCCGTGAGCACCTCGATCGTCGGAACGCCGACCCCGAGTTGATGGCCAAGTTCGAAGCGGGCATGTTCGACATCAGCCGTAGTCCGTGGTCCCGCCTCGGTGCGTTCGATCCGGCCGAGCGGTCCCACGCACTCGACGTCCTCGGCTTCGAGCGTCAGATCGTGCTCGGCACGTTCTCGTTCCACCAGATCGCTCACGAGGACAACGCAAAGACGCTCGAAATCGGTGCCCGTGTGCACAACCGCGCAATGGGTCGCTTCTGTGCCCACGACGATCGGTTGCTCGCCGGAGGGTACGTGCCACTCTCACTCGGTCCCGACGTCGCCGGACCACTCCTCGACGAGGCATTCGCCGACGGTTGCTACACGGTCATGGTGGACACGAATGAGGCTGATCCCAAAGCTCGCTCGTTCACGCATCCCGACTTCGATCCGATCTGGGCTCGCTTCGCTGAACAGGACGTGCCGCTGCTGGTGCACATCGCGGTGAACGGCCACTACGACCCGGTCTCACCGAGCTTCAAGAACAACGGTCGGGTCTCCACTGCCGTGGGCGGTGATGCGCCGGACTCGAACCTGGGTCTCGTCGCGATGCACAACTCGGCCGAGCTGTTCCTGTCGGCGATGATCCTCGACGAGGTCTTCGAGCGTCACGACGGTCTGCGGTGCCTCTCGCTCGAGCATGGGGCGTCGTGGGTGCCGGGCTGGCTCCACAAGCTCGACTTCGTGGAACGCTCGACCCGTCCTGTTGCTCCTCGTAGCCACAGGGCTTCCGACGTCGCACGCGAGCGGGTCCGCTTCGCGCCCTTCGCCGGCGAGCCGGTCGGCTGGCTCATTGAACAGCTCGGTCCCGACATGCTCTGCTTCGCTTCCGACTACCCCCATCCCGAGGGCTCGAGCGATCCGATCCGGAAGTTCGAGGCGACCATGGACGGGGTCGCTCCAGCCGCGGTCGAGGCGTTCTACGCAGGCAACGGGGAGCGCTTTCTCGGTACCGCACCTAGCCCGGCCTAATCGGGTGGGGCAGCTAGCCGCCTGAACTGGTTTGGTCGAACTGATCGCCTTACCCAATAGCGATCAGGGCGACCGCGAGGCTTGATCCACCGAGCCCTAATGCCTGCCACCACCACATTCTCTGGCCTCGTATCGCAACGCCCAGGAGCACGGCCACCGCCGCGTACTGCGAGGCCACGACGCTCACCACGGCGAGGCTCCCCCCTCGGAGGGCAAGAACGAACAGGACCACTGCTGCGATCGCAAAGATGCCAGCCACGAACGAAGCGATGAAGGCGTTTCGCTCTCCCGGAAAAAGCCGGGGTCCGGTAGAGCGAGTGATCGAGATCGCAAAAAGAAACGCCACGATTCGTTGGAGTAAGAGCGGTGAACCGCCGGCATCGTCCCCGATGTAACTGAGCAGGATAAACAAAATCCCAAAGACGACCCCGGCCAAGCCCGCTACGAAGAGGCCGGTCGGCCCGTTACCAGGATCTCCACGCTCGTAGGACGACAGCGCAATGGCGACAACGCCCAATGAGAGACCGATTGAGGTGACCGTCGACGGTGAGGTACCCGAAACGAGAAGGTCCCACAGCACCGGAACGCTAGACATCACTACCGCTGCAGTTGGCGCCGCGGTACGCAACGACCCGCGGGAGTACGCGACGAACAACAACAAAATGCCAACCCCGTTGGCGGCCCCGGCGAGCGCCCCGTGTGCCAGGTCAGAGGCTGTGGGGGTGCCAGACCAGAACACGGCGACGACCGCCATTACGAAAACGCCGGCGAGCAGCGCCGTCGAAGTGACCTCGCTGGCGCGATGCCTCTTGGTGACGCCGGACGCAAAGAAGTCACTCAATGCGATTGAAAATGTCGAGAGAACCGCGTAGATCACCGACACAGGCAGCAGTATGCACCGCGTTCCGCCGTGTTGCGGGCAATGGCAAATCGACCACCGATCAGGTGGACCACTTCGGGCCATACGTGGTCTAAGTCCGGCGCATCAGAGGTGTCGGCAGGTCGCATGCCGTGAATCTCGATGTTGAAGTCGTCGTACCCGTTGCCCGGAGGGCGGATCAGGCGTGGACCTTCAAGGGTGCTTTCATTGTCGTCGACGCTTGAAAGACCGACAGCAAACGCAGAGCTATTGGGTGCTCAACCCAGCGCGGAAAAGGCCCTCGAGTTCGGCGGCTCGTACCGCATCCCCCGGTTCATCGAGGCGGGCGAGCGTAACTCCGACGATATTCGCCGAGCACACGAAATCCGAAGGATACGGTCCTACTGGTGATCCGGTGTCGGTACCGACGTCGAAGGTTTCACCACTGACCGAGAACACGATCGGCACTGTGCGCTCGAGACGAGCATGCGCAACTGCGCTCTCGTCCACTACCAGGACAAGTTCGCCGCCCTGACCGAAACCGCCGTCGTAGTCGAACAACGCCTCGACCAGATGGGTTCCGGGGGCGAGCACCGGGCCGGTCACCGTCGTCACATCGTGACCGAAACAGTTGTAGGTGAACCGGGGCCGTCCACCATCTAGCCACATCGACCATCCGGACATGTTTCCGCCCTGGCAGGCGATAACGCCTTGATCGTCGATGGCGGCTACTACCTCGGCGGAGATTCGCCAAGAACAGTTCTTCAGTCGTACCACGGTGCTTTCGGGCAATCTCACGTGGGCGGTGGTATAGGTCATCCTTCTGAGCCCGCCGAGCGCGCGAGGTACCGCAAGTTCGGCGCTTCGCGGCGACCCAGCATCACGTAACGGGTACACACCGAATTTGCGTGCCTCGACATCGAACATCTCCACCAACTCCTCGAGGCGCTCAGGATGTTCTGATGCGAGGTCGACCGCCTGGGAGAAGTCGTTCTCCACGTCGTACAACTCCCAACGCTCATGGGGCCCGTCGAACTCGAACCCCTCCATCCTGATCCACGGCACACGGCCGTGGAAGCAGGACGCGATCCATCCGTCGTTGTAAATCGCCCGGTTCCCGAGAATCTCGAAATATTGAGTGGTACGGCGACTCGCTCCGTCCGCTGCGAATGAGTAGCCCATTGGCGTCCCGTGCATCGGGATCTGTTCGATCCCGTTCACGGTCTCTGGGGCATCGATGCCGGCGGCTTCCAGGATTGTCGGAGCGATGTCGACCACGTGATGGAATTGAGATCGCAGTCCCTTTCCGTCGGTGATGGTGCCCGGCCATTCGATAGCGAGTCCGTTTCTTGTCCCCCCAAAGTGCGAAGCAACCTGTTTCATCCACTGGAACGGGGAATCGAGGGCCCACGCCCAACCGACGTTGAAGTGATTTTCACACTTAGCGCTGCCGAAATCATCCATGTGCTCGAGTAGCCATTCAGGGTCTTCATGTACCCCGTTCTGGAACGATGGAGCGCTCCAAGCTCCGTGGATGGTGCCCTCGGCTGAGGCGCCGTTATCGCCGGAGAGATAAATGATGAGGGTTTCACGCTCCTCCCTTCTGGCGGCATCGATTACCCGACCGATCTGGTGATCGGTGTGGGCGAGGAAACCAGCGAAACATTCCATTAGCCGAGCTGCGACTGGCTGGTAGCGCTCCGGGTAGTCCATCCACGCCGGGACCTCGTCGGGCCTTTGGGTGAGAGCAGTGCCTGCTGGAATCACGCCCAAGCGGAGTTGATCCGCGTGGATCCGAGTACGGAGGTCGTCCCACCCGCAGTCGAACTCTCCTCGGAACTGCTCAATCCACTCACTCGGAGCATGATGCGGGGCGTGCACCGCTGGAGTCGAGAAGTAGCAGAACCACGGACGATCAGGTGCTGATACGCGGTGGCGGTCGATCCAAGTGACCGCCTGGTCCGCCAAGTCTTCAGTGAGGTGGTAACCGGGTCTCCCGACATGTGGTGAAACTGGTGTGGTCTGGTCATAGACGGCTGGCTCCCATTGAGATGCTTCGGCTCCGATGATCCCGTAGAAGCGGTCGAAGCCCATTCCGGTCGGCCAGCGCTCGAAGGGGCCAGCGGGACCCTGCTCCCACGCCGGCGTCAAATGCCACTTACCGAAACAGGAGGTCGCGTAGCCCGACATCTGCAGTATCTGGGCCACGGTTGCAGCTTCGGTAGGTATTACTGAGTCGTAGCCAGGGAACGAGTTGGCGAACTCGGTAATTCCCCCCATGTGGACGGCATGGTGTTGCCGCCCGGTAAGCAGTGCGGCTCTTGTCGGTGAACACAGAGCTGTGGTGTGGAATTGGTTGTACAGCAGTCCTCGGTCGACAACCCCTTGAAACGCTGGGGCCTGAACTGGCCCGCCAAGAGAAGCGAACGAGCCGAATCCCACGTCGTCGAGCATGACGAGCAAGACATTTGGGGCACCGGAGAGAGCAGTGGGTCGATGCAGTCGGCGTGGTTCGGAGTCATGGAGCAAGCGTGCAATGTGCCCACTAAAGGGCTCTGAGGGTCTTGGCAAACGTTCGGTCATTCGAACCCCGGGTGGTCAATTGCCGCGAGAGCCTGGAACACCCGTGCCGTGTCGCCCTCGATTGACAAATCGCCTGAGTCCACAGCGCTACGAACGTCGCTCGAACCTGTGAGGATCTGATCCCAAACGTCTCTGCGTCCCATAAGCGCCGCCTCGGCATCGCGTCCGTCCGTCGGGCAAGCGATGTGGTTACGAAAGTGGATACCCGTACGTTCATCGTCGAGTACCACAGCCAGGTGTAGGTCGACACCGGTAAGCCGGTCGGGCTCAACGAGAACCCGGAGCACAGATACCGCTGAATCAAGAGACCACCGTGCTACCTGTCGCCGACTAAATCGATGCGTTCTCAGCCTCGACACGTCGATGCTGCCATCGAGGTCGAGAGCCCTTGTGAGGCACCAGTTGCGAACATTGGCTGAGGTCGTTCGCCGAGCCGCTGTCCGAAGAGCGTCAGCGAGCAGTCGTTGGTCCTGTTGCGTCGCACCTGGCCGGTGCGCGAGACGGCCGGCTAATGACAGGGCCCAACGGCGATCGTTGTCCGTCCCATCGAGCGCATCGACGCAGAGCCCCCTCACTTTCTCTGCACCGCCCATTGCCGAGACCATTCGCTCTGCTTCATCGGCCGTCTCAAGTGGAAGTAGGCCTACCGGGTCGCCGTCGAAAAATCCGAAGAGACCGGTCCGGATCTGACGGACGTGGTGTTCAGCCAAGCCGTAATGCTGTTGTGTCAACCAGTCCTCGTCGTACATCGCCGGCAAACGGATTCGGCGCGCGAGTTCTGAACTCGTCGCTCCGCGGTTCGTCCAGCGGACGGTCTGATCCCACAAGAACTGGATTGAGTCGCGATAGGCGGTCACCCTTCGCGCTATTTCCTGGTTCCCCGACAAGGGAGGGCCATGGGTTGCCACGAGGTGCTCGGCCTCGAGGGAACGGAGGTGGTCAAGTCCGTTGAGTAGCACCCGAGGATCGCGGTACTCCTCCCCGCGAATAGCAAATACGTTGAACAGTGCTGGCCACACCAGGTTGTGAACCGCCACACTGAGTTGCGGGAACCAAAGAGTGACCGAGTCGTCGGCATCGGAAGGCGCCGGCGTCACTCGCATCTCCAGCCCTGCGAGGCCTACCGTGACTGGCTCCCCGAAGGTATGGTCGGCTGCCACGTAGCCAGGTGTCGACGGCGAGTGATGTGGCATGCGGTAGGCGAGGCCCAATCCCACATTGACGAGTCCGTCAGGCCCCTCGTCAGGTAGTTGGATGCCGAATTGCTCAACGAGTCCACGACTGTAAGCAGGTGCAATCTCCATCGTGGCTCGCTCAAGATTCTGGGCGATGCGCTCATGTCCCCAGATAGCGGTGATCGGTTCATGCTCAGTGAGCGCGACTGTGCCGCTGACGTAATGAAAATGCGTATAGACCACCGCAACCACTGGCTCTGTCGTGACTCGGCGCAGATGGTCCAAGGCACTCCGCATCTCCTCCACCGACTCGCCGGTGTCGATCGCGATGATGCCTTCAGGACCGCGGACGAACGTCTGGTTTGACAGGCCGTTGCCTACAAGGCACCAAACTCCGTCACATACCTCGTACATGTTGGGTGCCAGGCGCTTCGTATGCTCGTGCAGTGATCGGTCGGCAAGGCGGCCCTGTGCGTCAGCCACGACACGGGAGTCGTCATCGGCAAGCGTGTTCGAGTCGCCCATACACGGATCCTAAGTCGGGTAATGATCTGGTGGAGCGGCTTGGTCGATAACTGGGGCGCGCAACCAACCCCTCCGGCACGGACAGCACCACGGGCCGAAGACTCGTGCGGTGTCGAACTTCTCGGCCTCGGTCAGAGTCCTCTAACGTCTCGAGCACCAGGGCAGGCGCTGACAGGAGAAACCATGAACCAGAAGACGTGGGTCGAGAATATGAAGAATCGAGCCGCTGACCTTCGAACGATGGTCTTTACATACGGGGTGGTCTCCCTTGGCCTCCTTTACGTCGTCGTCTCCGAGGTCGCCGCCGACGACGACAGGCTCGCCGTTGCGGCAATGATCGCGTTGGTCGGGATCCTCGCTCTGGTCTGGAACGATTCTGCAATGGCCGACCTCAGTGCCGGCGTCGAGGACATGGACGAGGAGGTGTCCGCGAGCGCCATGGGCAGGAACTTTGCCAAGGCGCCCTTCGTCATGTTCCGTGTACTCAACCTCGTCGTCATCCTGGGCATTGCGGTTACCCAACTGATCGCCCTCTACAACTGATCGGTACCCGTCGGAAGGATAGGGAGATGCATCCCCAGGGAAGGGCAGTTCGATGTCGCACACCGTGATTCTCGAGTTCAAATGCAACGAGGGGGTCGGCCCCGACTTCCTCGAGATGCTTCTCGGGGCCCTGGCCGACACCCGGGCCTTCGAAGGCTGCGAGAACGTCGAGACCTACACGGACGCCGATGATCCCGACCGCATCGTGCTCTGGGAGAAGTGGGCCACCCGTGCGGATCAGGAGGCCTACCTGGCCTGGCGCACCGAGACCGGGACGAGCATCTCGTCGATGACCGCGCCGATGATGGCGGAGCCGCCCCGATTCGTGCACCTCGAGCCACAGGATTGACCCTGGACAGCCCCTCCGGGGGAGGACCGATCAGGCGCGTACGAATGCGCCGACGGTCTCGACATGGGTGGTGTCCGGAAACAGGTCGACGACGGCCAGGTGCTCGAGCCGCATGCCTACGGTGCACAACAGGCCCGCATCTCGGGCGAAGGAGCCCGGTTCGCATCCGACCAGCACGAACAACTGTGGGTCGGCGCGCACAAGGGCGTCCACGCCTGCCTTCCCCAGGCCCTCGCGTGCAGGATCAGCGATCACGATCGCGGCAGGCTGCGCCTTCCAACTCTCGACCGGAGCGTTGACGATCTTCACGTCGCTACCGTCGAGGTTGACTCGGGCATCGGCGAGCGAGTCCCTGCTCCGTTCGATCGCATAGACGGTCCGACCCTGACCGATCGTTCCGGTGAAGATCCCGATGCCGGCATAGGCATCGATCAGGGGTCCCTCCTGTCCGAGCCCGCCGAGTGCATCGACCATCGCGCCAACTTCTGCGACGAGTGCGTCGACCCCGGCGGGGCGGTTCTGGAAGAACGAGCGTGCCGAGATGCGCCAACGGCGACCGGCCGCCTCCTCATGGATCCAGGCCCTCCGACCACCAGCGAGGTCGTCTGTGCTGACGACGAGGACATCGTCGGGAACGGAGATGTCCTCATCAGTGCCGGTGATCAGCACCAGTCGGTCGCCGGTGCGGTTGCCGACGCGGATCGTGACTTCGTCGGCACCGCCGAAGTGACCCTCGACAAGGATCTGTTCGGCGAGGGGATCAATTGCACCACACGCCTCGGGCACGACGACATCATGAGAGCCCCTGACCCGGTAGCCCCCACGCCCGTCGACGATGGCGGCCCTGATCGTGGTGCGACCCTGATCATCATCGAGCGATCGCAGGATGGCATCAGGAGAGTCGACCCCGGCGCGGTCCAGTTGTTCGATGACGATGCCGGCCTTCATCGCCAGCTGGAATCCTGCGGCTACGTGCATCAGGTCGCATCCGCCGCATCCCCCGAGTTGGTGGGCGCAACGGACCGGAACCCGTTCGGGCGATGGATCCAGGACCTCGACCACCTGGGCCCGCGACCAGCGTCTGTCGATGTGGGTGATCTCGACGTTGACCCTCTCGTCGGGGAGAGCCCCCTCGACGAAGACCACCCGCCCGTCCTCGGCCCTGGCGACACCGGCCCCATCGCGGGCAGTTGCCGTGACCAGCAGTTCCATGCGGGGACGGTATCGGCGGACCCGTGAATCCTCATGTTCTGAAAATGCGGAGGAAGTGGAGGAAGCGGAGGAAGTGGAGGAAGCGGAGGAAGCGGAGGAAGTGGAGGAAGTGGAGGAAGTGGAGGAAGTGGAGGAAGTGGAGGAAGT